>Ga0194116_10001025_pt1 | contig 43022 bp, 35 predicted proteins | sample TA2MahsurfametaG_4_FD_148617 | JGI IMG/M metagenome (GOLD analysis project Ga0194116, IMG submission 148617) | Freshwater microbial communities from Lake Tanganyika, Tanzania - TA2015008 Mahale S9 surface | ecosystem: Environmental > Aquatic > Freshwater > Lake | place: Tanzania: Lake... | reverse complement strand
GTCTCACCGAGGTATGGGTGAACGGACTGTTTAAGGGGAGATATCAAGGATACACTTTGTTACCCAATCGAAAGGGAGCTGTGATGAAATATGGGATTTATCGTACAGCAAGTAATCAGACGACAATCGCTTTCTACGATGAGCTGCGTAAGGGAAAAACCCGTGAAGAAGTAGATATTCGACATCTCATTCAGAAATAATATTTGTTATGATATGAAAAATAGTATATAAAAGTCATTCGTTTAGGAAAAATGTTCTGAAATATTTATGCCGTGTTTACGCACACAGCAATTCCACCAAGCGGAAACAGATACTTTTGAGAAAACGTTCTGCACAAGAACAGTAGACGCAGGACCAGAGGCTCACAGATTGGTTGCGATGGAAGCAGAGCAAACAAACAGCTGAGCCCAAATCCTATAAGGTCGATGCGCCAAAGCTTTTTCGATTGCGTCTTCCTATGAATCGGAATTGGATGAAGCACATGAAGCCGTATCCAGCGCTCTGACTTGATTGGGAATGGTCGAGGGGGGTCACTTCACAATTGGTGGGGTGACCCGTTCTTGTATCGAGGACCAAAAATTTCCTATGGGTCGATTTGTTAGAAGGTCTTTTCGACCCCATGGTCCTCGGAAGGTGATAAAACTTCGACCAAACCCAGTTAGGTACCACTTTCCGAGTTTTATCACCCGTTCCTCACCCTGTTCGGAACGGTCCCCACCGATAGGGTAAGAGGGACATCAGAACACACCCAGGATGCGTCAGGACTGTCCCAGGATTGACATTCCTGGTTCTGGGGTGGGTCAGGTGACCCCTCTCAGTGTGGACCTCCCCCTCTCACCAATCGATCTTGACCCCCTGAACTGACCTGTTACCTGTCCTGAAACGAGCGGCAGTAGTACTGCTCCGGATGGCCCGCCACGTCGTACTGGTAGTCGAACGCCCACCCATACCCTTTCTCGCGGCTCACCTGCTCGACCAGGTCGCCGAGCTGCGTTGAGAGGCGGCGTGACCCGATGAGCTGTGCGTAGTTCGGACCGCCGCCGGGCTCCTCGCCCGGCCCGCCGCGACCGATCATATCGAAATTGAGATTCGCGACGATGCTGTCGCGGGTGACGGTCGGATGATCGGTGTACCACTCCGACCCGAAGAGGCCGAGCTCCTCACCGGCGTGCCAGACGAAGAGCATCGAGCGCTTCGGCTTCGTGCGCGCGGTCGCGAAGGCACGCGCGATCTCGAGGACGCCCATCGACCCGGAGCCGTCATCATCGGCGCCGTTGAAGATGGAATCGCGCCGCGGCGTCGGATGGATGCGCCGGATGGAATCCATATTCACGCGGATCTGGGCGATGCGCTGGGCGCGGCCACGCGCCTTGCGCGGCCCGGCGTCCGCGCCGGCCATGCCGCCGAGGCCGCGCTGGTGGCGGTCGGCACGATCTGGGTGCTGACCGGGGCCGTGCTGCTGTCGGCGCCACCGGGCGAACGCATCGGGCTGGTCCTGGGCGAGACCTGGGCCTGGTGCCCGCCCAGCATTGCCTTCCTTTCCGTGCCCGCGTTCGCGGCGGCGTTCTGGGCGATGCGGGGGCTGGCGCCCACGCGCCCGATCGCGGCCGGCGCGTACTCGGGGTTGCTCGCCGGCGCGCTGGGGGCGGTCGTGTACTGCCTGCACTGCCCAGAGATGGCGCCGCCCTTCCTGGGAACCTGGTACCTGCTGGGGATGCTGGTGCCGGCGGCGGCGGGCGCGGCCCTCGGTCCCGCGCTGCTGCGCTGGTAGCAGCCCTCGTTCAGGCCCGCGGCGCCTTGAGGATCTCCAGCGCTGCGCGGAAGCGAGGCTCTGCCGCACCGTGACCGGCCCCAACTATGGGCAGCGCGGCGCTCCTGGTGCCCCCCGGACGGACAGATCCCACGCAGTTCCAATCCTCCGAATGCGATGGGCGAAGTACGTTGACAGTCCACCGCATGCGGTGTTACGATGTGGGGGCCTTGCAGGTCGAGGCTTGGTCTCCAGACAGTTCCCGCGCCCGACGGGAACGCGGTGACGCCAACTGCGCGGGGAGGATGAAAATGATTTTCGAAAGCGACAAGAACTCGCAGTTCCTGTCCGGACTCACTGGCGACGACCGCAAGCTGCTCGAGTCGGTTGCCAGGACCACGGCCTACCCCAAGGATCACCTGATCATGGAGGCCGGGGACACGGTCAAGGGATTGTGGGTCGTCGTCAAGGGGCGGGTTCGCGCCGTCCGTTCTTACATGGGGTCGCAGATCACCGTCGCGACCCTGGGCGAAGGCCTGGTGTTCGGGGAAATGGGGTTCATCGAGGACTTGCCGGCCAGCGCCTCGGTCTATGGGGATGCGGACGACAACCAGGTGGCATTCCTGAGCGCCGCCGACCTTAACAACCTGCTGGTCTCCGTCCCGGGGCTCGCGGTGCGCTTCTACCGCGCCTTGGCGGCGGTCATTTCGCAGAAGCTGCGGGAAACCAGTGCGCGCATTCCCGCGCTCATGGTCGAGGAAGTGGCGCAGGTCGTGCAGAACCCGAACACGCACACCGGGCGTGCGGACCTGCGTTCTTTGCCGCCCTCGTTCGTGGAGGGTATCGATGCCTTCAAGGGCGCCATGGCGCAGGCGGAGAGGATGCTCAACAAGGAGCGCAAGACCGCCGACGAGGTGCAGCCGCTCGTGAGCGCGGCCTGCACTGCCCTGCGCGAATCGTTGCAGGAGCACGTCAAGCGTAATGAAAAGCTGAGCGATGCCATAGGCGCGTTCGCGTTTCGCGAGACGTTTCCATTTTTCATGGCGAGCCAATTCATCGACATCGTCTATACGAAGCCACGCGGCTATGCTGGTGACTTCGAGACGATCAACATGATCTACGAAAACCGGCCTACCGGTGATGGGCGCATCGGGCCGCTCGTCGACCGCTGGATCCTTGGGGAACCGCATTGCAGCGCGACCCGGCAGCGCCGAGGGACAGTCAGCGCGCACATCGCGCGCCTTCTCGCCGCCAGTCCTCCCGAGGCGAACCTGCTCGTGACGAGCCTCGCCGTGGGACCGGGTCGCGAATTCTTCGACGCCCTGGAGCTCGACCGTCGCGGCCAAGTGCACATCACCGGCGTGGACATCGACCCGGATTCCCTGAATTTCGTCGCCGAACGGGCGTCGGCGGTCGGGGTGCTGCCGAGGATCCGCCTGGTCCAGGGAAACATCATCCGGATGGCCACGGGCAAGGCGCCCATCGAGTTGCCGCCGCAACACCTCGTCTACAGCATCGGGCTCATGGATTACCTGCAGGAGCCCGTGGTGGTCAAGTGCCTCGACTGGATGTTCGACATACTGGAACCCGGCGGCGAGGCGATCATCGGCAACTTCGACTCGCGAAATCCGACAAAGGCATTCATGGACTACATCGGCGAGTGGGTCCTGATACACCGTACCCCCGAAGACCTGCGGCGCATCTTCGCGCAGTCGAAATTCGGTGAACGCCTAGTGGAGGTGACGGCGGACACGACCGACATCCAGCTCTTCGCCCGCTGCGTGAAGTAGGTACCGATGCGGTTCGGGTCACATCACGACGCACTTGCCGCCGAGGCGGTGTCGTGAGGTTGATGACCAGCCCCGAGGTGTCGCTCGCGGTCAAGCTATGGAGGGGAGACGGGGGTCCGTCTCCCCTCTGTCGTTCAAAAAGTGAAGCTGGCTTCCTCGATGGACGCATCATCGCTCGCGACGGGGTGCTGAGCGATGTGATTCTCGATCACCTCCGCCGCACGGGAACGATCTCTCCGCCCGCCGCCGGTCGACTCGTGCCGACCCCCGCCTGAGCGCCGCGCCCGCGCCGACGTCAAAAATGAAAAAAATGAAAGCAGTTATTTGCACGAAATACGGAACACCTGATGTTTTGCATATTCAGGAAGTCAATAAGCCTATTCCAAAAGACAATGAAATTCTTGTCCGAATCGTTTCTACAGCAGTAAATTCTGGAGACATTAGAGTAAGAGGACTTGCAGTTCAAGGTTTTATGAAAATCATAATGCGATTGGTATTAGGATTTTCAAAACCTCGAAAACCTATTTTAGGAACAGTTTATGCTGGCATTGTTGAAGATGTGGGTACCAACGTTTTTACGTTTAAGAAGGGAGATAAAGTATTTGGCATGACAGGCTTTAATTTTGGTACATACGCTGAGTATATTACTATAAAAGAAAAAGACAACATTTCCGTAATGCCGGTAAATGCAACTTATGACGAAGCTGCTTCACTTATTTTTGGTGGACAAACCGCAATCTATTTCATTGAAAAAGCAAAGTTGCCAGTAAAGAAAGCACCAAAAATATTAGTTATTGGCGCTACTGGCTCGGTAGGAACTGCTGCTATTCAAATTGCTCTATATTACGAAGCAGATGTAACTGCAGTGTGCAGTTCCGATGGAAGGGATTTAGTAAAAAGTTTAGGTATTTCAAAAACTATCTTGTACGATGAAGAAGATTTCAGCAAACAAACTATTCAATATGATTTTATCTTTGACGCTGTTGGTAAAACAACTAAGAAGCAATGTCAGCATCTTTTGAAAAAGGAAGGGGTTTATAAAACAGTTGGAGGTTTAGAATACGCAAGTGAATCTCAACAGCAATTAGAATTTCTTAAAATGTTATTTGAGAATGGAAAATTAAAAGCCGCCATTGACAGAACATATCCATTAGACAAAATAGTTGAAGCTCACGAGTATGTTGATACTGGAAGAAAGAAAGGCAATGTAATTTTAAAAGTAACTGAATAACAAGAACACCAGTTATCAGCGCGGGTTTGTGTCAGGCAGGGTGCCGGAGACCTTCGATCGCCAAGGCATGCGCCTGCCCCAAGGAGTTTCGCGGCGCATCTCCGAGACGTGGTCGGTGATCAGCGCCGCTACCTCCGTAGCGCTGAGGTTGTCGATACAGATGGTGCGGATCGGGCGGGCGAGATTGGCGGTGAGGGTTGGGTCCGATGACACAAGGCGGACAGGTGGCAAGTGCGGTCTGTGCGGGATGATTGCCAGTGGTACCGCCGATCGAGGCATGCTATCTTTTATGGAAGATCATGCCGTAATTCCTTCCTTTCATGGGCTAACCCGAGCACCCGTCATGCGTCCTATCGTGCGTCGACTGCTTATGCCTATCCTCATGGGGGCGAGCCGTCTGATTGGTGCCCAGGGGGCGCAGGATCCGGTCGTCCTGAGTCGGCTGAGCGCCCCCGTCGCGCTGCAGATCGGCATCCCCACCGGCGCCTTCGCAGAGCACGTCGCCATCGCGGGAGGTTTTGGCGGGGGGCTCCTGCTGGCGGTCAGCCCCACGATCGGACTCCGTGGGGACCTTGGCTTCCAGAGCTACGGGGCGGAGAACCGGAGGGTCCCCTTGGGCTCCGGGGCGCTCTCGCTCGTCAACGTCGACGTCACGACGACCAATGCGATCTTCTCTGGGGCGATCGGCGTGCAGGTTGGGTTGCCGCCGAGTGTGCAGAAGAAGCCTTATGCCACACCCTATGCCGGCGCACAGGTAGGATTCGGCTCCTTCGTCACCTCCACCTCGGTCCAGGGGAGCAATCAAGACGCCGGACCCTTTGCCTCATCCACCAACCTGAGCGACGTCGCGATGGCAAAGACCCTCTATGCGGGGCTCTACGCCCCCCTGCGCAGAAGTACAACCCTCTTGGACATTGGTCTCCGTCGGACCTGGCATGGCCGAGCGGTGCGCTTCCTGACCCAGGGTGATATCACCCAGCTCCCGAGTGGGGAGGTGGTGCTCCGACCGCGCGAATCGGTCGCGGAGCTCTTCACGCTCACCATCGGCGTGACCTTTCGTGTTGGGAAACCAGCTAATTAGATGCGATAGCCGTGGTTCTCGAAGTCACCTGAGCGAGGTTCTCTTTTGGGTTTGATGCGCAGGCTGCACTTTTCCAAGACATCGCTCACTCGCCTCGTTCTGGTGGCTAGTCTCTGCGCCGCTATTATCAGGACGGCAGTGAACCCCTTAACGAACCCCTTAACGAACCCCTTAACCGCTGGTGATCATTCGCCATCAGCGATGATGGCGAACACGCCGCCGACCACGCTGGCGTAAAAGCCAGCCGAACGATCCAATGGCTGGATGCGTGCCATGTCGAAACGCTCGCCATTCGACAGCTTCCAAACCCTGACCGCTCTTCCGGATCGGTTCCAGGTGAACGGTTGGCCTCGCAACATCACTTCGGGCCCGGAATCCGCGGAAACGGGCGCGTAGACCCACACGAATCCAGAGCCGTGCACAGTGCCTATGCCGTCTGCATCGATCACCAAGGCGGTTCGTTCATCGATGCCAAGGCCTTTGGGCAGATAGCCGGATTCGACAGACCGGGCCAGGAACACCATCAGGCGTCCTTCGCGGTTGCGTTCACTGAAATGGGTGTCGATCAGGTAGGGCTGCAGGATGGGAGCCGAGCCGAACAATCCCGGCCGAAGACTCACTTTCGGGTCGAAGGGATCGGCCAAGGCCTCCGCGCTGGTCACGCTACCTTTAGCCGCATCGAATATCCGACCACCCCAGATCATCGCACCCGCGCTGGTTCCGCCGAAGGGTATCCGCTTCACGTCTTTTAAGGCCCGGATGGTGGCATCGAGCGGAGAGCCGCTCCAATGCGTCACATAGTTCCATTGGTCACCTCCCGCCACAAACAGGGCTTCCACCTGTGACAACAGGGTTTGGGTGACCGGGATCGATGCGGCTTCACGTGAAGCTAACAGGAACGTCTCCACGGAGTGGACCCTTCCCAGATCGAACAAATACGCAGTATATCCGGTAGATCCGGACGCACGGATCACCCCTACATCGCCACCTGAGGCGGCGTTTACGAATCGGCGCATCGCCGCATCCTGATCGGTGGATCCGCCACCGAGAACGATCAAAGGGATCGGAGTGGTCACGGTGTCGGCAGCCGAACCCACAATTCCGATCGAACCGGGTCGCAGGTCCGGCAACGGGGGCGTGGTTCCTGTGGCTCCTGCGCAAGCCGCAGATAGAATCAAGATGGTTAAGAACCGGTGTGCATTCATTGTGTACCTTTGTACTACCGGTTACAAAGCTGGCACATATCGTCTAACAAGCGACGCAACGATAAAACATCTGCTCGCAATCATGTTCATTCACATCGCACCTCGAATTATCAATGCCACGGAGTTCTTCAATGAGTCGTTACATGTCTTTCAGATTGAGAGAAGTGGCGTGAACCTGTACGCAAAAAAGGTAGACGCAAGCCGCATCAATTGATTTATCCGCGTTTCTAGGGAATGGTCGAGGGGGGTCACTTCACAGGTTATGGAATGACCCCCCCTGCCGTTTGCGACTAGATCTCCACCGTAAAGCGACTGATCACCCAGTCATTTGTCTTAGGCCTCGAAAAGCCGCACACCTTTCACGAATGGGTGTACATCACAATCATGTATCATGAGTCAATATTAACCTTTCCCTTTGACCACGAGGCTATCTCGGAATGATCCCGAGCTGGCGCATGAACTCTAGATTGTCCATAAAATCCTGCTCCTCCGCGATCTTCCCGTCTCGCATCGTCACGAGGGTAGCGCCGATCACATCAACATCTTTGCCAGTCGCGGGTATGCCAAAAAATGTGCCGGTATGTGTTCCCTTGAACTGCCAATACTTTACGAGACGATCACCATCTCCGAAGCTCTCCTTCACCACGAAGGTTCGGTTCGAAAAGCCATCAACAAAGTTCTGATAGTACGCCTTGACATTGGCTTTGCCTGTAATTTCAGGGACGGTATGTAGAACCGCATCATCCATATAGGCGGAATCCAAGATGGCGGTATTGCCTTGGTTGATTGCCACATCCCAGACACGAGCATAGTAATCGATGTTGGCCTTCCCAAGCGCGGCGCGCGTATCGCTTTCCGATTGGCAGGCGGCAGACAACAGGGAAAGAGCAAGGAGCAGCTGGCAGCCAAATAGTCGTGCTTTCATGGGAATGCCTCGTGTTAGTTGTGTTCAAGGGACGTTCCATCACACCACACCATCTCTTTCTCGCCAGGCAGACTTAGAATGCCTTCGGCATGCAGACGATCGCCTGTGAGGTTACCTTCGACACATCCGCGTACATCTTTGTAAAGGCTTCCCAGGCGGCATCACGCGGCGGGTTGGTTACAGGTGGGCTCGTGTGAATTGTCATCACCTGGGCCGCATCGACCACAATTGTGCTGTCCGCCATCTTGTAGATCGGGACCGTACGCTGCTGGTTAAAATTGATGCCACGATCGCGATACCACTTCCGGTGCGCCGTGACGGCCGCCTCGAACTGCGCCATCGAACCGGTGAGTGTCGAGATCCGAACGATGGCGGTGATCCCGCTGCATCCCGGCAACTGCCGTGCAACCGATTGGGCGCGAGCGACCACAGGAGCGAGCACCAGCGCGGCGGCGAGCACGAATATGATACGATCCTTCATCAAATCCCCCCGTTGAGGTGCGTGGGAGAAGGTGCAGCTCACCAATGAGGTGAGCAAGGGCGCCTGGCTCCGAATATCTGCGTGTCACCAGTTCGGTTCTTGCCTAAATCGTTGCGAATCAATGACTTATATAATTCCCGGTCGTTACAATTTGTACTACATTCAGACTGCATGGGTAGGAGACGGGGGTTCCGTCTCCCCTCTGTCGTTAGAAACGTGAAGTCGATGTGGCACACGATGTACTACAAACACCGTGGGGAGTCCGCGTGTCGGGGAGGGGCTGGGAGGTAGGAGTGGTAAGGTGACCCTCCTCAGCGAGGAATTCCCCGCGTCACTAACCGATCGGGACTCCCTGAACTGACCAGTCATCTACCCTGGAACGCTCGCACAGTGGAGAAGCGAATTAGGGCACGATCGCCGGTGCCCCACCCACATGTGAGATCCCCTTTTGCCGCAGCAGCGTATTCAACGTGCTTAGATCCGACCCGAGCACAGCCGCGAGTGCGGTCAGCTGTACTTGCAACTGCTGCCGGAGGATCCCCTGTACTTCCACCTGCTGGTCGGTCGGCGGGAAATCGGCGTTCCCAAGCCCATTCGCCAGATAGCCGAGCTTGCCAATGAGCTTGCTGCCGAAGCGGACCCCGTCCTGCCCGTTACCAGTGAGCCGGAGGTCGACCAGTGCCATCTCAATCTCGACGAGCTTGCCGCCGAGTGCCTGCGCAGCCCGCTGGACCTCGGCGTCCGTCACCGCGCGGCCGAGGGCTTCGAGCTGCACCCGAACCGACTCGATGCGCGCCACCGCGTCGGCCGCGCGATCCATCTCCGTGCGGATCGCCGCTGTCATCCGGAGCTGCTGCTCGATCTCGGCCACCGTCCCCGAGGAGTTTGGGTCCTTCCGGACTTCGAGGGCTCGGGCTTGGGTCGCGCCGCCGACGGTGAGGCGGACGGTGTAGGTCCCCGGCGCCATTAGGAGGGAGACGCGCGCCGTTCCAGGGGCGTCGCGCCCTGCGGGCGGCACGACGACATCGGGGACATACATCGGCGGGGTGAGCAGACGGACCGCCTTGCCGGGCTCGTCACGCAGATCCCACTGGAGGCGGTTGATCCCGGCCGTGTTCGGGCCGCGCAGCGTCCGGACGACCCGACCAGCCGCATCGGTGATTTCGACTTTTGGCGCCTCGGCCGCCGGCGTCTTGAGCCAGTAGTTGATCGAGGCTCCGTACTCCGGGTCTTCCCCGGTCGTCGGGTCGTCATACGTGCTCGACGGCGCGGTAATGTTGCGGAAGCGGTAGGCCGCCCGCGGCTGGAAAAGATGCGCCGTGGCCGCCATTACCTCGGGGGTGAGCTGCTGCAGCGGCGTCACGTCATCGAGGATGTAGAAGCCGCGCCCGTAGGTGGAAATCACCAGGTCGTTGAAGTGCGTCTGGACCTGGATCCCGGAGACCGGGGCCGCCGGGAGGTCGTTCTGCAACGAGAGCCACGTCTCCCCTGCATCAAACGACACATAGATGCCGTTCTCGAGGCCGAGGTAGAGCAGGCCGCGACGGACCGGATCCTCGAGGATGACCTTCGCATAGCTCAGGTTGTTCCGCGGGAGCCCGTTGGTGATTGCTTTCCAGGTGCGCCCATAGTCCGTAGTGCGATAGACGAAGGGGTCGCGGTTGTTCACCTGATGGAAGTCGACCGTCAGGAACGCCGTCGCCGCGTCGTACTTAGAGGGATGGATGCTCCGCACGGACCCCCAGACCGGGAGGTTTGGTAGGTTCTTTGTCAAGTTGGTCCACGTCTTCCCGTCGTCGCGCGTGATCTGTACGAGGCCGTCGTTGGTCCCGGCCCAGATCGTCCCCTTGTCGATCGGAGATTCGGCGATCGCAAAGACAGTGCCAGCGTATTCGACGCCAATATTATCCGGAGTAAGGCCGCCGGAGCTTCCCATCCGCGAGCGGTCGTTGAGCGTTAGATCGGGCGAGATAACTTCCCAGCTCTGCCCACCGTTCCGCGTGCGGTGCACGTGCTGACTCCCTGTGTAGATCGTGTTGTGATCGTGCGGGGAGATAGTGAGCGGGGCATCCCAGATGAAGCGGTACTTCACGCCATCGGCGGGGCCGTTCGACTGCTGCGGCCATACTTCGACAGTGCGGAACTGCCGGCGGTCCTCTTCGAAGCGGACGACGATGCCGCCCACCATCCCTGAGCCCGAGGCAGTGGACCAGATGATATTTGGATCGACGGGGTCGGGAGTGGCCCAGCCGCTTTCGCCACCACCCACTGCATGCCACATTCCGCGCAGAATTCGCCCGCCGGCGAGTCGTGAGTTGCTTGGGCCACGATAGGTAGGCTCGTCCTGTTTGTTGCCGAGCACGTTGTACGGGATATTGTTGTCCACGGTGACGTGATAGATCTGCGCGTTGCTGAGGCGTTGCCGGTACCAGCTGCGCCCGCGGTTCTGCGTGATCGAGAGCCCCTGGTCGTGCGCGACGATCTGTCGGTCGGCGTTCGTGGGATCGATCCAAATATCGTGGTGGTCGCCGCCGGGAGCCTGGCCGCGCTCAATGATCGCGACCGTGCGCCCACCGTCGATCGTCTTCGCGTATGATGCGGTCAGAAAGTACGCCTCGTCGGGATTATCGGGCGCGACCGCCATCCGCGAGTAATAGTGGGCGCGACCCATCACATTCCGGTCGCGGCTCACAAGCGCCCAGCGCCGCCCGCCGTCCTCAGAACGCCAAAGCTGTCCGCTCTCTGTCTCCTGACCCTCCCACGGGATCCCATCGCCGGTCTCGATCATCACGTAGACACGGTTCGCATCGGAGGGGGAGAGGCCGAGCGCCACCTTGCCGTGCGGTTTGGTGGGAAGGCCATTGCCGCGGAGGCGCGTCCACGTCACGCCACCGTCGCGCGAGGTGAAGAGACCGCTTCCGGGGCCGCCGCTCGTGCGCCCCCAGGTGTGGATCTCGATCTGCCACATCCCGGCGAAGAGGACGCGCGGATTCATCGTGTCCATCGCGAGGTCGGAGCAGCCGGTGCTCTCGTCGACGAAGAGCACACGCGACCAGGTCGCCCCGCCGTCGGTGGTACGATAGACGCCGCGCTCTTGCTGTGGCCCATACGCGTGGCCCAGAGCGCAGGCGAGGACGACGTCGGAATTGGTGGGATGGATGACGATGCGCGCGATGCGCGCCGTTTTTTCGAGCCCCATCAGCTGCCAGCTCTCGCCACCATCGGTCGACTTGTATATCCCCTGCCCGATCGAGATATGGCTGCGGATGTGCGCTTCCCCTGTCCCGGCCCAGACGACATTCCGGTCGGAGCGCGCCACCGCGAGCGATCCAATTGACTGCACCGGATGCGCGTCGAAGATCGGGCGCCAGTTCACGCCGCCGTCGGTGGTCTTCCACACGCCGCCCGAGGCGGAGCCGACGAAGTAGGTGAGCGGGTCACCGGCGATACCTGCTGCGGCGGAGAAGCGGTTCCCCTCGGGGCCGATGTTACGCCAGTGGAGGCCACGCCAGTGATCGGCGGCGGGGCGTACCTGGGCGGTGGGGGTCGGCTGCGCGGCCAGCCCGGAGGCGCTGGCGAGCAGGAGGAGGGCAATTACGGGGGGACACACGGATCGCATAGCAGGCCTCGGGGGAGGTGGAATCAATCAGACGCTACCACGGCCGCAGCGGAATGGTAAGAGGGTGAGGCCGGTCGAGCTGGACGGCATTTGGTGGATGCAGGTTGCCGGCACGCCGGACGTGCTGGAAACCGACAGACATGCGTGTGACCCCTGAGATATTCAGCAATCTGCTAAAGTGTTAAGTACTATACGCTTATGTGAACAGAACTCAGCAATATTGAAGATTTCTTGATGGGAAATATGGCGGACTCATAATTTCAGACTTGCTTTGCTAAGAGGATGCGGTGGAGTTATAGAGGGAGGGAGAGGTGTCTTCCTCATTCCACCTTGATGGTTTCTGGACAAACGGAGGCAAGGGTATGACGAAACCCGAAAATACAGATGAGTTGCTTACGTACCGCGGTTTAGGTGTTTTCCTACTAACCGACCCAATCTTGCTGCAGATTCAGGTTCACTTGACCTGTGCTGACAGTATCCAGGTATTTCAGTGGAGCTGAGGGTCCCTGAGCGCATCGTCTCTCTCCTCCCTGCTGCTACGGAGATGGTCGATGTACTTGGCGCACGGGCCTCGCTGGTTGGTGTGACACATGAGTGTGACTACCCCGCGGCGGTGCGTGTGTGTCCGCGGATGACGAGAACAGCGATCGACACAACGGCGGATGCTGTGACAGTTGATGCCCAGGTGCGCCGCGTAGCTGCAGCGGGGCAGCCCCTCTTCACGCTCGATGTGGTCGCGCTACGCGCGGCGCGCCCTGATGTGATTCTTACGCAGGCTTTGTGTGATGTCTGCGCTGTCTCGGAGGATGATGTGCGGCGCGTCGCGGCAGAGTGCGACCCGATCCCGCGCCTCGTAACCCTCAAGGCTACTACGCTTGATGGTATGCTTTCCGACTTAGTATACGTTGGGGAGATGCTCAGCCGGCCAAAGGCCGCCGCCGCTTGGCGGGAGGTCGCGATAGCGCGGATGCATCGGGTTCATGAGACACTCAAAGCTGCGGGCGCACCGCGGCCGCGTGTTGCCGTTATTGAGTGGAGCGATCCCTTGTATGCTGCCGGGCACTGGGTGCCTGAGATGGTGCGCCGTGCAGGCGGAATTGACATGCTCGCCATGCCTGGTGCCCACTCTGTACCTGTGTCGTTCGATGCAGTCCAGAGCGCCGACCCCGAACTGATCCTCATTGCACCGTGCGGGTACGACCTGCCGCGCGCAGTAGCGGAGGCGCAGCGGCTCCGAATGCATCCCGACTGGGCGTGGGCGCGCAGCCGTCGGTGGGCCGCACTCGATGCCAATGCCCTGCTCAGCCGCCCAGGACCACGCCTGATCGATGGGATTGAGGCTATCGCGTATGCCGTGGCTCCGAAACTCTTCCCACTACCATCAAGTGATCATCTCGCTCTCCTCACCTGATCTGGCCGATGGTTACATCTGCCTCAACCACTGCTCGTAAGCGCGTCCCTGCCATACCCGGTTTCCCTCGCTTTGACGCTACTGCCAAAGCTGAGTGTGGTACCACAGTGATCTTCGCTTCCGAGATGACTGCGGATGTATTATGGTAATTTGAAAGCCTTTGAAAATCCTGACCAGGGATCAATAGTAATGCTCACATCCATCGCTTTTCGCTAAGCACTCTCGCGATCTATGATCCAATATCTGCTGATTCTCATGTCAAGTATCGCCCTTGTGCTCCCGGTTGCCGCCCAGCGGAGTAGCAGCCAAGCGACGCTGACAACGCAAGCTGATCGAATCTTCGCTCAGTACAACTCTACGCACACCCCTGGTTGTGCAGTTGGGGTACGTCAGGAGGGGCGTGATCTTCTGCTCCGCGGGTATGGAATGGCCGAGCTCGAAACACAGACACCGATTACGGTAAATACCATCTTTGAGTCAGGATCGGTTGCAAAACAATTTACTGCGATGGCGATTCTCCTGCTTGTGCAGGATGGGCGGCTGCACCTTGACGATTCGGTTCGCCGCTACATCCCAGAGCTTCCTGAGTATCCCAAACCAGTACTCGTACGACACCTACTCTCGCATACCAGTGGTCTGCGCGAGTGGAGCAGCCTCGTGGCTCTTGCGGGCTGGCCGCGTGGTTCTCGCGTGCATACGCAGCAGGACCTGCTTGAGATAATCACCGCACAGCGCAGGCTTAATCACCCTGTTGGCGATGCGTACTCATACACAAACTCTGGATTTGCCCTTCTGCCTGCCATTGTCGAACGGGTAAGCGGAATGTCGTTTGCTCAGTTTTCTGAGGACCGCATCTTCGCCCCTCTCGGCCTGATGTCCACGCGGTGGCGGACGAACTTCCGCACTATCGTTCCTGGCCGCGCGCAGGCGTACAGCCGAAGTGGTGATGGGTGGGAACTCGAGATGCCTTTTGAAAATGTCCACGGGCCCGGTGGAATGCTTACCACGGTAGGTGATTGGCTCCGCTGGAATGACCATCTAACCGCAAAGACACTGGGTGTTGCCGCAGTCGATGCGCTTCAGTCACGTGCAGTGCTTACGAGTGGCCGGACGATTGCCTACGCAGCGGGCATCATTGTCGGAAGCTACCGAGGTACTCCGGAGATTGCTCATTCTGGGGCAACGGCTGGGTATAGCACGTATCTCGCGCGATATCCGGCACACGCGCTCTCGATCGCAGTTCTTTGTAACGCAGCAGGCGCACCTGCTGCTCAGCTCACGCGGCAATTAGCGGACGCACTCCTCCCAGGCCTCATTGTGCCGGCAGCGCCTGATACCGTGCCTGTTGACCCAGCTCTTCGTGCACGCCTTACAGGGGTTTATCGTAGCCTCCGCACACATGAACCACTCATTGTAGGCACTGTGCAAGGTCTGACAGGTGCTGCGCTCCGGGCTACTCGCGATGAGGGGGTAATGGTTGGGCCAAATCGAGGACTCTTTGAAATGGGACCAGATGGCACCCCACGGAGCCTCCGTGTGATTGGCACTGATGCGGATACTGTTGCCTATATGTTTGCCAGCGCTGCGCGATGGGCTCCGATCAGTGATCAGCTAATCTCTTTTGTTGGGCGGTACCGCTCTGATGAGATCGCTGCCACCTGGACACTGGTGCTTGAGAAGGGCCAGCTGGTCGCATCGGTCCGCAAGGGTGTTCGCTCGATACTGACACCGATTTACCGAGATGCCTTTACCCTTGATGCCGGGCTTGGGACAATATGGTTCGTGCGAGATGCTCGAGGTACGGTAATTGAAATGCATATCGGGTCAGCGCGGGTCTGGGACCTTACTTTTAGCCGTGTTCCGTAGAGAGCCACATAATTTGCAGCTGCCTCGCATAAACGTCTTTGTAATTAGTGAGGTAGGGGATCGGAAATAATGGAAGCAGGTAGCTAGTTGGCATCGGAGAGCGGGGTAAGCGTAATTCTCGAGCCGTAATTCTGTGCGACATATCGAACCACATGTGGTTGGGGACTGTCAATTGAGTTACTTAATTGAAGCATAACGATCTCAAATCCATGTGTTCGGGAGTTTACGCAGGATGTATATTCTACCGAGTGCAACACCCTTGATGCAGGCGATTTCCACCTAAGCGTCTCACGCGCACTGGCGCCATCCCTATTTGTCGGAACGACCCACCCGCCGCACACCTGACCTTTCAGATGCGACACTCCACCTCCGTCCGCGCAGTCCTCGGCCTGCTCTGTGCTACCAGCGCTCTTCTCGGCGCGCAGCCGACCGCTGTAGATGAGACAACGCTCCGCCTCCCGGGACTCAAACAGCCGGTCGAGATCGTCCGTGACCACTGGGGAATCAATCATATCTACGCGAAGACGGAGCACGACCTCTTTTTCGCGCAGGGATGGGCCGCCGCGAAGGACCGGCTCTTCCAGTTCGAGGTCTGGCGACGGCAGGCGACGGGAACGGTGGCCGAGTGGCTCGGCCCGCGCGAACTGGACCGCGACATTGGTGCACGGCTCTTCCGTTTTCGCGGCGATCTTACCGCAGAACTGCAGCACTACCATCCGCGCGGGCGCGCAATCATCACGGCGTTCGTTGACGGCATCAACGCGTACGTAATCGAGGCGCGCCGCGATCCCGCACGCCTCCCAATTGAATTCAGGATCCTTAATATACTCCCCGGCCTCTGGACGCCTGAGGTCGTGATCTCACGGCACCAGGGTCTGCTTGGTAATATCACCGAAGAACTCGACTACGGGCGGATGGTTGCGGCGCTGGGACCGGCGCGCGTCAAGGCGCTGCAGGCGTTCCGGCCGGGTAATCCCGATCTGACCCTCGCACCCGGCATTGACTCCGGGCTGCTTGCCGCCGATATTCTCAAGCTCTACAATGCGTTCCGCGGGCCGCTACGATTCCGAGCGGAGGACATCGCGCCGGCGTACCGGATGGCGCATACGACCGGGCTGCATAATGTGGATCCGATGGTCCCCTCTGCGCGTCGCATGGCATCCGACGAGGCGGGTGTGACGGACGAGGCTGACCCCATCGACTGGTCCCGCGAACGCCTCGTCGGCGGGAGTAATAACTGGATTGTCAGCGGCCGACTGAGCCAGAGCGGCGCGCCGCTGCTTGCGAACGATCCGCACCGGGCAATCTCGGTCCCTTCGCTCCGTTACTTCGCACATCTCGTGGGGCCGGGGTGGAATGTAATCGGCGGCGGCGAGCCGGTGCTCCCGGGTATCTCGATCGGTCACAACCAGTACGGCGCCTGGGGGCTCACGATCTTCGAAACCGATGGCGAGGATCTCCTCGTCTACGAGACCGACCCCGCAAACGCCGACCGCTATCGTTATCGCGGGCAATGGGAGCCGATGCGAGTCATCGCCGACACGATCCAAGTGAAGGCCCAGCGTCCCGCGATTGTGCGGCACCGATATACGCGGCATGGGCCAGTAGTGTACCAGGATACTGTGCGGCATCGAGCGTTTGCAGTGCGAGCGGCGTGGCTCGAGCCCGGTGGGGCACCGTATTTGTCGAGCCTGCGGATCGACCAGGCGACGACGTGGGGAGAGTTCCGCGCGGCGAACCGCTACGGGCATATTCCGGGCGAGAACATGATCTGGGCAGACCGTACGGGCCACATTGGATGGCAGGCGGTGGGGATCGCACCGCGCCGTCCGAACTTCAGTGGGCTTGTCCCCGTTCCGGGTGATGGTCGCTACGAATGGAACGGGTTTCTCGACATCCTGCAGAAGCCGCATATACTGGACCCCGCCGAAGGGTTCCTCGCGACGGCTAATCAGGACAACGTTCCGCGCGGCTTTCCCGCAATGGATGCGATCGGCTTCACCTGGGCGAGTCCACACCGGTGGGCGCGCGCGACCGAGGTTCTTGGGAGCGGCCGGCGGTTCTCGCTCATGGATATGTCGCGCCTACAGACAGACGAGCTTTCGCTTCCCGCGCGGGAACTAACGCGACTGCTGCGTGATGTCGCCGTACTCACGCCGCGCCTCGATTCGCTCCGAAGGCGTCTACTCCTCTGGGACCACGTACTCGCCAAGGAGAGCGTAGAGGCGGGAATCTATGTAGCGTGGGAACGTCGGCTCACGCGCCTCGTCTATGAGCGCCTCGTGGCGCCGGCCGAGCGGGCGGTGATGCCGGAAATCCCGTTTGACGTGGTACTGCGCGCGGTGGCGGTCCCTGACGGCACGTGGGGGCCAGCGCCACTGATGTCACGTGATGCGCTGCTTGTGCAGGCGCTCTCAGACGCGGAGGCTTCACTGCGAGAGCGGTTCGGCGCGGAGGTGTCAGATTGGGCGTATGGCCGATCGGGTTACAAGCACGTAATGATCCGGCATGTGCTAAGCGGACTCGTGGCAGACTCGCTGCGCGTACGCCTCGACGTGGGCCCAGCACCGCGCGGCGGTTACGGCCTCACCCTCAATGCGAACGGGAGCGGCGACAACCAGACGAGTGGCGCCTCCTTCCGGATCGCGATCGACCTCGCGGACTGGGACCTCGCCCTCGGCACCAATACCCCGGGCCAGTCCGGGGACCCAGCGAGCCCGTTCTATCGCGATCTCTTCGGCGAGTGGGCACGGGACCGGTATTTCCCTGTGTTGTATACGCGACCGAAGATTGACGCGGCGACGGCGTCTCGCACACGGCTCACCCCGTACTGAGGCCTTTTGTCAGTCGGAACGCCATCGCTTCTCCAGCCTTCAGCTAGCAGCGACATCTGCGCGGAGGTTGCCCGGTGTTCCTCGTTTCTCTTACCTCGGATTCCGTGTGCAGGGTAAGGGGTAGCGAGAACGTGCCCCGCGCACGATTTGCGGCGTTCAGCGTAACAATATGGCGTCTTGGCATGTCGCAGAACGTGCTGAGCCAAGATGAGAGCGTACGGGTGAGGCTGCTTGCTACTAAGCTGCCCCAGTAGTCGATAAAAAGTAAAGCCTTTAAAACGCGGACCCCATGCGTAAGCATCAATAATTTGAGTAGATAAGGAATCGACCAATTAAGCAGATAATATTATCGGGCACTCGGGACTATATAATGGGTGATCAACGCGCAATGTAAGCAAATAGCGTAACAGTCGAGTGCATAGGGTAGCTATGAGGAAAGCTAATACGTAGATTCTCAGTATCTGCTCCCCTCACACATGACCCATTATCTATTAATCGTCGCAGCTAGAATCCGGGCCGCACTTCATTTCGGCATATCTATTGCTGTCGTTTTCGTCACCACCCCTCTTTTTGCTCAGGCGCCTTCGTTCCCTACGGCGTGGGATCCCATGTTGCTTAAGCGACCTGACGTGAGGGCGGCACTCCAACATCTCGAGCAGAAATTCCCACAGCAGGTCGACGAATGGATCCGTATCGCACAGATGCTTGGGAAGTCGACACAGGAAGAGGTGCGCGGCGCCTATGTGCAGTCACAAATGATACGCGCAGGGCTCCATGTGTCTATTGATTCCATAGGAAATATCACCGGGGTCAGGAAGGGGACCGGAGGTGGCCCGACAATCGTGTTCGCAGCGCATATGGATATTGTTCACGCAAGTGAGACAAATCTGACGGTCGACCGTGATGGTGATACTCTCCGTGCTCCGGGAATCTTTGACAACAGCGCCTCGGTGGCAAATATGCTTGCCGCTATTCGGGCGCTTAATGCTGCAAAGGTGATAACTAAGGGTGATCTTGTCTTTGTTGCAACGGTACAGGAGGAACTTGGACTGCGTGGGATGCAGTACTGGTTTGATCACAATTTGAAGCCCGACCTTCTGGTCGCAATGGACGGAGGACTTGGTCCAATTAACTACGGGGCACTTGGTATTTATTGGACGCGCTATCGGTTTACATCGGATGGATCTCACACCCTGCAGTCGCGAGGTAAGCCAACGCCAGTGTTGGCGATGGCCGATGCGGTACTGCGCATCTATGAACTGCAGCCGCCTGCCCTTCCGAATGGCGCCGTCATCAATGTGGGGCAGGTACACGGTGGGGCAATTTTTAATGGAATTCCACAGGATCTTTACTTCACTGTCGATCTCCGCTCATCTGATCCAGTGCTCCTTGATTCACTCGATCGCCAAATTGAGACAATTGTAAGAGCAGCGGCGTACCGAGCACGGGTTGGGCTTAAGATAGAGACTGAGCAGAAAAATCGCGCTGGTGGAACGGAGCGAATGCTCGCTCTTGCACGACGGCATCCGCTTGTGCAAACTGCGATTGATATCCAGCAGCATCTTGGGGTGAGGATTGGCATGCCTGGTGCCCAGCAGGCGCTAGCTACTGGAAGTACGGATGCCAATATCGGCGTGGTTGCAGGGGTCCCGAGCATTGCCATTGGCCGATCATATGGTGGGGACCAGCACACGCTAAATGAGTGGGCACATTGGCCAAGCGCACTTGAAGCAACGAAGTTAATGCTACTGTTGGCAACGACATTCGGTGACGGAATTCAGGTTGTGCGCGCCTACGTGCCGTGATTGTCAACGCCGAGTGTGTAAACACGGTCACATGTAGCCAGATTATATGTTCCAAGTAGGGGTTACCGAAGGCTCTGCCGCGGTCAGCAGTAGTTCTATTAACGTCAGTTGCTGATTGCTAGACCACGGTACGTTTAGCACCCTGGACACTCACCACGCTAGCGGCCCACAGGAATCCTGAACGTGCACTGCGCCCTTCTAAGCATCAAGGAAGATATCATGGCAGCTGCGGATTAGCGCTATGTTGCATGAGATAAAAAGACTAGCACTGAGGCAAGCTGTAACGCAGGTTTATTACTTATAATCCCTCAAACTAAAAATCCAATGTTCACTAAATTTTTTGTTGCCACATGGTGCTACAAGTGCTTGCGCGTCACTGTAATGCATACGCGCTTCACATATGTGGCTGCACTGGCCTTCGCACTTCCTGCTTTGGCCAGTATCGCGACGGCGCAGCCAGGCGCGACCAAGCGCGCCCTCTCGATGGAGGATCTTCTTTCCTGGCGCGGTATTCGCAACCTGGTGCTTTCGAACGATGGTCGCTGGATCGCCTACGTGCTTGCGCCAAACGAGGGCGATGCAGAGTTGGTGGTGCGGGGAACCACTGCGGAAGCAGTAGAGACACGAGCCCCAATTGGTGAGCCCCCAGCGGGTTTGGGCACGGGTAGCATAGCCATTTCCGGTAACAATCGGTGGGTCGCGTATTTAGTGTATCCTACTGCCGAAGAGGCGAAAAAAATAAGGCGAGATCGAAAAACATCCGTGACAAAAGTCGTGGTCATGGACCTGGCTACGGGTAGAAAGCGAGAATTTGAGCGGGCGCGGAGCTTCCGGTTTGCGGGAGATCGCAGCGATGTCATCGCAATACAATTGTTAGCCCCTGATATACCAGCTGGAGGCAATAGCACACCTCCTGTGGGTGGCTCGACTGTGTTGCTTGTTGATTTGACGGAAATCACACCCGTGACATTGGTTGGCGTCGGAGAGTTTGCATTTGATGCATCCGGTCGATTTTTAGCGTGGACCGTAGATCAGCGCGATCAGATTGGAAATGGAGTACAGATCCGGGAATTAGCGACAGGCATAGTGCGCGCGCTGGACGGCGCAAAGGCACAATACCGGCGATTAGCGTGGGCTGATACAGGGTACGCGCTCGCGGTGATCCGCTCTAGTCCTGACTCAATCACGCGCGACACCGTGTCGACGATTCTAGGGTGGGCACAACTCTCCGGGCGTATGCCGAAGACGGTGCGCATCGATGATCGGAGCTCAGGGATACCAAATGGACTGCAGGTAAGTGCTGATCGTACGCCGAAGTGGAGCGACGCAGGGGGGACAATATACTTTGGACTTCGTGAGCCGCGACCTGCGTTGCCCGCCTCAACGGCACCGCCGGCGAGCAGTACCAGTAGCGCACCGGCTCCAGGTGCTGGCGCTGGCGGACAAGTCGCTCCGGCACGCCAGGACGAGGACACACCATCATTGATTCTTTGGCACTGGAAAGATTCGCGACTTCAAAGTGCGCAGCAGGTCACAGAGTCGCAGGACCGTACCTTCAGTTATCTCGCAGCGTGGCATCTGGCTGCTCCGAAGGTCGTTCAGCTTTCCGATACAAATATCCGTGATGTGGTAGTCTCTAACAATGACCGATGGGGGCTTGGTGCTGACTTTTCTCCATATGAGCGGCAAGCAAGTGTTGATGGCCGTGCGCTGCGTGACCTTTTTGCCATCAATGTAATGTCGGGAGAGCGAACATTAATCGCAAAAGGATTACAAAATCCTGGTGGTGCGTATCGTACGCTTCTTGCACCTGACGGCGAGCGGGTCGCTTGGTATGATGACGGCCATTGGAGCATTTTTGAATTCGAAAGTAAGCAGTCACGCCGCGTGACGGCGGGTGTCCCTGCTACCTTTTGGGATGATGAGGATGATCACAATATCATAAAGCCGCCGGTAGCACCGCCATTTGGCTGGTCTCGTGACTCGCGCCAACTGCTACTTAGAGATAAATGGGACATTTGGCGCGTAAGCGTCGCTTCTGGCCAGGCAATAAACATCACGGGGGATGGTAAGGCGAAAAGGATTCGCTACCAGTTGCGTGTTGGCGTGGATCCAAAGGAGCGAGGAATTGACCTATTAAAGCCGCTGTTTGTCGAGATGTACGGTGAGCGCTCAAAGAAGGAGGGGCTTGCACAGGTGGACGCACAGCGTGGTGGTGTGCGCATTTTAGCTTGGGAAGATGCGAAGATTGATTACCGCCGTGCGCGCGACGCCGAGTTGTGGGCGTATACACGGCAAACTTTTGTGCGATTTCCAGACTGGTATGCTGCTGACGCTGGACTTATGAATGAGCGGCGGCTCACTGATGCCAACCCGCAGCAAAAGGATATAGCATGGAGTGCTGGAGCGCGGCTTATTGACTATAAATGCGAAAATAGCGATGTACCAATGCAAGGTGCGCTCTTTCTCCCAGCAGGCTACGAGGAGGGGAAGCGCTTTCCTACGCTCACATATATCTATGAGTTGCTGAGCCAGGGGCTTCACTCTTACGCACAGCCAAACGCGACACGTTACGCGAACCCTAGTGTGTACACATCCCGTGGGTATGCATACTTTATGCCTGACATTCGGTATCAGCTTGATGATCCAGGTCGCTCAGCGGTCTGGTGCGTTGTTCCGGCAGTAAAGGCTGCAATCGCAGCGGGAATAGTTGACTCGACAAATATCGCATTGCAGGGGCACAGTTGGGGTGGCTACCAGACGAGCTTTATTACTACTCAGACGACCCTCTTCAAGACGGCGATCGCCGGTGCGCCACTTACAGACATGGTGTCAATGTTTAGCTCAGTGTACTGGAATAGCGGAAATACAAATCAAGGAATTTTTATCTCAAGCCAGGGACGCTTCCGCTCAAGCTACGCTCAAAACCCTGATGCATATTTGCGGAATTCGCCTAACCGATTTGCTCAAAATGTAAATATTCCCTTCATGATTTTGCACAACGACCGTGACGGAGCGGTAGATTTCAACCAAGGAATCACACATTACAACACGCTGCGAGAGCTTGGCAAGGAGGTTGTGCTGTTGGAATATGTCGGTGAGAACCACGGCCTCGCTCGCCCTGCGAATCAGAAGGATTATGCGATACGGATGCAGGAGTGGTTTGACCACTTCCTCCAGGGAAAGCCGGCGCCGCAATGGATTCGGGAAGGTGTACCACGCCTTAAGATGGAGGAACATCTGCGTAATCGGAGGCCGCTAGTAGATCCAAAATCACCTTCCCCTAAGCCTGTTGCAATGTGACGCGTATCGCTTTTCTAAATGCTATCGTTAGCGCGAGCTAGACAGCTCAAATCAGACTGCTTGGACTGCACTCAGGCCAGTACCTGGGCGAGCATGTAGCCTGTCATGGGCAGGTACCCTCTGGGCTGGGCCATGAGAAAGGGCAGAGAAAGGGCTTCAGCATGTACGCATGTCATCTGTGATCACAAAAGACCTGGTGATGGTGTATCTGTGGCCCACTTTGTTTCATCAAGTAAGGATTCCATGATATCTGGCGACCGTGGCTTATACTGGCTAGGGACCACAAAAAAATGTGCAAAGATGCGCATGTGCTATCCCACCATGTAAATCGGACCAGTCAGTAACCATTTTTGACCATCCGGCGATGGAGGGAGCGAGGAAGACTGATGCGGAGTGTCACACTACGGCATTCGTGCACAATGGCACTGCTTCGTTGTGCGGTATGACACCAGCCCCTGCAAGGACCAATGTGCCCTGTTGAACCGGTGTGTCGCTCAGAAGTACACAACGCTGTAGTGGGCTTCCGCGTTTGAAAACACACCTACTTAAGCGCTGGGTAGTTCTGTTGCACTTATGGCTTGGGATAGGACTGTGTGTCCTGTTCTTTTCCTGGTTCGGTTCCGGCATCGTGATGATGTACTCGGGATATCCGAACCTGACGCTTCGTGAACGGCTCGATACCGTGCCTGTCATCCGCTGCGCGCCGTGCGCGCCGTCCGTGACCGCTGAGGCTTTGCAGCGCCGCGCGCAAGCCGATGCGCCTTCAACGCTCCGCTTAGGCATGGCGGATGGTGTCGCCGTGTGGCGCTGGACGGACTCCCTTGGGCGCCATCACGCGGTGCAGGCGGCCGACGGCACATCGCGCAGCGCCCCAGCCTCCGACACCGCGATGACCGCAGCGCTCGCACGCGAGTTCCTCCGCGATGCGACGGCGCCGTTGCGCTATGCCGGTACGCTCGAGGATAGCGACCAGTGGACGCTCACGCGGACGGTGCGGAACCAGATGCCCCTGCATCGCTGGGAGGTGGACGATGCCCTTGGGACCCGCCTCTACGTCTCGCCCCGTGCGGCCGATGTGGTCCACCACTCCACGCGCGGCGAGCGCCTCGTGGCATGGTTCGGGGCGATTCCACACTGGATATACCCGTGGCAGTTGCGGCGGCACGCCGATCTCTGGGCGTGGATCGTCATCGTACTGTCGGCTGTTGGGACGATCGCCTGCCTTGCGGGGTTGGCGATCGGTGTCTGGCAGTTCCGTTGGCGTCGGCGGCTCCGCCAGCGCGGTTTGGCTGCGGGAACGCCGTTACCGCGCACGCCGTACCGCGGCTTCTGGTTGCGTTGGCACCACCTGCTAGGCCTCGCCTTCGGCTTTACGACCTGCACCTGGGTGTTCAGCGGGATGATGTCGATGAACCCGCTGGAGTGGAGCCCGAGCACCGGACCATCGCGCGCCGAGCGGCTCGCGTGGAGCGGGGGAGACTTCGATGCCTCGCGCTTCGCCGTCGGCGTGGATGTGGCGCTCGCGCTGCTCGGGACGGACTTTGCAGCTCGCGAGATCCAGGCCATTCAGGTGGATGGCGTTCCGTACTGGTTGGCCTTCGCGGCGGCGAGTCGCACCCGACTCGTACGCGCCGATTCGGCGCAGGTGATGGACGCCCTACCGATGAGATCGCTGGCCGCTCGAGCGCCCACCCTCTTGCCGGGTGCGCGTCTGCACCGCGTCGACACCCTCGCGCGCTACGATGCGTACTACTACGACACCGAGGGGCTCCTTCCATTGCCCGTGGTTCGCGCGGCGTTCGCGGACGCGGACGCCACGACCTTCTACTTGAATCCACGCACCGGCCAGGTCGCGCGAAAGATGGTCACCCGCAGTCGCTGGAACCGCTGGCTCTATGTCGGGCTGCACGACTTCGATCTCCCGTGGTTTGGCTGGCAGCGCCCGCTATGGGACGTGACGTTGATCGTGCTGTCGCTCGGAGGGATGGCGCTGAGCTGGACGGGGATCATCATCGGCTGGCGCTGGGCGCGCGCTGTCGCAACCGGGACCACCGCTCACCGTCGCTAGACGACCGTTCGCCGGCCGCGTCCCTGGCCGAGCGGGCCTGCGCCGAACTCAGCGATGGTGAACAGCAGCGTGCGCTGATCGCCCGCGCCCTCGCGCAGCAGCCGCGGGTGCTGGTGCTCGATGAGATCACCGCGTTCCTCGACCTTCCGCGCCGGCTCGAGACGATGCGTTTGTTGCGCGACCTCGCAGGGCAAGCCGGCTGCGCGATCCTTCTCTCGTCCCACGACTTGGACCTCGCACTCCGACTCGCCGATGACCTGTGGGTGATGTCCCGCGGCGGGACGGTGCGCACGGGAGCGGTGGCGGCGTCGGTAGCGTCCGGCGCGGTCATCGATGCGTTCGCCAGCGAAGGCGAGGGCATCGTCGACTTGCTCGGCGCGCTGGTGAGGCCCTATACGGGTTCTGACGCCGGCGTCGCACCAAGCGACGCCACGAGATGACGCAGCCGCTCAGCAGGCAGCCGGGCACCGATGAACAGCGCGAGCGGCGCCAGACGGGGCGTGGGCACACGATCGTGAAACAGCGTCGGGTCTCCGCGCATCGCACTCCACACGTAGTGCTCGCCCGGCGCGTCCCTGAACTGCACGAGGCCCTTGGCGCGGACGACCTCCGGCGGCAGTGCGGCGACCATCGATGCCAGTACCTCGCGATCGACCAGCGGCGGAGACGGAACCTCGAGTGAGGCGAAGTGATGCTGGTGCTCGTGGTCGGCGTGCTCGTGGTGGGCGTGGTCCGCTGGCGTCTCCGGCGCGTGGGCCAGCGGGAGGCGCCGCGCCGGGGCCTCTGCCATCGTGCGCACCATCGTCGACAGCGAGGCCGCGAACGACTCCGGCGTGATGCGTTCGGCGTACGGGTTGACGATCAAAGCCGCCGCCTCGACTTCGGCGCTGCGTGCCGCGCCGGCTCGCTCCGTCCAGTTTAGCCAGAGGTGCGAGGCCGTTGCGACTTGGTCTTCCTCGAGCGCGTTGTGCCAGTCGCGCCGTTGCCAGCGCAGCGCGTCGACCACCCCCACCTGCGTCGGCCGCGCGAACGCGCCCAGCCGCCGATCGAGCATCAGCATGCTGATCAGCTCTTCGGAGTCGGTGGTCCCGTTCGCTTCGAGCACGACGGCGTCGCCTGTGCCCGGTTGCAGGTCAAGCAGGACCGCGAGGAGTTCCTCCCGCGAGCCACAGCACACACAGTCGCCGTTCAGCGGTGTCACGACGGCGTCTAGTGTCGCGAGCCGCTCGGCATCCACGCGCGCGTTCCGGTAGTCGTTGAGAATGACGTGCGGCCGAACGCTCGAATCGAGCCGCGGCAGGCAGCGCTGAAGAAAGGACGTCTTGCCGGCGCCGAGGAATCCGGTCAGGATGACGAGCGGAGTCTGCATCACCGGTAGCAGTCGCAGCCGAAGCCACAGTCGAGGCCCCCGCCGCCGGTGCTGACGCGGGTGGTGGACGCCGAGCGCTCGGTGGCGCCCGTCGAGGAGAAGATGCCCGCGCCACCGGTGATCACGCGTCGGATTGGCACGCCGCGCTCCGGATGGGTCGCGAGTGCGGGCTCGCTTATCGACTGGCGCACGTGGAACCGCTCCAGCGCGTCATCTGGGCTCGCGGGAATCGTCTCGTAGACGTAGGTCGGCATGCGGAGAGAGGGAAAGCGTGAGGAATGGCTAGATACTACGAATGCGTGTCGGCCACGGATCGTCGAAGGACGCGCCCTGCGTCCACGCATCGATCTCGCGGTCAGTGCAAAGGCAGGCCTCGAGCTGCGTGCGGAACGCGGCGCGCGCATTCGCATGGCCAATGAACGTCATTTCACAGTGGCGGTCGCCGAACACCCGGTGCACGGACTGCACGTGCACGGCGAGGGCTTGGCGCTCCTCGGGGCGCAGTCGGGCATCGGGGTCCGCAAGCACGCCCGCCTTCCACGTGCCCGCCCATTCGAGGCCGAGGTACGAGCCAGCCTGGCTCCACACCAGCACGTCGAGCGGACGCGACGCGAGCCAGAGCCATCCCTTGCTGCGATGGATACCCACCGGCAGCGCCTGCGTGAACAGCGCATGCAGGCGCTGCGGGTGGAACGGACGTGGATCGAGGAGCACTTCGCTGCCGAGGTCGAAGCGCGCAGGCTCATCCTCGGCGGTGACGTGGCCGGTGATGCGACGGCGCTGCCCGACACCGCCGAGGCCCACGATCCGCTTCGGATCGACGTGTCCGTAGGCCGCCGTAATGATGACTGCCCGCGCGTTGAGCTGCCGAAGGACACGCAGGATGGACTCAGCCTCCGCGCGCCGCAGCCGATCGGCCTTGCTGACGATGAGCACTGACGCGGCCACGACCTGCGCCGTGAGCAGCGCGCGCAGGTCGTCTGGCGCGCTCGGGGCCAGCAGCGCCCGTCCCCCATCGAAGTCCCGCAGCAAGTTCAGACCATCGACGACCGTCACGAATCCATCGAAGACGATATCGTCGCGCGCCGTCAGATCGGCAACGAGACGGTCGGGATGTGTGCCGCCGGAGGTTTCGATGAGGCAGTGCGCGAGTTGCTCGTCGGCGACCATCGCGTCGAGTGCGCCTCGAAACGCCTCCCGGAGCGTGCCCCCGAGCGAACCGCGATGCAGGTTAACGACCAACTCGTCGTGCCCCTCGCGCGTCTCCCGCACCAAGTCGGCGTCCACGGGTAGCTCGCTCAAGTCGTTGACGATCACGGCCACCCGCTGCGGCGCAAGGTCGCGGATGAGCCGGCGCACCAACGTCGTCTTGCCTGCGCCGAGAAAGCCGCTGATCACGGTGACCGGTAAGCGGCGGCGCGCCATCAGCGCCGCCGCCCGTCCATCAACCCTGCCACGGTGCCCGCTCGTCGAGGTCGTGTTCGTGCTCGTCTTCGACAATCGCCGGCCACTCCGGAAACGGATCGGCGAACGCCGTCCACACGGTTGGGCCCGCCGCCATCTCCTCGTCGGTCAGCAAGCACGCATCGAGCGAACTGCGGATGGCCGCTTCGTCCATCCTGATGCCGATGAACACGAGCGTCTGGCCGCGCGTCGCCCCTTCGCTCCAGAACCCCGCGGGCGTGATGTCCAACGACCCACCGGCCAGCGCCCAGTTTCCGGCGATCTCCGGCCGCGTCGCGAGCCAGAGGAAGCCCTTCGAGCGCACGCAGCCCGCGAAGCCCTGCACCACCACCGGCATCAACCGCGCCGGATGGAACGGCCGCGGCGTTCGATACGCGAAGCTCGAGATGCCATACTCGAGCGTCTCGGGGATGTGCTCGCCCTGCAGCTCCTTGATCCAGCCCGGCATCGCTGCCGCACGCTCTTCGTCGTACAGCCCCGTGCCCAGCACCTGACGCAATGGCACACGGCCGCGCGCGGCGCGCACGAGCTTCGCGACCGGGTTCAGATGCGCGATGATGGCCTCGAGCTCACCCAGCGCCTCCGGCGTCATGAGGTCCGTCTTGTTGAGCACGATCACATCGGCGAACTCCACCTGGTCAATGAGCAGGTCGGCGATGGTCCGCTCATCGCCTTCGCCGGCGGCCAGCCCACGCGCGGCGAGGTCGGCGGCCTCGTCGAGGTCGCGGCGGAACGACGAGGCGTCCACCACCGTGACCATCGTGTCGAGCTGCGCCACGTCCTGCAGCGCCATGCCCGCATCGTCGCGGAACGAGAAGGTCGCAGCGACCGGCATCGGCTCGCCGATGCCGGTGCTCTCGATCAGCAGGTAGTCGAAGCGGCCTTCCTCAGCGAGACGACGCACTTCGATCAACAGATCCTCGCGCAGCGTGCAGCAGATGCAGCCGTTGGTCATCTCGACCAGGCGTTCCTCTACGCGGTCGAGTGCGGCGCCACCGTCGCGCACCAATTGTGCGTCAATGTTGATCTCGCTCATGTCGTTCACGATCACGGCCACGCGCAGCCCCTCGCGGTTGGCGAGGATGTGATTGAGCAGCGTGGTCTTGCCCGCGCCTAGGAAGCCGCTGAGCACGGTGACGGGAAGCTTGGTCGGACGGGACATCGGAACCTCAGGAAGCTAGGGTCGCCGGCCGCGTTGCCACGGCCGCAGGAAGGAACGTCAGGTCGTCGCGCAGCAACTGCCACGCCTGCGCGAGCGTGTCGGGGGGAATCGGCAGCCGATGCCGCTGTTCGCGCGGGCGTCGGCTGGCGCACTCTTGGCGCCACGCGGTCCCGAGCTGCATGCAGATGCCGTCCTCGTAGGCCGCAATCCACTCGGCGAGTGCCACGAAGTGGCCACACACTGTCTCGCGGCAATTGCGTTCGCGAGCGAGCTGACCGCGGGGCAGCGCGGTGGGCTTCCAGAGTGGCGTCGGGAAGCGCGTGGCGGGCACGAGTCGCAGCGCGAAACCGTGCCGCTTGAGGAGGAGGCACGGCCCGTCGTCCACCAGTACGCCGACGGCGAAGCCCCACAGACACAGCGTGCGGCCTCCCGGCAGCGTCGTCCGGTACATCGTGCTGCCGTGCTTGCCCGCTGGCGGGCGCACGCGCATCAAGCCGGCTGCCAGGAGTTGATTGCCCGCGTCGTGGTGCACGTCCTGCCCCCAGCACCACATCTGGAAGTCGAGAAGTGCCGATGCGCCTCGTACGGACAACAGCGTACGGACCGACATCCGCTCAGGCTGTCCGCCCGGCGAGGTCGAGTGCGCGCCAGCCCGACACGCCAATCGCCAGCACCAACGTCAGCAGGATCAGTAGGCCGGGCGCGAGTCGTGCGCCGAGGGTGCTCCAGCCTTCCTCGACGAACATCCAGGCCGGCAACGCCGCAAGCGTGGCAGCGTTCAGCCTTTCTTGGCGAAGCATGCGAGCCGTGAACGTCTCGCGCCACGTTTCGTGGTAGCGGTCGAATTGCCGCTCGTAATGACGAAAGCGGTGCTCGCCGCTGCCGCTCAGGTCGAGCAGCGCGCCCTGCACCACGAGGGCGGGGCTCAACAGGCGAAAGCGCTCCGCCGCGCGGCGCTGGGCGTCGAGCGCGGCGTCGAAAGCCACGTAGTGCGGGGCCATCGTGCGCTCGGCCGCATCTTGCAGGGCCACCGCCTGTACGAACGGATCGGACCGCGCGCTAGAGTCGGAGGCCGCACCGGGATGATCGAGCAGAAACGTGGCCACGGCATCCTGCCGCCGCTCTGCCGCCGCATCCGTGGCTTCTCGTAACTGCGTGGTCAGCGCGATGCGCGAGGGCGCGGGATGCGTCACCGAAATGGCCGCGGCGGCTAAAGCGGGGAGCACGACAATCACAAGCAGCCATGCGCCAAGCAGCGCGACCGCGCTGGCCGCAGCGCTCAGTCGCCGCGCATTGACGAGCAGCGCGACGGAGAACCAGAAGGCACCATAAAGTAGCACCACGCCGCTCCACGCGATGAGGCGCAGCACTGTCTGCGCGTCCGAGAGCGGCAGCCCGGTCGCCACGGCCGCACCGATGCTCAGCGCGATCGCCATGCCAGCCACGAGTATGGCACGTAGCCCCACCTTCGCCCCGAGCACGCGACGCGGCTCGACCGGCTGGGCCAGAACCAGCGCTAGTGTGCCGCGCTCGCGTTCGCCGGCAACGACATCAAAGGTTAAGGCCAACACCAACAGCGGAAACACCACGAGGATCACGAACGCCACGTCCAGTCGCCCCGCCAGCAAGCGCGCTGGATTCTCAATCTCGTCGTTCACGAAGAACGTCTGCTTGGTACGTGTCGTGACCTGGGCCCAGAAAGGCTGCACGTCGGCCTGGCCGATCGACAACGCCGTGAGTGGTCCCGGCGGAAGGATTGCGTACTGCGCTGCAGCGCCGCGGCCGGCGATGGCCGGCATGCGCGGGTCGAGGAACGACGGCACGCTGTCCGTCCCCGCATCCAACTGCGGCATCAGGGCCGCGATTGAGTCGAGCCGCGCACACTGCTCCGTAATCAGTTCCGCGATGGCTGCACGCCGCTCGCCGGTGAAGCGCGCGCCGGAAGCGCTGGCATAGGCCCCGAGGCCGATGAATATCGCCAGCACCAGCCACAGCGTACGCTCGCGCCGGAGCACGCGCCACTCGAACGCCATCAGTTCGCGCATCTCAAGCAACCTCGATGCGACGCTCGCGCCTAACCAGCAGCGCGGCAAGCACCAGCCAGGCGCCAAGCGCCGTGAGGCTCACGGTGTGTGTAGCCAAGGCATGGCCGAGCGATGGCGCCTCGTACGTAAACGCGGGAATCGACCGCCACAGCGTCGAGTCCGCCTGATAGCTGAAGGACTCATCGGCACGCGCCTGGTCGCGGATCTCGTGGTTCATCACGCGGTTGAACTCTTGGCGATACGCCTCGGCCTGCTCGGCGAAGGCGCGGTGCTGGCCGAAGTCCGTACCGGCAATCCCCATCGAGAGGAACCGCACGGCGATTACCGGCGCGACGACGGTGCCCACAAGCTGCGCGCGGTCTTGCTGCCCAAAGCGGTCCCAGAGCTGCGCAAAGTAGTGCGCGTAGACTTCGTTGGCGTGCTCTTCGCCGCGCTGCATCGCGAAGCCGTCGTAGTTGAATGGCAGGGAGTCCACGCTGCTCACGCCGTTCGTGCGCAACACGGAGTCGCGCAGCGCATCGGCGCGTGCACCCCTCGGCGAATGTCCATCAATGCCCGTCGCCAGGGCGCGTTGCACCTGTGCTTGGAACTCACGCGCGGTGGGCGTGGGGAACGCAGCCTGCGCCACGTCCGCAGCCACGCGAGGCACGAGGAGCCCATTCGCGGCCCAGAGGGCGAGTAACGTGACCAGCGCCGCGCGGGCACTGCGCGCCTGCGCAGACACCACCAGGACCACCGTGAGGATCACACCGAAGTATGCGAGATACACCGTACTCAGTGCGCCGAGCCGCAGCAGGCCGCTCGCGCCGGACGACATCGTCACCAGGGCGGCGCCAATCACCGCGGCAGGCACGCAGAGCACGGCCAGCGCGGCGGTCACACCCAGCGCCTTGCCGCGCAGGAGCGTAGCCGTCGGAACGCCGAGCGAGGCCAACTGCCGGAGCGTGCCGCGCTCGCGCTCGCCAGCGAAGGCCGAGAAGCCGAGCAGGATGATCAACAGCGGGATCAGCTGCTGTAGCACTCCCGCCGCCGTCCATTCGCCGAAGCGTTGCGCCGCCGTCGCATCCATCGCGGGCCGGAAGCGGAACTCGTTCATGCGATGCGCCTCGAGCCACGACGCCGTGCCCGCGTACGGATCCACGCCGCGGTCCACGAACGCCAGCGGCATCTGCGGCTTGAAGGCCCACAACCCATAGTGTGCCGCAGAGTGTGGGTTCTTGGGTGGCTGGTTGAACCACGTGGCCTGCATGGTCGCCTGCGCTGCGTCACGCTGCGCGGCCTGTTCGCGCCACGCGATGAAGCCTGCGAGGCCGGCCACCAGCAACAGACCCGCGACAATGCCGCCCGCCCAGCGGAAGCGTCCGTCCCGAAGCAGCTCGCGGTACTCCTTCGATGCAATTGTCCGAAGCATGATTGCGGCCTCAGTCGTGCATGTGGGTGAGGTAAAGCTGCTCGAGGTCAGCGTGACCAATCTCGTCAGCCCGCAGCTCGGCCACCTTGCGCCCTGCCTTCATGATGCCGATGCGCGTGCCTGATTCCTTCGCACGGAATAGATCGTGCGTGGCCATGAGCACTGCGGCCCCGCGGTCGCGCATCAGTCCGAGAAGGCGATGGAACTCGTTTGATGCCTTGGGATCGAGGCCCGATGTGGGCTCGTCGAGCAACAACACGTCGGCGCCCTTCGCGAGGGCAATCGCAATGCCGACCTTCTGCCGCATGCCCTTAGAGAATCCGCCCACTCGCTGGTCTAGTTGCGTATCGGTGAGCCCCGCTGTCCGCAGGTGCTGCGCGAGTTCGGCCCGCACCGGGCGACCACCGGTCGCCAGCGTCGCGAAGTACTCGAGGTTCTCCAACGCCGAGAGGTTGCTGTAGAGCATCACCGTCTCGGGGATGTAGGCGAGCCGACGCTTGGTGCCGATCGGGTCCTGTGCCGCTACCGTGCCGCCGATCATCGCCGAGCCGGCGTCAGGCCGCACGAAGTCGAGGAAGCAGTTAATGGTTGTGGATTTCCCCGCGCCGTTGGCGCCGAGCAGGCAATACACCTCGCCAGCTCCCACGCTGAGATTGAGGGTGTCGAGGGCGAGCGTGTCCCCATAGCGCTTGGTGAGGCCGCGGGCCTCTAGCAGCGGGCTTGGCGTGACGGTGGTCATACCCGAATCCTGCCAGGCTTCGCGAGCCTCAACTCCGTCGCCGCCGGTCAACGGGCGGCTCAGGGGGGGCAAACGGTCGGTTCCGGAGGTCCGGCGGTCGCGCCGGATCACCGGCGCACGCAATCATAGGACCCGTATCACGAAGAAGGTGCTCAATGACGAGACGGTGCAAAAGCGGTGATCACTCCATCCGCCAGCTGAGCCCGACAAAGACCAGTCGCCCTGTAAACCCGGGCCAATCCCGACCGAGCTGGCGATCAAAAAGGTTTTCGGCACCAAGAAGCGCCTGCATCCCAGGTCGCATCTGGATCGTAGCCTTGAGATCGAGCCGGTCGAAGGTCGGTTGATGCGCCGTCGGCTCGAGTGAGGTCCCGACCGCGATGAGGGTGCGACCGGTGATCACCCAAGTGGCCGCGAGTGTCCCCCGTCGTAACAACGGCAAAGTGAGCGCAGCGCGGCCACTGTGCGGCGTGCGTGCCGGCAAAGGCTGGCCGACGCCGTCACGCGCTTCGAGATAGGTGTAGCCAAGATCCGTTCGCCATCCTGCATGGGCGAACGAACCCTCAATTTCGAGCCCCCGCGTCAGACCGGTCTCGACATTACGATAGGTGAACGTGCCTGCCATCGTCCCAGGTGCGAAGGCGATAAAATCATCGAAGTGATTGACGAAGCCATTGAGTCGTAGCCAGCCATGCGTAACGTTCCACTCGAGCGCAATCTGAGCATTGGTGGATCGCTCCGGCTGCAGCTGCGGATTTCCTGCGACGGCGTAGCCGACCGCACTGTTCGCGAAGGCGAGATAGAGCTCTTTGAAGTCGGGAGCGCGGAAGCCACGTCCGACCGAGGCGCGCACCGCCACCATCTCGGAGGGACGCGCGAGCAACGAGAGTCGCGGCGCGGCGAACGCACCAAACTGGGAGTGCCGCACCAGCCGAACTCCCGTGACCAGCGTAACGGGATCCCGAGCGAAGGTCACTTGCGTGAATCCCTCGATGGCATCGAGCGACCGTTCCTCGCCTGGGATGCGGTCTGATCGGATCCGCTCCTGCCGTGCTTCCAGCCCGGCATCCATAAGCATGGGACCCAGGAGCGTCCCGCCCGTCACCTCCAGCTCTGCTAAGGACTGCCGATCGCGCTCGCCGGTTCCAACACGAGGCATCCCGCTCGTAGAGGCCCGTGCCAGATGATCGAATGTGGAGAGATAGATGAGCGGGGTGACCCGCGACGCCCCGCGACGCCATTCAGCGCCAAGCCGTGCCCCGGCCTGGACATCATCCACAAAGCGAAAGAGTTGCCCGGTGCGATACCGCTGCGACTGCCCACCCCCAAGCGCGCTCGCCCGAAGGGTCCACACCTCGGACACCGACCATTCGGCGCCAGGCGTCACCGTCCAGCGCGCCGATCGCGTACCGAGGTCACCTGGGATTCCCACCGCGAGATCGGAGCGCCGCACCGAGGCGTCGCCCATCAGACGCAGGCGACCGAGCGGGACACGTCCGCCAAGCGAAAGATCGACACGCCCACGCGTCCCACCGATTCCCTGTCCCGCGAGATCGGGGTCACCACGTGCCGCGCGCGTGATAATGTTCACCACCCCACCGAGCGCCTCGGAGCCGTACAGCGTCCCCTGCGAACCTTTGACCACCTCAATCCGCTCGACGCCGGCGAGAGAGAGTCGCGAGAGATCAAAATCGCCATTCACCCGACCGACGATCGGTTGCCCATCGACCAAGATGAGCACGCGGCGAGCGTCCATCCCCTGCAACTGGATGCCGAGGCCGCCACCAACCCCGGCATCGAGCTGCATACCCACGAACTGTTGCAGGAGCGCGGCGACATCAGTCGCCCCGGTCCGCAGGATCTCGGATCGACCGATCACCTCGGTGGGGACGACAACATCCTTGAGACGTTGCTCACGCCGCGCGGCGGTGATCACCACCGTCTCGAGACGTGTCCGGACTGAGTCGCCTGCTGGTGGCATCGGCGCCGTCCCCTGCGCGCCGAGAATTGAGGTGAGTGTGATCAGTAGGATCGGAATGACCCCAAGCCACCTCACTGCAGGCGAGCGCTCCGAACCGTGATGTGCCGCGGCTCACCCGCTAGGTTGTAGTAACCTGTCAACTGCACCTTGTATACCACCGTCCCGCGCTTCACGAGATACACGTTGAAGGTGGGCCAGATCTGCATGTCGCTCCCCGTCACGTTGTAGCGATACCAGGGCTTCACCCCGAACTGCGAGGCGAAGCCATCCCGGCGAAAGGTGGTCGACTGCACCTGTCCCGCCGTCGCGGCATCGAGCGTCGTGAAGGGTATCGCGAAGCTGATTCCGACGGTGCTCCCCGTCCCACTCGCCCCGCTGTTCAGTCGGAGACTCCCCCCATCGAGCTGCAAGTCCCACGCGGTCGCCGTACCGAGCGCCCCGGCGGTGAAGTTGAACCGATCGCCATTCGTAAGGGTGACCGTCTGCGTGGTACCGAAGGGAGCGCCCGCCGAAGGCTGCACCGCAAACTCAAGCGTGACACCACTCGGTCCCCCCGCAGCCGTGGGGGTGATCGCCACGACCCGCGCCTTCACGAAGGTGGCTGTCGTCGTCCCGCGCCGCAGCAGGAGGAGCTGTGACGGAGCTGCCACCGCCGCACTCCCGGTTCCCGTGTACCACCCGCTCAGGGCGGGGCTGAAGACATCAGGACGGAACACCGTATCCACCGGGATGTTCACGGCCGTCACCGCCGTGAAGGCCGCGAGCTGGTTCACCGCCGTCATCGCCGCCACCTCGGTGTTCGTCGCCGCGGCATTCCCGCAGAGACAGGCGACCTGCACCCCCGCACTGACATTCGTCGTGATCGTCGTCGCACTGAGCGCGATATCCCACGCGGCGCTCATGCTCGGGTCTGCCAGCGTCAACGCCGTCGGGCCGTCGGCGAGCGCCACATAGGCGGGAGAGGCGGCGCTGATCGTCGCCTCCCGTACAGAGGAGTCGATGGGATCCGGACCGGTCGCCCTCTCACCCGAGCAGGCGGAGAAGAGCGCGACAGCGGAGAGAATGACTGTACGGCGGCGGGCCGCGCGGTCGAGGGGGGTGAGAGTGGACATGCAGTGAAGGTCTCCCCTCGCACCTTGGCCGGGCACCGCATCGCTACGGAAGCACCCACCCCGTATTTTTACGGGAGCGCTAAAGGAGCTTGGCCTCAATCGCGAATCGCGTAAGCCCCGCCGCCGACCGGATCCCCAACTTCCCCATCAACGTCTCGCGGTACGACTCCACCGTGCGCACGCTCAACACCAACCCCGCCGCGATCTCCTTGTTTGTGCGGCCACTCGCGATCCCAATCAGCACATCCCGTTCGCGCCGCGTGAGGAGATCCAACCGCTGCGCCGCCGCCGTGAGGATCGGTGCCGCCACCTCGGTCGTGCCTCCCTTGCTCGGCGGGAACACCGTACGCCCCGCATGGATCTCCTGCACTGCGGCGCGCAAGGCACCGGGCATCGAGTCCTTCCGAAGATAACCACTCGCGCCGGCGCGGACGCTCTCCAGGACATATTCGGGATGATCATGCACGGAGAGCACGAGCACGCGTACCGCCGGATGCGCTCGCCGGATCTGCTCCGTCGCCTCGATCCCACTCATCCCAGGCAACGTGATATCCATTACCACAAGGTCCGGTGGCGCTGTGCGCAACACGGTGAGTGCCTCCTCCGCACTACCGACATCGGCGAGAACCGTGAACCCCTCAACCGTGAGCGCTTGCCGGATCCCCTCGCGCACGAGGGGGTGATCATCCACGATAAGCAGACGGATCGGCATCGATGTCATGTGATGATCACCGGGATGTCGATCCGCACGCGCAATCCTGGATGTGCCAGAGTGAGGGTAAGCCGTCCACCGACACTCGCCACCCGCTCACGCATCCCAAAGAGCCCCGATCGCCCGGGCGTAGACGCGAGCTTCGCGAGCACGGCCGCATCGACCCCGGCACCATTATCCACGATCGTCAGCACCGCCATACCATCCTGCACCGCGAGCGTCACATAGACCGTCGTCGCGCCAGCATGGCGCACCACGTTACTCAACGCTTCCTGCAACGCCCGGAACAACGCCACCTCCCCCTCGGACGTCAGTAGTCCCCGACTCGGCGTGGGCCACGCCGTGAGATCGGCCTCCACCTCGAGCCCACTCCACTCCCGCAGGTCTACCAGCAGCGCGCGCAGCGCCGGTACCAAGCCGAGATCGTCAAGGACAGCCGGACGCAACCCGTCCGTGACCTGCCGGATGCTCATATTGCCGCGATCGACCCAGGAGACCAAGCGATCGATCGGCGCATGGAATGCCACGCCCCCTTGCTCGCGCAACAACCCGAGTTGCAATTTGAGCGCCGAGAACACCTGGGCAGTCTCATCGTGGAGCTCGCGCCCGATGCGTTGGCGCTGTGATTCATGCTCCTGCAGCATCCGGATCGAGAGGCGCTCGAGATCGCTGGTACGCTGCGCGAGCCGTCGCGTCAGCGCGTCCCGCTCCAGCGCATGCCCGACCTGCTCCCCCACCACTCGTAAGATCCCGTCATCGAGCGCTGCGAACGGGGCGGCAATGTCACCGACGATCACTAAGACCATCGTGCCCTCACCTGTGGTGAGCAGTGGGAGCACGGCGACGAAGGGCGGGGTGTCAGCGGGAGTCGCGGCATAGCCTTCAAGCCGGGCACGACCGGATTGAGCGACCTCCCGTGCAAGAACCCGCACCTGCGCCGGTATCGTATCCGTTGTCCATGACTGCGCATCCCCAACCGCACGGGTCAGCGAGAGCACCTCCCCCCGCACCTGGATGAGAAGGGCGCCACGCACCCCACGGAGTCCGAGCGGTCGGGCCAGCAGCGCCTCACCAAGATCATCATCGGCACCGCGCCTCGGCGTCGCGCGCAGATCGCCGGAGAGCGCGGTCAGCGTGCGCAGACCCTCCCGCTGCTCCTCGATCACGAGCAGAAGCACACCGGCTCCCATGGTCAAGGTAAAGAGAAGATCGAGGTGGTACCCCCAGGGGTCCCACGCCCCGCGAGCGCGGAGGAGCGGATAGTCGAGATGGTGCAGGGCCCAGAAGAACATCGCAATCGCGAGGAACCCCGCCGCGGGCGACCGCGTGTGCCGCCGGTAGCGCAAGAAGACCACCCCGGCCCAGAGCGTCGCCAGAGCGAGGAAGAGCACCGCCACGCCAGCCGCGAGCGCGAAGTTATCAAGGATGAAGATTGCCACCACCGACCAGATCACGGGGAAGGCTGCCACGAGCCAGTAGCGCCGATCCCAGACCGACTGCCAGGCGAAGACCTGGGCCGCATAGACCAGGCCGCACGCCGTCCAGCCGAGGAAGACCTGATGGAGGTAGAGAAACCCCATCCACTCCGTCAGGAGGAAAATCAGGATCGCTAGCACACTCAGGACGCGCATTGCGAGCGCAATCGCCCACCACCGGAAGTGCGACTTCCCGTGGCGACGATACAGATGCGTCAGCAGCAGGGCGAGGCCGGCGGTGACAATGCCTTGGAGGAGGGGCGCGGCTAGGGAGGTGGGCGTCATGGGTAGAACCAATCTTATACCTTCCCACCTAGGATCGCCGTAATGTCCGCCTTCGACACCGAAACCGTCGCCCTCCGCGCCACCACCACCATCACCAGCACCCAGGTCGTGAACGGGCGCACCTGGTACCTCGGCACCCTCGGCGGCCACGAGGTAGTCCTCCTCCTGAGCGGCTACAGCATGGTCAACGCCGCGATGACCACCCAAGCGCTGCTCGATCGACTCCCCGTGCGGGCCATCGTCTTCTCTGGGATCGCCGGCGGGGTGAACCCCAGCCTCGACCCGGTGTGCCTGCAGGGAGCTGCAGCAGCGCCGATTAGGTGATAATTTCGAGGTATGGACCGGCGCTCGTTCGTAGCTACCCTCAGCGGAACCCCATTTGCACTGACCGCAAATGCCATACCGGTAGTCCGTGAAGCCAACCGTGATATCATCGGCCAATTATGTGATGAAATAGCAGGTGATGAATCGTATTGGCGTCGCATAAGGCAAGCTTTTGCGCTTGATGTAAACCATATCAATTTAAACTCGGGAAGTGTCAGTCCTGCGCCCCGTGTTGTTGCCGATGCGATGAGTCGGTATTGGACTCTGACAAATATGAGTCCCTCATATTATGTCGATGAACTTCTTTACCCGGAGGTTGAGGTGATTCGTCGCCGCTTAGCGGCGATCGCGGATTGTAGTGCAGAAGAAATTGCTCTGACGAGAAATACGAGCGAATCATTGCAAACCGTTCAATTCGGTCTCACGCTGCGGCGTGGTGACGAAATTGTAAGTACTACACAAGATTATCCGCGAATGATCAACGCGTGGCAGCAGCGAGCGCGCCGGGATGGCGTCGTCCTGAAATTAGTCCAGTTTCCTACCCCGCCGCCATCAATGAGCAGTCTATATGATCAAATATTTTCGGCTGTTACATCACGAACAAAGGTATTGCTGATCTGCCATATGACATATACAACTGGGCAGATCTTCCCCGTGCGCCAAATCTGTGAGGAAGCACGTCGACGCGGCATCATCACCCTAGTAGATGGCGGACATACCTTTGCGCAGTTTCCGTTTTCTGTTTCGCTGCTGGGATGCGATGTTTACGCGTCATCGTTGCATAAATGGCTCTGCGCTCCCGTAGGCAATGGTCTGCTATATGTTCGTAAATCGATGATTCCGCAGATTTGGCCACTGTTAGCTGCTCCACAATCATTGGATAATGATATTCGAAAATTTGAAGCAATCGGGACGTATCCTCTGGCGCTACGGGCAGCGGTCGGTGACTCACTGGATTTTCATGCGGAGATTGGGGCAGAGCGGAAGGCTGCTCGGCTGGGATATCTTCGAGAGCGTTGGATGCGCGGAGTCGAACAGATTCCGGGTGTCACTCTGCGCACAAGTTTTGATCCAACTCATGCCTGTGCGATAGGTGCAATGTCACTGGCGGCATACAGCGCACAGCAGCTCACCGATGAACTTCACCGACGGTGGCGTATTCATGTTCGGCCTCGTTTTGTCGAGGGAGAGTTTGACTGTATCCGGATTACTCCCAATGTATTTTCAACAACAGATGAAATCGACCTTTTTGTTGAAGCAATTCGAACGCTTGCAGGCGCACGCTGATTTGATTTAAGCCAATAGGGGAGGTGAATTATCTTAATAATAGCGTAGACATATAGAACGCTATGTTCACACGCCAGAAGGGAAGTGGAGAAGTGAAAAGCACGGATGTCCGCGTATTTACAATTCCAAAGAGTTAGAAGGCTTCCGGCAGACAGACGACCGTCTGTGATGTCACCTTCGACACATCCGAGTACAGCTTGGTGAAGGCCTCCCATCCGGCGTCACGCGGCGGGTTGGTCACAGGTGGGTTCGTGTGAATCGTCATCACCTGCGCGGCATCGACCACGACCGTGCTGTCAATCATCTTGTAGATCGGCACCATACGCTGCTCGTTGAACATGATGCCACGATCCCGATACCACTTGCGATGCGCCGTGACGGCTGCCTCGAATTACGCCATGGGCCCGGAGAGTGACGAGACCCGTACGATAGCAGTAACCCCAGTGCAGCCGGGCAACTTCCGCGCGACCGCCTGCGCGCGCGCTACACACGGGGTGATCACGACCACGGCGGCCAGGACGAGTAAAGTGCGCAGTTTCATCCATTCTCCTAATGAGGTGACCTAGAAAATCTGTCGCGTGAGCGGATTATTGGATATTCCCGCGTGGAGGCGGCTGGGGGATGGTTTTAGGATAGATTCTGTACAAGTGAATTACTAGTTGGGCCGACCTCGATGACTTTGACACACCGACAGTTCCCGTACCTGCGCAACGCGAAGTCTCTGCTCTGGATCGACTGCCTAGGCGGCTTGGTGGTCGGCGTCCTGGTCCTCACGCTCTCCTCGTGGCTGAGCACGCTCTACGCGATGCCAGAACGCTTTGTCCTCGCGTTGGGCGCCGCAAATCTCGCGTACGGCACGTTCTCGCTTTCCCTCGCCCGCCGCGCCGTCCGCCCGCGCGCCCTCCTCCAGCTCCTCGTCGCCGCCAACATCGCCTGGGCGGTGTTCTGTGTCATCGCCAGCGCGATCCTCGCTGCGCAGGCCACGGCCTACGGGCTTGCGCTCCTTATCTTCGAGGGCGCCTATGTCGGAGGCCTCGGCCTCCTCGAATGGCGCTTCCTCGATGCCTTGCTCACCGACGGCTGACGCCACCTCCGGCCTCTGGGGCGACAGCATGGTGGCTGTAGTCACTTTGTTCGCAGTTGCGGCATCGCTCACGGGCTGCAGTGGCGGGGGTTCCAGTGTGTCTGCACCTCCATCCACTAGAGTGGAAGAGCCGCGCGGCTACTTCGCCCTGACCACGCGCACTTTGTCGGCGACACAGAAGGCCGAACTGGTCAGCAACCCTGCCATCGTCGGGATGACGTCGTACGTGACTTGGAACGATATCGAGCCCACCAAGGGGCAATTTGATTGGTCCCGGATCGACAGCGACATCGCCATTGCCGCGGCAGCAGGCAAGAAGATCACCATCGGCGTGTTTACCGGACGGAATGCCATTCCGCCATGGGCGGCGGGCGACGGGGTGCGCCTATGGACGAACTCTGCCGGGACCACGCTCGTGCATCCTGCCGATCGGCGTTTTGTTGACTTGTGGCGCGAGCGCGCTGCCTTTCTTGGCGCGCGCTACGACGACAGCCCCACAGTCGTTCAAGTCACCATCTGCGGCGCGGTAGGCACCTTGTGTGGGCCGCGCTATCCGCAAGTCCCAAGCGACCTTGCTTATGCCGATCTCGTCCGCAATTGGAGCGACATCATCGATGCCTACGTCGGTGCGTTTCCGAGGACGTACCTGAACCTTGAAGTGCATTTGACGGATGGCTATGGCGCACAGCTGCCGATCGATCTGTTCGCCACGATAGCGCCGAACACGGCGATTGGCCCGTTCGCGGAGTTCCTCTCCGATATCCAGCCGTCCCCCACCGCCCCAACGGGGATTGCGGTTCAATCCATCAAAGCCAGCCGAAGTTTTTGCGCGTTCCAGATGGTAAGCGCCCTGGCAGATCGGGTTGACAGGGCGATCTTGCTCGGGCAGTCGTACGGTTGCCGCTATTCAGAGATCTATGCATCGGACGTCACCAGCCATTCGGCGAGATTTCCGCCCAATTGAGAGAACTTCAAATGCAACGGTTCCTTGCATCCGGATTGGGTGGGGCGGCTATCTCCAGGGGGTTCGTCTCCCCTCTGTCGTTGGAAAAGTGAAGTCGATGTAGTACGCGATGTACTACAGACACCGTGGGGAGTCCGAGTGTCGGGGAGGGGTCGGGAAGTAAGGGTGGTTGGGAGTCAGCAATCAGACACGAGCTCAGATGCTGCCACATGATGAACGGAGGAGTTGCACCTAGCTCC
>Ga0194116_10001024_pt1 | contig 43137 bp, 59 predicted proteins | sample TA2MahsurfametaG_4_FD_148617 | JGI IMG/M metagenome (GOLD analysis project Ga0194116, IMG submission 148617) | Freshwater microbial communities from Lake Tanganyika, Tanzania - TA2015008 Mahale S9 surface | ecosystem: Environmental > Aquatic > Freshwater > Lake | place: Tanzania: Lake... | reverse complement strand
GTTGGGGAGGCCGGTGCCAGGAGCGTAAGTGAGGGTGCGGAGGGATTTGATTAGTTCTTTGCATTTGGGATTGATGAAGAGGCGGCGGGTTCCAGAGGCGTCGAGGAGGGCGGTGTTGACGCAGGTGATTTTGTCGCGGATTTTCCAGGGGTTGCGGGGGCTGGAGACGGTGAAGCCGGATTTGCGGAGGATGTTGTGGTCGGTTGCTCCAACGCCGGAAGTTTTGCGGGCGCCGCCGGTGGGGTCCGGGCAGGCGATGATGCGGCGCTCGACGCCGTAACGGGATTGGATTTCTTCGCAGAGGTCCCAGGTGGTGGCGCCGCCAGTCATTACGATTTCGTCGAAGACCCAAAGGACGTCGCCTTTTTTGACGGCGCAGACTGCGCTCATAGGGTCGACGTTGAAGTCCACACCCAGTAGAAGGGGTAGGACGGAGAGGTCTTGGACGGTTTTGTCGATGTTGTCGTCCGAGAAGCTGATGGCGACTAGGCCGCTGAGGTTTTCAAAGCTGGCCTCGAATTCTTGGCGGAAGGTGCGGGCGTCGAGTTGGGCGCGGGCGGCTTCGATTTCCTCGGGTGGGACGTTGTCGCCGTCGATCGTGGTGAATTGCCAGCGGCTCCAGTCGGAGTCACCTTCTTCGCAGTAACACCAGAGGTCGTAGAACCAGCTAGCGGTGCCGTCGGGGGTGGAGATAAACAGTGCCCAGCCTTGTTTGTCGGCAAGGGCGGGACGGATGACCTCGAACCACACTTCGCTGGACATGAAGGCGGCTTCGTCGAGGACCACGCCAGCCAAACTTCGGCCTCGGAGGGCCATGGCGTTTTCAGTGCCCTTCAGTTCGATCGTCGAGCCGTTCACCAGCTCGATCTTCAGGTCCGTCTCGTTTTTCGACTTGATCCACGCCTTCGGGACCAGCTTTTTCATTACTTTCCAGGCGATGTCCTTCGCCATTCGGTATGTAGGGGCCGCGTAGAAGAATGTTTCGCCCGGCCTTTCGATCGCCCCACGCAGCAATTCGATGCATGAGAGGTAGCTCTTTCCGAAACGTCTACCCGCTACTAGCACGCGGAAACGTTTGCGGCTGTTAAAGACTTGACCTTGGGCGTAACGGAGGTTGAGTTCTCCAGCCGGCATTTTTATTTTCGGGGGTGGCTTCTAGGGTATTACAGGAATCGAACCCCTGCCCCCTTGTGTAACAGGACAAGAAAAACGTGATTATGTCAGTAGGTTCCCTGGGCCCGGTACACGCGCAAAATATACCGAACTCTACCCCCGGTTTGTGTTAATTAAGCGGCGCTGCTAAGTATAAAACAGCGCCGCGTTTGTTAAGTTCAACTAGCGGCCATTATGTCGTGCAACTGAGCTAATACTGATTCCCGCGATCCTTTTAGGTTAAGTTCGCGTTTCACGATAGAGTAAGCGCTCGGGCCCCTACGCTTAAGTCCCTTAATTTCAAGCGATAGCGCAGAGGCTAGAACCTTAAGTCGGAACACGGGAATTTCAGCGGTAGTGATGATGTGAGTCACAAGAGCAGCAGCAAAACAACAGGAAGTAAGGGAAGAGCGCCAACTAAAAAGAGTTTAAGCGGTCGCATTCTCAGTCTCCTTTTTAACTTTGAGCGATTCTTGCAAGCTGTGCATGATGTCGTGCAGTAAGCGGGTCTGACGATCGGAACGTTCCGCATCTTTGGCAAGATCACGTACGAAATAGGACACCGCCAATAGCAGCTCTTCACTGTCGACATTGGCCACCTCCAACGTACTGTCGCTGGTTTCGTTGAACTGAACGCGGGTAAATCCTTTCCAGTTGAACAACGAGACGCGATCGGTAGCAATCAACGAAACGCTGGTTTCTGTTTTGAGGTTCATTTGCTTTTAAATAAAGATTCGATGTTGAGAGGTGGCCTCTCGTATTTAACGTTAGGCCATCGGGAGGCCATGGCCAGAGTGTAATGGTAAAGATTCACAATCAGTAACAATCGCTTGTTGAGAACCGTTCTCAAATACGTTTCGCTGCTTATTGCGATTGATTCTCATTTGCAGGAAGTTCCAAGCCGCTGCACTTGTTGCTATTGAGAATCAGTTGCAATAAGCCCTACGAAACGAGACGGGAGCTTTTAAGGTCACAGACGGACCGCAGGCTCCCGTTGCGCAGTCTCATGGAGGCTATGAATGATCAGGGTCACAGCAGCCCCAAAGCACTCAACAGTTGACCACCCAGGTATGTCATCCCGGCATTTACCAGCGCAGCGGCGAACCCGTCCGGATCTTCGATCGTTTGACCCTCCAAAGCATGAAGACGGGATGTTGCGCCAATAGCCTCGCAGTATTCGTCAACAAGATCAAGAACCTCAGCGCTGTAGTCTCTAAAAAAATCTAGAAGATCACGCGTGTAGCACATATCTAAATTCACAAAATCACTCTGCTGATAGTTAATTAAGCCTGTCTCGTTGATGTTATCGTCGCCGTAATTATATAGAAAGTAGTCTAAACACCCATCGGGATTCTCCACATCCCAGCCATGCTCACCCAACAGATAGCGTACGGTATCGTATTCGCAAGCTACGCTCTCACGTTTACACCAAGCGCGGTACACTTCCCTCGCGGCTTCGCTTAATGATGGCCAGCCGGTGAAACACGCTCCGGGATTGAATTGATAGCGCGACAGCCTCTCGTAACCTTCTGAAAATTGACCCGTGTGGTTCTCACTCCAGAAGAGCCAAGAACCGGCCACGTAGTCAAAACGATCCACACCGATAGATAGGGTCATGACGGGATAGGTCTGATGACACAAACGACATTAGACCCCAGGCATACCGGATCCGGGCCTACTGTTACACTTAGTAATGTGTCACACTGTAACGCTCAAAGCCGCTCCCGTGCTAGGCTCCCGAAGCTAGTTTCTATGTACTAGCCTCTCACAGCAGTACAACAATACCCGTGTACCAGTGCTCACGCACGCACGCCTATGAATGGCCTATGAAGGGCGCCAGTATGAATGGCCGTTATGAATGGTCATCCTCATGAATGGCCGTTACCATGACAGGCTCCAAATGCAACGATTCATCGTTGGCGGGTTGCAGTGAATGGCCACTTGAGCGCTGCGGTTGAATGCTGATATTCAACGTAGGCGCATGAGTGGCTTCCTGTTCGGCAGTCCCCTCGCCAGCACTTCGCGCCAGTGAATCTAAAAGGTGCGCAACCACTTGTAGATTCCCTCGCTTCAATGCTTTTTGAATGGTGTGCATACGCATGTTGTTGACCTGATTTAGGAGATCCTGCCGGTTCTCCATCATGTCGGTCTTCATTAACTGTTGAGCCTTAAAGTAATAGTTTTCGGCCTGACGGTAAGTGACATTGTACTTTGTGGCTAGAGCGTTACAATTCTCGCGGCGACTTCCGCCCGAGAGCATCATCATGTAGGCCGCATTTACTCGGCGATCCAGCTCTTCAACTGTGCACTTGTTTTTGCGTAGTCTTCGGAGAGGATCGTGCTTGGATGCTGTAGAGATTTCGAGGTCTTCAACCACGGGCTGAATGTCGACTTCAATGGGTTCGAGATCGGGCACGGCGACTGTCACAAACAGGGTCGTGCCCGAATCATATCGCCCCAGCTCTAGATCTCGGTGGTTGTGGTGTTGGCGTCAAACTCGGTGCGTACTTCACGAGCACGGGCGTGAGCAACGCTCCAGGCTTTTGAGCGCTTGTGGTCTAGGCTCTCGTGCTCGGCACGGCATTCGCTGATCTTGTCGCACAAGTCGTAAAGGACTTCTTGCAGATCTTCGACAGCCTGACTGGTCATGCCGCACCAGGCTTCACCGTTGTTTGCGGTGAGTTCGTCGAGCAGGTTGTCGGTTTCGGCTGTGGTGTCTTCAAGCTGGTACATGTGCTTTAGCGCCACATCACGCAGAATCAACAGACGTTGCAGCTTGTAGGTGTCGCGCACCAGCTCGTTCTTCAGTTCGGTGGTGCGTTCGTTGAGACCTTTGGCAACGGCCTGCAGCTCGATGTACACCGGGTCTGCGTTGACAGCAGCTTCTTTTTCTTTCCAGTTGTTCATGGCGTGGTGTGCCTGATGACTCCACCAGTGTGCCCCACGCACCAGTCCATTTTCCTCTGGTGTTGTGTAACTTTACAGATTGGCTGGGGGGATTGACTGGTGGTGTACTGTGTAAGGGCATTACCCAAATCAAGGGATGTTTGCCAGTCAACGGGACCGCAAGGACGCACGAGAGCAAGAGCGTGAGCAGGTGCGCCTCGAAAAGCGCATGTTGCGCGACTTGAGGTGGGCTGTGGAGCGCTCCATTATCCAAGAGAGCGATTGGCGTGATCTCCTCGCTTTGCACCAGCAATACGGCAAGGAGGGGCCGCTGCAGATGATCGCCGAGGTCATCCCCTACTGGCGCGACTGCCAGCGCGTCAACAAGGGTGCAGATCTGCCCCAGCACGTACTGTCTGAGGTTTTTCCACAGGCTATGGGACTTTTTTCGCGCGTAGTGAGTCGCGCTCCTGCAACCCGCACCAAGGCCACCAAAGGTGCGCCACGGAAACAGCGCTCGGATGCCGGTAAGCGCCAGCCCTCTCGTAAGGTCTCTTGAGAATGATTATCAGTAAGACTCGGGGTGTGAAGAGCACCCTTTTGTTGTGGTTGGTGTGCGCTACCCATGCGCCAGTGCAAGCAAGGGAGGTCAAGGCCACGGTTTACGATCCGTGGTTTCATGGGCGCACAACCTACTGTGGGCAGCCCTACAACCACCACGGGATCAGTGCTGCACATCCGTGGTTGCCGTGCAACACCAGGCTTACGATCTCGCATCGGGGGCGCACACTGGTTGTGCCAGTCACGGATCGGTGTGACTGTGGGTCGGTGGATCTGTCTGCAGGGGCAGCACGACGCTTAGGTGTACCAGTCGACGGGGTGGCGACGGTCACGATCCGTTGAGTTCGAGACCTGTTTGGGGGCTGTTTTATGGTCGGGGGTCGGTCGTGATGGCGACCAGCCCGAACAGCCCCAGCAAAATCGCGGACAGTAGAAGCACAGTTCCAGTCATGACACGTGCTGTTGGCAGTATGAAGGGCAGTTTTAGGCAGGAAGCGCCAGTTGGTCGAAGTATCTGTGAACCCTGTCCATGAATGCGATTTCTGCACGCTTGAGGGCGTCTTTGTCCATTACATGTAACTGAGGGGAGCCGCAACGTCGCGCCAGCACAATTAAGCCTCCGGTGGGTTCCAGGCCGGTTAGGTGGCGGAGGCCGAGACTGTAGGCGGCAATCTGGTGTACGTAGTTGTGAGACTCATCTAAGACTTTTGTTTTGACGGTGGTTTTCCAGTCGCACACCAGCACTTCACGTCCAGTTAGCCCCAGCTCGGTATTCTTGGCGGAAAGTAAGGCGTCGCAGGTTCCAGCGAATCCTGCTGGGTGGTGAATGGAAAATTCGGAGGCGAAAATTTCTTGGACGTTATCTTTGATCCAGCTTGATAGTCCTCGCGCATAACCAGAACTGCTCCAGCCAACGCTGGGGAGGTTGGGGTGGACTTTGTCGAGTGCCCATTTGGTGATCGGGGCAGGGATTCGTGCCAGGCCGTTATCGTCGAACTTGATGGCGTTGCGGCGGTTTGCTGCTGAACGCGCCAGTTGCATTGTTGTTTTTAAGTAATACTCTTGCTGGTCGTGGGCTTGTGTGCCCCTGGTGGCAGCAATAGTCCGTTGAGTGGCAGCTTCTTCAGGTCCCAGGCGTGCTTCCCAACGCTCCAGTGCAGCTTTACATTGGGCGTCACTTTCTTTGAGGATGTGTGTAACAGAATGGAAGACTTCGCCCTTGCTGTTTCTGTAGACCCGGAAAGGTCCAGAATTGTCCTGCTCCAGTCTCCAACGCCTTAAACCAGCTAGAACGTCTTGCACTTGGAGACTGAAAATACACTTTCCCAATTTGATATTACCAAAAGAAAAGCCCCGTGGGTGACGGGGCCGGGATTTTGTTACTTAGAAAGGGATGTTGCTAGGAAGTTCTCCAGCTAGATCGGGGTACTGCAGTCGCAACAGGCGCAACTGCGTCTCGAAGATGTAGGCGTTGGTGTCCTGGAAACGATTGAACCGGGGATCAGCTTGTTTCAGGCGTTTGTGAAGCGCCGTGGCAAAAGCGTGATCAGGTCCAGACAACGTGAATGTGATGTTCTTGGTGTCTATAAGCGGTGCCTCGGTAGGCACCGGTGTCTGCTGACTCATGACGGCGCGACGATAGTGGTCCACGTCTATGCGCCAGCCCAATGGGTCCTGTTTGTCGGGGACACAGTGGATGTCGATACTTTCGATTTCGCCAGCAATTAACTGGTCGACGGCTGGCTGGACAAACTGGATGTAGCTTTCGTCAATGCGTGCCACCTCGGGAAAAGTGGCAGATCGCAGACGGTAAAAACGGGATCCTGCTGCTGAGGTGATAAGGCGAGCTTCCACAAATGTTTGGACGCTTGGCACCTTGTTAGTTGGACTCATGACTGCGGCTGCTGTACAGATGGTGAAAAGCCCCAGTTGCCTGGGGCCGACTGTTGAGATCAGGAATCCTTGAAAGGATTGCCGTTGGTGATCAGGCGGCTGATGTCGAAGCCGTTGTCCTTAGCTTCGATCCAGGCTGCGGCCACCACTTCCTCGCTGCCCTTTTTCTTGGGGACAGGACGTACTGTGTACATCAAAGCGGGGGGTTTGGTGGTGTCTTTGCCAAGAATCAGATCCACCGTGGTGATGTCTTTGTCGAAATCTTCCATCTGGGAAATGGCGTCAATCTCCTTCATTACAGTCACTTGGTGGAAGCTAAAAACTTGCACACTATTAGTGCCGTAATTGTAGACGGGGCACGCCAACATGAACTTGACATCCTGGGTGCCAGGCTGTTCGTACTTCTCGTCGGCAACCCAATCACCAAGCTCGGCGGCGACATCCTCGGGGGTGGGTTGGTAGTCCCAGCGGAAAGGGCGACGCTCCTGCTTGTTGTCAGGGTTTGTAGCCCACACTTGATAAAACTCAAGCGGGTGCTGCTCCAGGATCGTGAATCGTGCTTCGCCCTTGTCGGGCACCTTGCTCAGATTCAGATACCCGCCAGTGCTTGACCCACTGCTCAGGTTGCTGGAAGCGCTCTTGGAAAGAAAAGGCATGATCTTGTGTTACAGGGTGCTGCGAGTCGTTTTGTCGACTGCCCTATGACATTAGCACGGTGGTCAACCGCGTTGACAAGAACGGCTACATTGAGAAAACGCCCCTGCAGTGGCTACTGCAAAGGCGTGTCTATCTATTCTCGTGTGAGACTCTAACATGAGCACTAAGCAAGTGCTGGAACTGCTGGCCTTCGTGCGCCAGTTACCGGCTGGGATCGCCTACACGCCGATCTACGCCAAAGATGAGGCGATCCAGTCGGGCAAATTGTCCAAAGGCAAGACGCCTCTTGAGCGGGCACATCATCAGGTGATGAACCCGGCTGATGTCGCGCTGCAAATCGAGCGCAAACCTGCTGTGTTCCAGGCCGTTGGGGCATTTACAGGTGCTCGGAGTGGTGGCTTGGTCATCCTTGATGTGGACCGGAATCTCAGTCGTCTCAAAAAGAAGTGGGGCGAGTCGCTGGAAGGTGCTCCAGTCATCACTTCGACCAAGGCGAATGCGGCGAAATACCTCTTCCGCGTCCCTGAGGCTCTGTGGGGCGATGTAAAGGGCTTTGGGTTGTCGGATACCGGAGCGGGCTACGAGGTGCTCTGGGGCCGTCAGGGGGTCATTTACGGCGCTTATCCCGGCTCCAGTGATGGGAAGGCTCCAGCAGGTCACTACGGCTTTGAGGGGGATCTGGATGCGATTCCGACGGCGCCCGATTGGCTGATTGCTGAAATGCGCGACGCCTCGGGCAAAGAGGTACAAGACGGTGGCTTCATCAAAAATCGCAAGGCGCTCGATTTTTCGGATCGTGACCCAGCGGAAGTGGCGGAGATCGTTCAGTCCGCTTTGAAGGTCATTCCCGGTCAAGGGGCTGGGAGCCGCGATCACTGGGTCAAAGTGGGGATGGCGATCCATTCGGAACTGCCGACTGACCTTGGTTTGACGCTTTGGTCCGCTTGGTCCGCAGAAGACCCCGAATTTTCACAGGATTGGTCCAGCGGTAACCCCTGTGAGGAAGTCTGGAAGTCCTTTAAGAAGGGTCCGGTCAGCCTGGGTTCCCTCTTCTGGTTGGCCGATCAGCAGATGCCTGGTCGACTCTGGCTTTCGGAAGACCTTCGCAAGGTTGTCTCCGATGTTGAAGCTGACAACGTCATTCGGATTCGTCAGACCAACCTCAACTACGCCGAAGTCATCGCTCGCGCCAAGGAGATCCAGCAGCTTGATAACCCGGCGGAAATGGCTCACCGCATGAACTGTCTGGCGCTTGAAGCCGGTTACAGAGATGCTGGTGCCTTGGAACGGCTTCTCATCAGCCAGATCCAGTACGAACAGCGCGATGACGACATGGACATCGGCGCTCTGCTCGACAAGGAGACGACGCTGGACTACCTCATCCCCGATCTGCTTCCTAAGCCTGGCCTTGTGATGATTCACGGCGCGGGTGGTGACGGTAAATCCATGACCGCCTGGACTCTCGCTAAACACGTTGCTCGCGGTATCCCCTTCTCGATTCGCGGCGCTGATGTTCCAGTCCAACAAGGCAAGGTTCTGATCCTCAATGGTGATCAGTCCGAGGTGCAGGTCAAACAGCAGATGGAAGACCTCGAATTGCGCCATGACGATCCTGTGCGCGTGGTTATGGGTTGGGATCTCAACTGGTACATGCGCTTCATCAAGCTCGTTGAGAAGCACCAGCCCGCTCTCGTGATCATTGATTCGATCACTGGTTGCTCTAGGGGCTCGGCCTTTGACGAGAACCGCAAGGAATTTGCTGGTCCCCTCTACTGGTTGGCCAACAACAACGGGCGGCTCTTCCCTGCCTGCACAATCCTCGTGATCCACCACTCCAACAAAAGCGGTGGGTTTAGGGGGTCCACGGCCTTGCGCGATAGCTGTGATGAGGTGTGGAGCCTCCGTAAGCCCTCCGAAAAGGAGATTGAACGGGTAGGGGTCGCCAGTCGCCTCATCACCATCGAGAAGAGCCGTGCCGGTCGTGGGGGCTCCAAGCTCATCCTGAAAATGCTTGAGGACCTCACCTTTGAACTCAAGGATTTTGTGGAGCTGACGGCGGACAGCGCTACGCCCGCATCCATCGTTGATCGCGTGCTCCAACGCCTTCGTACTGCCGCCAACCACGACGAGGGGCGCACACGGGTCGAACTCAACGGGGATCCGATCTGTGGAGGCAGCGTGACCGGAATCAAAAAGGCGCTCCAACGCCTTGAAGCTCGTGGTCTGATTTTTTGTCGTGAGGAACCCAGCTCCAAGCGCTCTGGTTCCAGCGTCAAAAGGTACTTCGCAAAGGTCTCGCGTGATATGTGTGTGAGTGTGTGTCCCCCTAGTGAAGAATCCAGTCCTGAACTGGAAAAATTAGGGGGACAGGGGGTAGGGGTGTCCCCCTTAATTTCCGGTCAAAACGAGGCTGCTGGAGCAGACGGCGAAAATTTGCTGGATTTAGGGGGACACGAAAATGGGTGTCCCCCTGAGACCACCAGTATTGATGCGGGTTTTGCCAAGGGGGACACAATTTCTGTAACCCCCCAAGGGAGGCTTCGCTCCAAGGAAGAGCTGGAGCAGATGGACAAGGCCGCTTGGGACTTGCTGAAGTGATGCATCACACCACAGAGGAGGAGGAGGAGCTTCGGTTCCTCCGGTGGGTGGCGGCGGTTTGGGATGCCATTCCCGAGCCCACACCCGCAGAACTGGCCAAAGTCTTTAAGGCGCCCTGTCGATTCAAGAAGGCATTGGCTAATGAACACGCCTAACTTTTTCCTAGGGCTCATGCGGGTTATCGCATGGGCTTTTTGGAGGGATCCCGTGGCTAAAGCTGAACCGCCCCAACCCAAACGGCCCAGGAAGCCCGTCCTGGGTTACACGGTTGGGGACATTCCCTTCGAGCTGTTCGCCATCGTGCGGATTGAGTGGTATCGCAAGGGGATGGCCTACGAGGTCGAGGAGTACCAGATCGAGGAATCTGACGACGCCACGGCGCAGTTCCACTACGTCGTCGGGACGGCGCTCAAGCAGGGTGCCGATGTGGCCGTACTCACCCAGTACGAACCAGCAGCACTCGGGGTGCCGGAATAGGTGGCAGGTGGCCGGTCCTCACGAGGTGCCGGCCTTACCGCTGCCTGCCGTCAGCGGACCATTCCGTTCTCCTCGAAAGAAGTACGAAGCCACCAAGCTAGACGCCCCAGGCGCTTTAGCGCGTGTGTAACAGAAAGTGACTGCCGGGGCTTGCCAAACGTATGAGGGTGTGTAACACTACTGGTAACCGGCACCGAGCCGGCACCTACTTCAAATCAAATGACACGTACAACTCCACTGCCAAACTACAAACTCACGTCCTGGTGGCTGGCCATCGGTTGGGCACGCACTGTGCTCCAGCAGCGGATCGCTGATTACGAGGCCAAGGGCTGGAACGCCGCTTACGACATGTACCAGCTAAAGCAGTTGGACGATATGGAAATGTTCCTCAAAATGAGCTGGGATCAATGGATGAACGACCTGGATCCCAAGCAGACTGTTCAGGAGGTGAACAAGTGATTATCGATCTCGATGACTTTTCCATGGATGCCGATGGCCTTGTCACCGTCACTGCTGTTGTTGATGAGATGGTGCTTACGCACCAGCAAACAGCGTTCGACCCACCGGAGTACGGACCTGCCCTGTGCCGAGGCACCTTCTACCTTTCGGATGAAGACCTGATCCCGGCAACCGATGCAGAACTCTGCCGACTCTTCTACGACCGCGTCGACGACTGGGAAGTTCTTGACCCGGACGATTGAAGCCGCCGAGGTTCGGGAGCTGCGCAACGCTCCCGACTACGACGACTGGGAGTACGGCACCGAGCCAATCCCCGGCGATACGCACTGGGTCAAGGTCCGCACCCTGACCCACCTTTACCGCCACCTCATCTACGTTTTTTCCACCAGCGACACGATTTGCTCCAGCAAACTCGCCAGCGCTGCCATCCACGAGATTCTCAAGTTGAGACTCACGGATCTCACCCGCTTAAAACACCAAGACCCTAATTTTTCGCATGACTGACTGGTACGCCGACTACTACCGCCAATCGCGCGGGTACAACTGGCACGATCTGATGGAGATGCGCCAGCAGAAACCCAGGACTGATCTGCCAGTGCCCGACTGCTTTAAGCACCAGTTTGCTGATCGGGCGGCATACGATGCTTGGGTCGAACAAAAACGACGTGACTACTTCGGCTGAATTTATGACTGAAAGCACACTGGTCCCTTTTTATCGGTCGTTTCTGCTGAATCGGGTGGTTTATCTGAACGAGCTGGACAAGCTCTCGGATGACGAGCTGAACATGCTGAACATTGATACGTTGGCGGCGCTAAACGAGGCGCGGCACAAGTACGAGCTGCTGGATAACAAGCAGAGCGACGATGCCAAGGGCGAGTACCGCCGCATGAAAATGGCCAACTATTTCCAGGCGGCTATTCAGATCGAGCTGGCTACCGACTAGGTTGATCCTGTACTACACTTCACCCGTTTCAGACCTTACAAATGCACATTCTTTCTGACGCACAGTTCCAGCAGCTCATCCATGCGCTGGACACTGCTCGCACTGCTCTTGAAGCGTCCCAGCGGATTGAGCTGGATCTGACCACCTCTAAGGAAAAGGTTGTACGTACAACTGCCGTACAGAAGTCTCACGGTAAGACCCGTAAGTCCGGCGGTAAGCGTGGGGTGTCGGTGCTGGATGAGGGCAAGGTGCTGGAGATCAAGCGCCAGTTGGCTGCTGGTGGGAAGTCGGTGGCCAAGATTGCCAAGGACTTCGGTGTACACGTAACTACTGTCAACTGCATCAAGTGGGGCAAGACCTGGAAGCACGTTCAGCTCCAGCAGGAAGTTACGGCCTGATGTCGATCCTCCCGGACTACGAGATTGTTTGTCTCGCTAAACGGGGGCTGGTTCATCCGTTCGATCCAGTGCTGGTCAATCCGGCCAGCCTGGATGTGCGGTTGGGCGAGAACCTGCTGATCGAAGACAAGGCAACGCCGGAACTACAGCCGTACTCCATTGCGGGGTTCACGCAGGAAGAACCGTTCATGCTCCAGCCACATGAGTTCGTGTTGGCGGAGACGCTGGAGCGCTTCAATGTACCCAATGTGGTGGCTGGCCAGCTGGCGCTCAAGTCCAGCCGGGCCAGGGAGGGGATCGAGCATTTGATGGCCGGCTATGTCGATCCTGGTTATTCCGGGCGGCTGACGCTGGAATTGCAGAATGCTCGGTGTTTGCATCCAGTGGCGTTGTGGCCGGGGATGCGGATTGGACAGATTGTGTTCCACAAGATGTCACTCCTGCCTGGGAAGGATTATTCGCAGACCGGGCGCTATCAAGGCGACCTTAAAGTTCAAGCCTCGAAAGGATGATGAACGAGTTCAACCTGATGCTGGAAGATAACGTCAATCACCCCAGTCATTACACGGCTGGGAAAACTGAAGTGATTGATGTGCTGGAAGACTGGGTGAAGGCGGCGCCCGATGCTGTACTTGGTGGCCTTCAATGGCAGGTTATCAAGTACATCAGCCGGATGTGGCTGAAGAAGAATCCTTACGAGGATGCTCGAAAGGCCCAGTGGTATTTGAATCGGCTGGTGAATAAACTTGCCGCCGAGGCTTATACCGAAAATTGACGCGACCACCAATAGGCCGCCGGTTCAAGCGGGGTGAGGAAAATCACGCCGCCATCCTTACCCCGGAACTCGTCGTCAAGATGCGCCAGCTGCGAAAGCAAGGCTGGTCTTATTCAAAGTTGAGCGACGAATTTTTAATTGACCGCAAGCACGCTTGGCGGATTTGTAATTACGAAGCCTGGAGCTGGTTATGAAAGTCTGTCCCAAGTGCGGGACGAAGGCGCTGAAGATGACGGAAATGAGGCCCCGCTCCAGTGGGGTTTCGGCCAATCGGGTGCGTCGCAAGTGTCTCAACTGTGGTCACGGTGAGACGACCTACGAGATCACCGCTGACCAGATGAAGCAATTCGAGGATCTCCAACGCCTTGATGCTGCTATTGCTGCGTACATGCAGGTGGCTAATCCGGACTCGTGTACCAGCTGTATTCACTGGACCAGGCATGGGTGCTCGATGGGGGTGCCTGAGGCCGGGGGCAACTTTGCTAACGACTGCTCACTTTTTGAAAATGAAACTGCCTGAACTCCGAATCAACGAGCGGCGCTGCCTTTCGTGCGGCACCAACACACCAAATCCGCTGTATTGCTACGACTGTTACTTCAAGACGCCGGCGGGCCTGAAGGACAAGAAGCGGGAGATCATGCTCCAAAAGTACACCCGGATTGATGGGGGTGGGGAGTGCCGGTGTTGTGTCCACTGGAAGCACCGGTGTTTGCTGGGGATTCCTGAGGGCGGGACGCGGTATGCCGAAAATTGTCCGGCAAAGGAGCTGGAGACTGTGTTAGAGTAGTACACGAACCTGCCCTACCAGGCGTGAACATTCTTCAAGGCATTGAGCACCTCCACACGCTGGAGGACGCTACTTTTGTGGCGTTTGATGTTGAGACCACCGGACTTCAGCCCAAACTTGGGGGTCTTCGACTGCTCCAGTTGGCGACTTTTGGTAAGGATCCTGTGGTCATTGACTGTTGGGATCTGGATGACGATGGTTGGCGTGAACTGGACGAATTTTTTGAGGTTGAGCGCACGTGGATGGCGCACAACGCTGTCTTTGATTTGGGATGGTTGCAGGAGCACGATCTCTATCCACAAGGTGTTGTGCGGTGTTCCATGCTCGCAAGTCGCATATTGACTAACGGGATGCCGAACGTAAAACACGGTTTGCAGCATGTGGTTAAGCGGTATTTGAAGCTCGATATTTCTAAAGAAGAGCAAAAAAGTGATTGGTCGCAGGATATTAGTGAGAGTCAGTTAGTTTATGCCGCAAAAGATGTGGTCTTGCTTTTAGATTTGTATGAACACATAACACAACGTATGGGCGATGGTGCGTTGTACCCAGCCTGGAATTTGGAGTGTGATGCCCTGTCGTCGATGGCGCAGTTGTGGCGAACAGGATTGCCGTTTAATAAAAAAGCGCTTGAGGAAGTTATTGAAACTTTGGATATTGAGCACCATGAGATTGGAGAGCAGTTTATTGAAGATTTTGACGCGGCACTACCTCGTGAACATAAATTGTGTAGAGGTTTAGATGGTAAATTGCTGTACCAGACAAAGCCTGGAGTAAAGGGAAAAAAAGCTGATCCTGATGTCTTTAATTTGAATAGTCCTGCGCAGCTACTTAAAAAATTTACGGCTCTTTTGGGTAAAGCACCCATTGATATGAAGAGCGAGAAACCTAGCGCCAGTAAGTCTGCGTTGCAGGAATACGTGGGTGAGCACAAGGTCATTGCTGACTACTTGCGGTGGAAACGGACGGAAAAGCGTCGGCAGATGGCTGAAACACTTCTTAAAAACTATGCGCCTGATGGTTTTATTCGTGCCAGTTACTTGCAGATGGGTGCGGACACCGGAAGGATGAGTTGCATGAGTCCAAACCTGCAGCAGATTCCTCGGGATCAACGGTTTAGGGCGTGTGTGCAGGCACCGGCTGGATGGAAGCTGGTTGTTGCGGACTATGGGCAGATGGAGCTGCGGTTGGCGGCGGCAGAAGCACAGGATCCTTTAATGACCGAAGTGTTCCAGCAGGGGAAGGATCTTCATACGATTACGGCGACGCAGATTTACGGGGTGCCCGAGGATGAAGTTACAAAGGAACAGCGTCAAGTCAGTAAGTCAGCCAACTTCGGACTGTTGTACGGAAGTGGAGCAAAAGGACTCAGGAACTACGCCGCTGCAATGGGAATCCAAATGGATCTTGATGAGGCGAAGGAAGTGCGGGAAAAATTTCACAATGCTTATGAAGGCATCTCCAAATGGCAGCGTGAAAATGCTGACGCTGCTAATGCGGCTAAGGGGAATCCATATATCCGCATACGCATCTCGAACTTGCGGCGGTTTTTACCGGGCGAGAACAACAAGCTCACGACTCGTTGTAACACACCCATTCAAGGCGCAGGTGCCGCAGTGCTCAAATCTACGCTCGGCAAATTGTGGCCGCTCCTTAGGGCCGACGGGGAAGACGTGGTGCGTTTGGCCGGCGTGGTGCATGACGAGATCATCTTGCTCGTAAAAGAAGAACACGCTGCAATTTGGGCGCTCCAGCTCCAAACCGTGATGGAGGATTGTGAAGCTAAATGGTTGGGCGATATTCCCCCTCTTGCCGAAGCTAACGTCGGAGATAGCTGGGATACCGCTAAGTGACGGAGCTTGCGGAATACATGGTTACGATGTGGCCTCGACACGGGGCCACTCATACCTTGTTTATTGAAGCTCCGGATGCTTTTACGGCGCGGACATATGCGCTAAAAACTTGCCCGGATCAGCACGTCGTTTCCATTCGACGCACAAAAGACACGTTCTCATCAAGTGTCTCATGAGTCGCACTGGCAGGGAGATTGTGCTGGAGTGGTTGTATCGGGAGATTCGTGCGGCGAAGACGGCGGATTTGCAGAGGGCTGCCGCTTTTTTGGAGTGGGCTCGGGGGATTAGGAAGGGATGCGCCAAGCAGAGGGGGAGTGCAAGGGTGGCTCAGTCGAATGCGTGGCGGAAGGATTTGGATGGGGATGTGCGGTGGTAGGTCTAGTGTGTCGCAGTATGCTATTGTGTAGCAGACTATAGCGTTAGAAATGCCGCTCCAGCACGGGTCAAAGATCTACTGCCAGCTGCTGTTGGATTCCAATCGGTACAAGTTGGCCGAAAAGTTGGCCAGCGAAAGAGGCGTAAGGGTGACGGCCATGCTGCGGGAGTTCGTGTACACGGCGCTTTCCCAGATCCAGCCGGAGGATTATGGCAGTGCTGAGCAGGCTGATAAAGATGTTTGGGCAAGATCAGTCCAACGGCGGGTAGAGGGGAGATTGCGCTCCAAGCAAGACAAAGGTGGGTCAGAAAGAGACGCATGAGACTCGGTGAGATTGCGTCATAGTCTGGTTCAGGTGGCGTAGAATCTCTAGGCTTACACAGTAAATCAAATTAACTGATGACAAGGTATGCGGTGATGGCGGGGACTTGGTGGGTCACGGCCATCTTTGGATCTGAAGGAGTTGGGGTGACGCGCTCCAAGGCAGATGCGTCGAGTTGGGCGACGTATGAGCAGGCGTTGATGGCGGCGCAGACCGTTGCTGCACGGACCCACAGTTTTGTGGCGGTCCACAGCATTGATGAACCTTCATACCAGCAGAAATGAATCCGCTTCAGTGGGAAGAAAACCGGGACTTGAAGCTCGGGGAAGGTGTGTCTCGCACCAGCTCGGAGAAGGCCAAGCTGTTCGAGCTGCAGATTTGGTTGGCTGGGCAAGGGGCGATGCGGGATTTGATTCGGGCGGAGTCGCTCCAGCAGGCGATTGAGTTTGCGAAGAATCGGTATCCGAATTGCCGGATTGATGTGCCGCCGCAAGCGGCAAAGAAACCTAGGCTGGCTCGGTCGAAGACAAGCCCCAGCGTGGTGGCAAATTCACGCAGAAAACTCGCGGACAAGAAATGACCGTTCCAAAGATCAATTTCACGAAGGCCGATGCCGAGATGGCGAAGGCTGACTATTTAGATGAGCTGTTCTATAGGGATGGACGTGACCAGCTCAGCCATCCGCTGCATGGGACGTACACCGGGTTGTACCAGAAGTACACGCTGAAGCAATCAAGCTGAATCGCGGTCCAAGCCGAATTGGTCGGCTAGGTTGTCGGCGGCTTCCCGGATTGCCCAGTTGGCCTTGGTGCGCTCCATTTGGTGGAGGGTGTTGAGGACGAGGGCGGCTTCGAGGAGGCCGCGATAGTCCTGTTTGTTGAAGAGGTCGACGAGCCAGCGATCCTGGGCTGTCTTGTGGAAGCTGGATTCGGGCGTGTGTTCGATGGGTCTCATGGTTTTAGGGGCGGATACTCATGAACCAGCCCGTGTCGTTGCCGTCGACGAGCCAGCGCGGCAGCCAGTTTTTGCGGGAATAGGCGATTCCGGCGCCGCCTTTGTGGCTGATGTAGCCACCGGCGGCAAGGTTTGCCTCGCCGTAGGGATCGTTATGGATGAAGTGGGTGGGGGTGAAGCCGACAACGACGGTCCAGTGGCCGCCGCCGCGTGGGGCGTAGGACGGACCGTGGTGGAGCCAGCCGACGGGAACCGGGTGGCCGTTGGAGATTTCGTTGACCAGCATTTCGGCGGTGCCTTCCATCTCGAACTCGGCCTTCAGTCCCAGTGAACGGAGGGCGGCTTTTTGGGCTTTGGGGTCGGTACTGTCGCCGAAGCGGGCGCGGATGCGGTTGTACTCGTAGTCGCCCGAGATCTTGCCGTAATACCGGGCCACCATTGCGCAGCTGGAGCTAAAACACTGGCGGTAACCTTGCGGGCCGTCGTCGCTGCCGAGTTGGTACTCATACGGCACGCGCAAAATCTTTTCCTTGGCTGGGACTGGTGGGCTAGTACCAGCGTGTTCGTTCATCAGGGTGATTAGTTTTTCGGCGTATTTGGGGTCGGTGGCATAGCCTTCGCGCACCAGCCACTTGGCGGCGTCTTCGCGGGTGGTGGCGTTGTTGCAGCCTTTGTAGTTTTTGTAGTCCCGATACCAGCGATCTACGAGGTAGATGACGCAGGAGAGGAGGTCGGGGAAATCAATGAAGCTGGCGGTGATGGTGACCCACTGGCCGTTGATGAATTCTTTGGTTGTGGTGGCGGTGCCATCGCCCTTGAGGCCGAAGAAGTTGTTGCGGCCCGAGACGAAGTTGCCGTAACCGGATTCGCAGGCCCATTGGGCGGCGACCAGTTCTGGGAATTTGGCGCCAGCGACTCGGGCGGCTTCGACTACACCTTCCCAGGTGTTTGGGAAGGTGGTTTGTTTGCCGGCCACACTCCAGGTTTTGAACCAGCCTTGGTCGCGTCCGAGGATGTGCGGGTTGGCCTTGTCGATGGCTTGCTCCAGCTCGGTGATTGCCGCCATCTGGTGGGGCAACGCTTTGTAGTAGCGGAAGAGATCAGCGAGGCGGATCTTGTTTTGGGCCATCGGACCAAGGGGAGTGGATGCTCATGGCACCGCCGAGGAGGCGGCTGTCGCCGGTTTGTAGCTCGTCATCGGGTGGTTCGTGAACCACAACGGGTTTTGGTGTTAATGGCTGATCCGCGTGCCAATCGTCGATGGCACGATCCAAGCGAGGTTTTAAGGTTGCTTGGAACTTGTGGTCTTGCGCCAGGCGGTGGGCTTTGTGGCGCCAGTCCTTGTTGCCGAATCGTGCCAGCCAAACGGTGTCGGCGTTCAGCGCTTTGGGAAGATGATCTTTAGCGCTTTAACAATCAACTGCACCCAGGAATTCTCCTTGATGGGGAGCAGGGTGATGATTTCGGAGCTAGCCGCGATGACAATGGCGACGACTGCAGCGGTGGTGGGATCCATGGAATACTGGAATCTTGCGAAAGCTTAGCTGTACTAGATAAGAAGAGCCAGCACTTAAGTGTTTCTACCGCTACTTTGCGGGTAGCGACTTGCAGGTATGGACCATCGCATCGAGGATGGCGAATACTTAAATAAAAAGGAGGCGAAGTTAAGGTTTAGGCAAGAAATTATTTGGCGGTGGCGTAATAGATGTGCCTACTGCAATTCGGATTTGGGGCGGTCAGCCACGTTGGATCATGTGTTGGCTAAAAGTAAAGGCGGGCACACGCATCCGAGGAACTTAATCCCGGCGTGTCTGTCGTGCAATGTGCGGAAGGCGAGTCGGGAGTGGCGGGAGTGGTTTCGGGAGCAGGATTTTTGGGATCAGCGGCTAGAGGCTGAGATTGATTCGTGGATTGATCCGGTGGAAGTGGAGGTTGCGTAGGGTTCCAGCCCATGCCTTCGAGGTACATGCGGGCGATGTACTCGTCTTCGGCGTAGCGGCAGATGCTGTTGATGCAGGCGCGGTAGTACAGGTCGCCGCGTTCGTTTTCCAGTTGCTCCAGTGCAAAGCCGCCTTCGTACTGGGTGGATTGGATGATGGTGCTCATTTGTTTTGGCTGTAGGCGCCGACGCGCATTTCGATTAGGCGGACGCGGGATTCGAGGTCGCTGAGGCGTTCTTTGCTGTCGTTTTTGAGTTCCTGGATGTCGGCGGCGACGGTGTTGACTGACTGATCCAGCTTGGCGACTTGCATAAAAAGTCCGGCGAGGCCAACTACTGCGGCAGTTAGCAGCGCCGGGACGACTTGATTGAAGGGATTGTGAGGTGGTTCGGCGTGATAAACCGCCTCGTCGTGGTTCTCCATTGCGAGGCGTAGCCGGCCTTTTTTACAGTGTACCGACTACCTATTTCGATAGCGGGGCTATCTTGTCCATTGGGTCTGCTCCACCTTTAACAATGGCAACAGCACGCCGGTAGAAAAAGCAGTCGGTCTTACCCGCAAGTTCCAGCGCTTCCTTGATCTTGCGCCAGTTTTCGCGGTTTCGCTGGTCCACTAACCCTTACCCTGCCCGCGAAGTTTCTTACGGTTGCGGGGGCGGGAGTGTTGCCCCATCCCGATGCTGGTGCGCTTGGGCTTGCCGGGTTTGTGTTCGACACGCCCCAGTGCGGTCTTTGACTTGACTGCCATTGTTTAGGTCTCGGGCTGTTCTGCAGGCGAAGCCTGCTCCGCCGGAAGCGGCATGTTGCCTTCGGCTAGCCCCAATGCCTCTTTGATTTCATCAGGACTTGCAGCAGCGTCGATCTGCTCCTGCACTTGGGCGTATTTGTCGCGGATCAACTGACGGCCAGCTTCTGCAGCGACAGCATCCATGCCAGGGATTTGCTTGGCGATCACCTCATCAAGTGGGGCGAACTCTTCAGCGCGTTGCTGACGGCGAATGTCATGACCCAGTGCCTTGCACTTGCCTAGGTCATGCTCCACGCAGCAGTCGCCCATCACCCAAGCATTGCGGAAGAAGCGATCTGATGGGATGGCATCGTTTTCCACGATTTCGTAGGCGACACCTTCGGGAACGTCTTTTGCGGCGACTTCTTCGATGCTCAGCTCACCCGTTGGGATGATGACGCTGACGCCGCCGGATTCGTTTTGGTAAATGATTCGTGTCATGACGGTTACCTCTTAGCGGAAGATAGCGACGCAGGCATAATCTGGATCAGCGTTGCCTCCGACGGCAGTCTCGTTAAGAATACGGATTGCTGATGCGGTCGGAGGACTGGTTTGCAGTATGTCAAGAACGGTATTTCCTGTTGCCGATGATTGATCGTTACTTGAACTTGTCATTACTGCTGCATAATTAGCATCCGCCATCGCCGTTGTGAAGTTCACCGTATATTCGCCCGTTCCGTTATCCGTGATGCTGCTCACGTTGTAAGCGGCGCGGATTGCTACGGTGCTAGTACCGTTGAAGTTCACCCAAGCGCGGCAGAGCATCCCGCCAACCACTCCAGGAGTGACCAGTTTGTTATTGGCGTAAAAGGTAACAGGCTCGGTGCCACTTAAACCAAGGTTGGGTGATGCTGCCGATGCCTGACTCATTGTCACCGTGGTGCCGACAATCGTGCTCACCGTGGTGCCAGGGGCAATACCCTCACCAACGATGAACATTCCAGCACTAATGCCGGTGGCGGATCCAACAGTCAGTGTTGCGCTGTTTGCTGTGTTAGTGCCGGTAGTTGTAATACCAACCATGTCGCTGGTTGTTGCTAATGCAGCGCCACCAACTGTTCCATCGCTGTTGAGGACGATGTTATTGCTGGCTGAACTGGCGTTTTTGAGGTTGGTTGTAGATAGTGTGCTCATGATCAGCCCTCGTACATGATGTTGATGGAACCAGCGTCAAAGGTGTCGGTGCCGTTGACGGTGGTGATGCGGATGCGGTCGAGGGTGTTGGAAAGGGTTTTCTCCCCCATGGTGCTAGCAAAACTATTGGTATTGGTTTTCACCCAGCCGCTGCCAACCCATGAGTTAGATCCGAAATAACTAAACTGAATTGGACCATAATGAGCACCAGCAGCGGCGCTGACTTCAAGGATAAAACCCGCAGTCGAAGACGCTGAGTTCACCGCAGTGCCGCCACCATAGAAAGTCCCTGCGTTATATCCAGTATCTTCAATGCCGCCAGAATCACCCAACTGAATCAACAGACGGCTAGTACCACTGGTACTCACCCCGTTAAACATCACCGTCACCCGCTTCACCCAACTCGGGATGCTCGTGAAGTCAATGCTGGTTCCGGAGGTGCTGTTCTGAGCAGTGGCAAGCGTCATCCGCCCGCGATCCGCAAAGCTCAGCGTTCCAGAGCCGTTGGTGACCAGTGCTTGATCTGCGCTGCCATTCCCCGTCGGAAGGACAAGCGTGTTCGAGCCAGCGATTGCGGGGGCGTCGATCTCCACATAACCGGATGTGGAACCGTTGAGACGTAAGGTCATGGTGTTACCTCAGCGGAAGATAGCGACGTTGGAATACTCGGAATCCGCATTGGCACCACCACTAGTCTCGTTTAGAACTCTAATTGCACTGGCAGTTGGCGCGGTGCTTTGTAGAATATCCATAACAGTGCAACCAGTTGTGCCATCAGTGCTAGATCCTGTAACTGTTGCGCAGTAATTCGCATCCGGCATTGCCGTCGTGAAGGTGATTGTGTAGTCACCAGTACCATTTCGCAGCACTGATGTGACATTGCCACTAGCACGAATCAAGCGGTTGGTGTTGGCTGTACTTGTGGCTCCGGTGGTGTCTCTGGTGCCATCGAAGTTGACCCACGCTCTGCAGCCATAGATCGGTGCCGACCCGGACTGTGCGCCATCAAGTTTGGCGGCGGTGATGTTGGCATCCGCAATATCAGCCGTAAGGATCGAGGCGTCGGGAAGTCCGCCTGCGCTGATGCCGCTGATTGATCCGTCGCCGTTAATAGTGATTGCCATGATCAGACGATGACCCAGGATTGGCCGGATGGCACAGTAACCGTTACGCCACTGTTAATTGTGATTGGTCCAGCAGTCACGGCGTTTTTGCCGGTGCTCAAAGTGTAGTTGGTAGTTACGGTCTGTCCGTTTTCGTAGAACACATCATCCGAACCACCGCCCGTAGCGCCCCCACCAATGGCACCCCATGCAGTGCCGTTATACCCCTCGAATGTCGTCAGGTCGGTGTTGAAACGGATCATGCCCGAGTTGGGCGAACCGCTTCGCTGAGCAGTAGTACCAGCGGGCAAATCAAGCTGACCCGTACCACTTAGCAGTACATCACCCGCAAACGTGGCAGTTCCGGTAAAGCTCGGCGATGCAACGGTTGCCAACCCAAGATTGGTGCTAGCCAGTGTGCCGACCGTGATCCAAGCACTATTCGCGGCGTTGCGTTGCTTAAGAAGTCCGGTATTGCTGTCTGCCCAGAACTGATAGGCGTATGTAGTGCTGGGTTCGCTGCTGCCGCTGTTCTGGCTGACGATTGCCGACAGGGCATTGTTGAGATCTGCGCGGAAACTGGCTCCGCTTTGATTGGCAATGACGTAATCGTGTTGCGCCATGACTTAGACCTCCCTCCCGTAACCCACGGCGACGTACCTAAAATTGCGGGACACAGCGGAACCGGCACTGTTCTTAAATGTTACCTGGAAACCCGTGCGCGTCACGCTGGTCAACTCCAGGTAGTCACCTGTTGCCATATTGGCAGGGCTGATTGCAACCGCAGGGGCTTCGTAAAAGGCATTTGAAAATGTCGCCGTGTAGGTGCCAGCGCCAGAACTGATGGATGCGGATTGCTCTGTGTGCTGCTGAAGCTCAAGCACCGCGCCCAGTTCGTCGATCACGATGCTGATGCTCTGGTCAGTGCTAGTGGCGATGGTCTTGAACTGGAAGCCGCGTCCTCGCTTCACCCCATTGACGATTTCCTCCCATTGGTTCCAAGTCGGTGTACCGCTCGGATCATCGTCAGTTGTGCGGACATAGAGCTTGGCATCCACCTTGTCCAAATTGTCCTCGTCGATTGTCGTCCAGCTATCAATCAGCTCGAAGTGATCGTCAAACAGCGATGACGGCAAATAGGGGCGGGTAACAAAGCGACGTTGGAGATTTACGTCATAACGGGCACCCATGTCGTAACTCGAACCAAATTCGTACTCACCGCTCGGCACAACCCCACCAACGCCATCAATCGAAGGCAGCAAATCCCATTCATCGTCCACCGCCATGTCGTCCACGGCGTCGCCAGCATCCAAGATCAGCCCATCTAGTTCCTCTGAATAAAACATGTTGGTGGCATTGCCTTGGAACGGCGGAACCGTGGTGTCTTCCGAAAATGTCGTAACCGATAGCCGGGGGAACAATGCCGGTAGATCGACGATCACGCTCGCGGCATTAACAGAGCGGTTGCCTTCGACATCGGCAAATTTCAGCAGATAAGTGCCTTCAAGCAGGGCAACGCGGCGTTCGGTTGAATTACCGCTAACGGCATCAACAATGGACTGTGAGTCTTCCCACGTTGCGCCACTTAAAACATTTGAATGCCGGATCAGGACATTGCCGCCCAAGACAACATCAAGATCAACGCTTAAATCCCAGCGCAGCAAGGCTGTACCATCATCTGCTGGTAAAATTGTTATTCCTGTGACATCTGCAGGTGGCGTCGATTTACCGGATGATGCCAGCGTTAATTTGCTGACGCCTGTTTGCTTTAACGCCGCATTCAGTGAGCCGACTTCAATCTCGTAGATTGCAACGCGAGCATCCAAAATTTCAAAGCTGGTGCCGGTCTGGACAATCTGCTCAGCCCAGTTGTCGTCATCAGCGCGGAAACGAACTTTATACGCAGTAACGCCAACAACCACATCCCAGCTTAGAACAATCTTAACCTTTGCCTGCCCGTTCAGGCTATAAACCTGTAGGGTGTGACTTAAGTTATTTGGACCGGGATAAATAACATTGAGGTTTGTAATATCACGGGTTTGCAGTGTCTCGCCGTTTTCGACGTAAGCATATTTGCTGCTGTTGTACGAAAGTGCGGTAACGCCAAACGTGCCATCACTGTCTTCGTTGACTGCTAAGACGCGCCAAGTGCTTGTCTGAATTGCGCTGTCCTGTGCAATCCAAACGCTGTTTGTTGCTGGAGCAGTGCTAAAAGCAGGATCAACTGTAATGGTTCTGTTGGAGACGGCTGTGATGGGACGCGATTCCATCCGCCCGTCAGGCAGGATTACGCCAAGAGATGCGGTCGCAGTGACAGGAATATCACTGGCGGTGGCATTGTCAACGGTGACGGTGGTTGTCGTGGCGCTTGTAACTCGCCCGCCACGGCGCACGCCAGCACGCATCGGGTCGGCTACTTCAATAATCTGCCCTGGGCGGCAAATCGTTCCAGCGTAGATGGATACAGTAAAAGTGACTGTTTCGGCTTCGTTGTTGTTGCTATAGATCAACCAACGACCTAAACGACGGGCTTGCCCACGAGATGTGCAGGCAAAAGCACTTACCTCGGTGCTGTTGAAGCCGTACTTGGCAATTAGGTCGTCATCTTCAACGATTTCGAATGCGGCATCGCGTGTGTCCATATCGAAATAGGACACGGTGACGCTATTGAATCGAGTGCTGATGTCAGCAGTGCTATAAGAAAAACTACCCTCAACAACATTGGATTGGTTGAACTGGAACGTGGCGTCCTGTGGCGTGTCCTGCGCAACAGTTAGTGCCCCAGTGCTCCAGAACGGCATCGCCCGGAATACTGAACACAGTTCGTTAATCAGGTTGTACGCCTGATCCAGCGTTTGAATGTTGACGTTGCATTGGAAACGCGGTTCCTCGCCACCAAAACCATCATCAACAAGCGTGTTTGAATAAACCGAAGCATGATAAAAACTCCACTTGTCAATTTGCGCGGCATCAATATGTTGCCCAAAGCCCCAGCGCGTGTTGGTTAGCAATGCGTAAAGGCACCAAGCTGGATCTGAACACCACTGGGCTGCACCAAATGTTCCGTTCCAAATCCCGGCGTAAGTTACGCGGCCATTGGTTACATCAACAGTGGCATTGCTGGGGAGTTGAATTTTTAAGCCGCGAATCCGATAGGAACGGCTTGGAATCGAGGGGAACTGCTGCGCCGATAAGCGCAGTCCAACACATGCGCTGTTTGGGTAGCGCATCTTGCGGGAAACAATCTGCGTAAAGCTCGCCCACGTAAAAGCATTTGCAACTTTAGGGTTGTTGCTGTCATTTGTAATACGAACAACACGTAGGTCAATCGGGAAAATTTTGTCTTTTAGGCTTACTTCGTAGTCCCGTTGATACAGATCATTGGTTCGACCTTTGATTGTATCTGCTATAGCTGTTGAGAATGCGCCACCATTTTCGGCAATTTGAATTTCCAGTTTAATTGAGCTGCCAACAATATCTCCGTTGTCTTGAAACCTTTGCAGTGCAGGAATAGATATCGTGACGCGGACAGTATCGGTATCTGTGTCAGTGATTGTGCGTGTAATTGGTGTATCTTTTTCGACAACAACTCCGACTGCGGTTTCGGCTTCAACTTGGTTGAATTCTGTCAGGGCAGATTGATCGTTAGTGCCATATCGCGCTGAAATTTCAACATCTTGAAAGTTGTAGTCGGTATCTTGCAGGTTGCTGATGTCTGCTGAAGCGCGAAGGATTGGGGTGTCGTTTGCGTAAACATCTTTTAGCAACGCCTTGTTCCAATCGGTGCCATCGCGTGTGTAACCCTCTTTCGATGGGGTTGCAAAACCTTGAATTTCGCCTTCACATAAAAGGTCAATGATATTGACGTAAGCAATCGAATCAAGATTGTCTTTTGCTGTGAATGGTGTGTATGTCATCAGCCTTTCTTTTGCGCAACATCAATAGCTGCGCTAACAGTAACGGATCCGCAGATCACTTCCCCAAAAATGATTGGGACTGGCACGCCCTGTCGTGAGACATTTTGCACGCCATTAAAGCTGTAGGAATCACGTGGATCAGATCCGCCACCGCCACCACCGCCGAAGCCACCGCCGAAGCCAGCGTTAATTCCGCCAACAGTGTTCAGGGCGGATGCCCTTGGAGTTGGTGATAATACCTGCGCAACGCCATACAGCGCCAAGCTCGCGCCGGTAAGACCCACTGCAAGAGAGAGTTTGCCAAAGGTTGTTCCGAGAAGTGCTGTTGAACCGGGAATAAATATGGACGCAGCGATCAGGGCTACGCCAGCAATGATCGCGCCAATACCCATACCTCGCCCACCAGCACCAACAATCACGGGCGTGATTTTGATCACCTGCTGTCCTGCTGGATCGTGCAGCTCGTTTTCGCCTAGGTCATAGCTGCCAACACTGACGCGATAGTGCTGGTCAATCATGTGGCGTTCCAACTGCGGGAAGTTCGCCAGCAAGAAACGAACAGCCTCTGCAGCGCTATCCACTGCCGCCATGAACTTGCGGCGACCTAGGAACTTCGCCAGTTGCCCATAAACTCGGATCTCGCGGAGCATGGGTCTTAGCTTCCTTTGTCCATCGTACTGAAGCTGGGATGACGAAGCACGCGCCCAGTGCATTTCTGAAGCCAGCCGCCATATAGATCCCGACTGCTCAACCGCCCACGGATGTGATGCAGCACCAGTTGGTCGCCGATGTAGACGCCGACATGGTTCAGTCCGACGCCTTGGATGTTCATCAAGATCGCGTCGCCCACCTCAAGCTGCTCGTCTTCGCCTAAGGGGCGGAATCCTGCGTCCTTCCAGCAGTCGTCGAACATCGGAGCAGCCTCGAACTCCTCTGGCGTGAGCGGGCGATCCCAGTCGCGTAGTTGCAATCCATGCTCGGCGTACCAATCGCGCACCAACGTCCAGCAATCCGTAACGCCCCACACCCATTGCCGTCCAATCAGCGGAGCCTTGTATCCGGTAGGTTCACAACCGCCCCAGCTATCCAGTTGTGCGTTGTAGATATACCAAGGAAGTGTTGACTTTTCGCACGCCACCAGATCAGCCTGACTAGGTGTAGGTGGCATCAGCACATGGCTATGGAACACCCCAACAATTTCCCCTTTATCTTCCGCCGCCGCCCAATCTTCTGGGTCAAGGATGAAAAAATCATCGGCGCTGGCAAGGTTTTTACACGGCCAATACCGCTGACGACCCTTGATGACCACAAGCAATCCGCACGCCTCATGGGGCAAGCAGTCTTTGGCGTGGGCAGCGGCTGCAGCGCGAGCGGTCTTGTTCATACTTTTGTGGTGCCGACGCCAGGGAATGATCCAAACGGAATTTGACCGCCTGGGCGGATGACGTAACGATCACTTGAGCGGAACGTATAACTCTGAGATGTAAATGTTTTTGGCACATAAAAGGTCGCGGTGAAGTTTGTATTTACCGCTGCGCTTGTTTTCTTGTTAATTGCCACAAAGTTATCTGTGCTGATGCCCCTCACTTTTGTCCCTTTTGATATTCCAGTTCCAGAAACAAGATCGTTGACGGCGATGCCACTGGTATCACTCATGTAGAGACGAGCCTGTTCAGATACAACTCTGTATTGAACTGTCTTGGCGGTTGAACTGCCTTGGTAGTTTTCGTTGAAGGCAATGCTCAGCGTCAGCGTTGTGCCCGAGATGCTTTTAATGGTGGTGTTGGCTGGAACATCGGTGCCGGTAACTGTTTGACCAGCAGCTAGTTCGGTTGTTGATGCCACTGTCATTTGAAGTCCATCAGCGGTTAGCGTGCCGTTGCGAGTTATTTCCGTTGTTGCTGTTGCATTGTTCGATAACGTCAACTGGTCTTCAGCTTTGGCGGTAACCGTCGTTCCAGTCGGCAATCCGAATCCAGCAATCGTGTCTCCTACTCGAATTCGGTTCAATTCTTCGGTGCTCAAATTGGTCAAGATATTGCTGCCGCTGGTCACAGTGCCAGTTACAGCAACCTCACCGAAGCGCAAAATGCAACTATTTAGCCTTTTACTGCATACGTCCGTAGCGATACTTGCGGCAGATTGATCGGCTGCTGTCCAAAATGGTCCAATTTCGGTCGGGTCATATCCACAACCAATCGAGCTGCGGTAAGTCCACTGGCAAATGTTGTTGATGCATAAACGACGTGGCGCATTGACGTTTTGCAAGTCAAAAGCAGCCGCGCACTCAAACTCAACAACGTCGCGATTTTCGGCAGACTTGCGAGCAATGTAGTAAATGTCTCGTGGAAACTCGGCAGTCGGATCTGCTGCACCGCTTGGATTGGCACCGCCTTCAAAATTTGCCCCATCGAGATAGCGTGCCAACGTGCGGATGCGAATCAACTTGGCACCAATCAGGTCATTGCCGGGCGTTTCAGCATTAACAATCAAAAGCAAGGCGCTGATGGTGCTTGCCAAATTGCTGACTGTCAGCTTTGGACGTGGCAACTGTCCCTGCCCGCTGTATTCAAAACCTTCAACCTGTACCGGATAACGCAGATAGTTATTGCCATTCCAGATAACGTCGCCTGGGGTATTCAACGCATTGGAGCCAGCGTGGAAGCGATAAATATCGGTGCCGCCATGCAACGTCTGGTCTAGATGAAGCTCAAACAGTTCAATGATTGCCGAAGGGGCAATTATCTGTAAATCTTCCGAAACAGCCATAATGGCTGCCCATGTGACCGTTCCATCCGTGACAAAGCCAACCTTATTGGTACGTGTGCCGCTAATGGTCTCGGTCGTATAAATGACCGTCGGCCAGTTTGGCTCTGTTGACGCTGACGTGCCAGCAGTGATGCATTTGAACACCAAGCCGGTGCCGGGCAAGGTGGTTGCACGGACAATTTGACCGACCGTATAGGCAGCACTAGCGGTCCAAGCGGTATAAGCCATTACGGTTCAAAGACCTGCATAAATGTCACATCAATGCGGCTGCGCTGAAAATCAAACATTTCGCGGGTCCAGCTGGGGCAAATCCACTTGTACGACGTGTTGCTATCTGGTGGGGTCCAGTCGAAACTGGCGGCGTCTACGGCACGAGCGTCGAGAAATGCTTCGATCACATCGGCGTCTGCATCGGCGACATTGAAGCTCAATGACCACTCCTTCGGATTCTGATGGAGTCCAAAACTGATGCGCTGCTGATAGCCGTCACCGAATTGGGTTGTGCGGATTTTGGGCTCGGACTTTTTGTTGGCCGAGTAGGTCGGTTGGTAGCTGGGGAAGGTAGCCATTATGCAAGCAAGCCTCCAGGACGCTTCTGTCTGATTAGTTCTTGCTGGACCGCATCCGAGATAACACGTCCCAGCTGGTTGCCTTGTTGGTCATTACCTTGGACACTGGTGCCTTTTGCATCCACATTAACGACAACGCTTAGGTTATCACCGCTCAACTTGTCGTTGGGGACAATGGTGCCAGAGCGACCTGGGACAAAAAGCTCGGGGCCGCGTTCGCCAACGATGTATGGAGAGCCGGCGGAAACTGAACCTCCGTTAGCACGGAACTGCATTCCGGCTGGCATTTGACCTATAGGCACGTCAATGCCTGTCGATAAACGAGGAGAAAGATTTGGAGGAGTTCCTAAACCGAATGCCCTTGCAATACCTAAAACAATGTATTGGGCAATCATTCGTGTGGATTCTTGCATAAGAATATCCGCTATATTTCTAAGAAAATTAGCAAAAACCTCTTGTGCTGATTGCGTGCCTTCAATAAGACCGGTAATGCCTTGTGCCATCGAATTGCCGATGGCGTTGCCGATGCCGTCCGCAACACGTACAGCACGCGCTTCTAAATCATTAAGCCCTTCTTGCGCGTTTGTTATGTACTCTTGAAGTGCTTTACCGCGATCTTGATTTTTTACTTGGGTGATAGCAGTAGTTGCTTCACCGGCAATCTCACCCTTGCGTGCTTCTTGTAAATCAATTTCTGCTTGTATTTGCGCTCTAACCGCGTCAGTAACGCCTTTCCTTGCTTTTTGCTCTTCCAAAGTGGCGATGACCGCATCGTACTGCAACAGCGCCTGGTCACGCATATTTTCTACCTGTATAATTTGTTCCGCTACAACACCTTTTATACCCTGACGTACTAGCTCAATATACCGAGTTCTATTCGCTTCCTCTTCTACAAGCCTTTCTGCAAATTGCGTTAGCGGAGCATCAATATTTTCAGCTATACTTAACATCTTAGCTTTAAAATCTTCTGCATTTTGTAGTGCCAGCAGATCGTTAAGTGCAAGTTGTGCTGCATTTATGCGTTCTTGTGTAATCTTAAGCTGTTGATTTAGGCTATTTATTCCGGCAAGTGATACACCTTGAATCGCTGGTCCGCCTGTGGTCGAAATAGGAGTAGGAGCTTTTTGGGCTTCAACATAACTCATGGCGGACTGCGTAGCTGATAGTAGGGCACCTGCAGCTTCAAATTGTTCATCGGTGGGGGCAATATTCTGAAGTACTGATACCTCAGCCAGTACATTTTGAAGACGCAAATAAGCAAGTTGTTTTTCAATCTCAAAACGCCTAGTGTCTTGCTGTTGGTTTTGTCTGCGGACGGACTCGTTAAACTGCGCTACTTTTTTGGCAGTTTCGATATTTAATTTGCTGACTTCGCGGGCCGTATCGGCCTGGAACTTGGCAGCTTCTATGTCTGTACGAAGGGCTTCTAAAGCTGCGTCTCTTTTTAACTTTGCAGCTTGCTCGGCAAGAGAAAGTTCTTTTTCTTGAAAACTGCCTACCGCTTCTGCGGCTTGTCGGGCTACATCTCGTGCTGCCGTCGGTAATCCTGCGCCAGCTGTTGCCCGCGCTTGCATATTGCTTATCGCCAGGCTTTCTTGGCGTATTGATGCCTGAATGTTGAGTAACTCGTTTTCTTTTTGAATCAGTGCCAGACGCTTGTTGGTTATTTCGTCTTCTACACGGCGGCGTATAGCCGCAATACTCTCCTCATACCCTTGCACAAGATCGTAACGCTGACGGTCAAATTCACGTTGTTCATTGGCCGCTTCACTAAATTTTTTAGTTATATCTAAAACTTCTAATTGCTTTTGCAGAATACTGATTGTCTCCTCACGTACTTGTGCCGGACTGAGTTTAATTTTTACAGGCTTTAAACTCTTTTCTGCTTCCGCAAGGGCGTCATTAAGTTGTTGGGCGTACTCTTCTGGGGTAATAGCTGTAAGTCGTGTGCGCCCAAATACTTCTTCAAGTTTTCCGGCTGCTTGACCTTTACCTTGTGCGCGAAGTTCTGTGATTGTATTCTGTGCGCGGGTCTGAAGAGCGTTTATTTGTGCTCCAGAAGCAAGTCCTTTAAGAATCGGAGCAAGACCGATAAAGTTTGTAATTAGTACCTGTAACTGCGCTGTGGCTGCCGATGTAGCACGATTAAATTCGTTCTGAGCAGCAGCAAGTTCCTGCAGATTACGTACTGCTGTAGGCCCCAGACGTTCATTTATATCTTGCTGAATTGCTGCAGATGCAGTAGCCGTAAACCCGGCTTGTATGAGTACTTCAATTTCTTTTTCAAGTGCCTTAGATGAAATAAGTGCTTTATCTTTTAGCTGTTCAAAGTTTTTTATTGGTTCTTGTAAAGCCTTACCAAGTTCAATAGCTCCTTGAACAGCCAGATCGAATTGAGAGCCTAAAGCTGTGCCGACAAGGGACAGACCGAAGCCTAGCTGTCCTCCCATAAGACCACCCACTGCACCGCCTACACCGCCGCCTACTGAGGCGCCAATGCCTTGTCCGAACAGCAAGGGGAAAGCGCCACCGATGATTCCGCTGCTTACAGCTTCTTTTGTGCGGGCGCGTCGGTTTTTTGCTGCAACAGCAAGTTCTTTGTTTATTTTTTCTTGTGTACGTAGTTCATCCTTTAAAGTTTTAAGATTTGCATCTAAAGTAACTCGGTATTTTTCGGCAAGCGCGTATTTATTTGTTCCTGCATTGACCGCAAACTTTTCTAACGTAGCTTCAACTTTACGTGTATCCAGACCTGCTGCTTGCAGCTTACTTATTTGGGCATAGTAATCTTTAATTTGTTGGCTACTTTTAGTTCTGCCCAGTTCTAGCCGAGTAACTTCTCTAGAATACTCTACAATACGACCTAATTCTGTTGCTACAGCTTGAACACCAGATACGCTTTTCTGCCCTCTAAAAAATTGAAAAGCCTCTTCTAGCTCCTGAAGACGACCTTGAAACTGTTTCTGCTCCGGTGCAGCAGTTCTACCTACTTCATTTAAACGTCGTTTGTATAAATCGACTGCGCTGTTTAAGCGTATTTGATTTAAAAGTTGATTTTCAAGTCCACGATTAACAGAAGCCTGTTGCTGTCCAGTTTGTTTTAGCGTGTTTAGTTGGTCTTTACGTGCGGCGCGTAATTTTGCTACAGCACCTCCAGTCAAGGGATCTTCAAATACCCCTGATACATCTAAACGTGCTAACTCTTTTAACTGCTTACTAAAACCTGTTACTTGGTTTTGCAGTTCAGTAAGTTTTTGCTGACCTTCAACGATCAGCTTAATAGTTGCTGAGTAGTCGGCGGCCACAAGTTTTCGTGCCTCTGTTAAAGCAGTCTACGCTGTAAAAAGCCGCCGGGTTAGCGGCGGCGTTTGGCCTTTTCGATTTCCTTCTGCTGGTCCTCGTTCAGGATTGAGAAGTAGGCGCTCCAGCCAAGGAGTTCTTCGGCGGTCATTGTGGTGCGGACTTCGCCGAGGCTTAGTCCCAGCTCTTTGGCGACGCCGAACTGGAGCATGAGCCAGTTGTCCTGGCGAAGCTCCTTGGCTAGTTCTTGGGGTCGATGGGCTCGGAATCGTCGGTCAGGATCGCCAGCATCAGGGCCTGGAGATCCTTGTCCTTGACTTCGTTTTTGAGGACGTCGACTTCACCGGCGGAAAACAGCTTTGCACCGTTTTCGTCGAGGGCTTTGGCGATCAGGAGTTGGAGGGCGAAGGCGTTGGCGTCGTCCGATTTGGCCTGTTTTTGGGCGCGCTCGCGCTCGGCCATCGTCAGGGGTGCCACCCACATTTCAAATTTGCTGCCGTCAGACAGTTCAACAATCTTTTTGACGGGCTCCAAGTTGGCTGCCTTTTTCAGGCGGTCAATGGCGCGGACGGGAACAGGCATGAACGAGATTTGTTCTGGTACTACTGTAGCGGATTAGAAGCAATAAAAAACCCCGGCGGTGAAGCCGGGGTGTCCCCACAAAAGGCAGACTATCAGGCAGAAGTGCTGAAGTCGAAGGAGGGGGTGCCAGCGGGGCGGAAGTTGACGGTCACGGATTGTGCGTCATCAGGGTTGATGTTCAGGCTGGCCGAGGTCAGCACTGCATCGAAGGAGATCGAGCGGCTGAGGCTTTCGCTCAAGGTGCCGCCGCTAAACACGCGGTCGGTGTAGAGCTTGAAGGCAGCACCAGTCTGTTGACGCTGGAGGACGTCCTGCACCATCCGGTTGGAGAGGGCGGCATCTTCGTTGGTCATGTAGACCGTGGCGGTGCCGGTGCCATCGCCGAAGCCGGAGATGTAGCTGCGGAAGGGAACGTACTGACCGGGGGTTTGGCCGATGGTGGTGACGTCGATTTCAGCGCGGCTGATCTCGAAGCTCCAGTCGCGGACTTGGCCGACAACGGCGAAGTCGGCGTAGGCAACTTGGAATTCGTTGGGGGCGGCGGCGGTGCCGTCGTCGGTGATGTCAACAGCAGCACCGCCGGCGGTGGCGGACACTTGGAGCGCACCAGTGTTTGCGGTGTACGCAATTACGTAGTAGGTGGTGCCAGCGGAAAGGCCGGCGGGCAGGGTGCCGGAACCGGAGCCGCCGGTCTGGCTGTTGATAACGGAGAACTTGACCGGATCGCCGACCTTGAAGTTGAGGTAGGTCTCAACGGTGATGGTGTCGGTAGTGGTGTTGACACCGGCTTCGCCGAACGATCCGGTGGTTCCAGCGGGTTTGTAGTAGAGGGCGCCGGACGTGCCGGACAGAACGGTGGTGGCCATTGGCTTACCAAAGACGACGTTGTGGGCGGGCACTGCCCGGCTTAATACAGGTTAGCGCCCATCCAATACATTTCTTACGACAGCACAGTTGCCACATAAGAAGTGTCAATTCGTCCCATGAAGTGGGGAGACTCTTCTGTTGCAGAAAATGTGGGGCCGTTAATTTCACCGACTTTGAAGTACACGCCGGATGTTCCCTTGGTGCCGTTGTTGAGGGTTTCCAGCACGTTGACGGCGGTGGTTAGCAGAGTTTGATTGCGGGCTGGACCACGGCCTTTTTCGGTGAAAATGCGGATGACAATCGCTCCACGAGCGTTGTCCACGCTGCTGGTAAGCGTGGGTTCGTTGGTAATGCCGAAAGTAACATTGACGCGGACGTATTCCGTTGTTGTGTTGGGTGGGACAGCGGTGATGTTGTCGAAATGGACCGGAACCGCAGGAACCAGTGCCCCAAACGCTGAAAGGAGGGGGTTTTCGACGGCGGCGCGGATTGCTTGGTAGTTCATGGTTTAAATCCTAGTTTTACTCCACGCTCAAGAGCTTTCTGTAACCCACCACCGTTTGTGTACGTCGTGTACCAATCGAGTTCGGCGGTGCTTTTGGCCTCGCCGGCTCCTTCGGTAACGGCACCTCGTTTGGTAAGTCCTGCTGCGCGACTACCTTCTGCCACAGGCTTTTTGATAGGGCCAAACTCGTCCGGTGGATAAAATCGCCCTTCTCTTAAATCCAGTGCATATTCGGCATACGGCTGAGTATTTTCAATGGTGAACTTTGTCACTCGTGCAACCTCGCGCCGACTAAGCGATAGTTCGGGGACATCAGATAGCTGATATGGATATTCGCCGCCAGCGCTACCACTGGCTCCTTTGCCTGCCGGAACTGCAATCCAGCTATCCCTAAATTCACCTGAATACGCCGGACCTAGCTTGCCAAGGTCATTCATTATCTCCACTGCTGCTTGGCGCGTAGCCGTGTTAATTGCTTGTAAAGCGTCCGTGGCCAAATTACGAACGTCCTGCCGTCTTGTACCAATACGCCTTGCCATTACTGGGGCCTCACGATGAGAGTGTGCATAACTGGGGCATCGCCGCGATAACTGCTGACGTTGATGATTTTGGCTTCGCGGGTCACGCTGTCCTGGGTGTATTGGATGCGGTCGGCTTCGGTGGGGTAGTAGTTATCAAGTTCGGCTGCCCCAATGATGACCTTGAGGTCGGTGGATTGGTATAGACCTTCGGATTCGCGGGAGGTGATGCGGCTGATGATGCCTTTCACGGAAACGGTGGTGTCCGCGCCAGTCACTACGCCGGTTGTGGGGTTGTAGGTGCGGGGTGTGGTGGTTTTGATGTACGTGATGGTTTGGCCCCAGTCAGCGAGGATTGCTGTGGGTAGGGGTTTGAAGGTGTCGTCGATGAGGCCCATGTCAACCTCGGAATAAGCGGACGGCATAGTTGGCGGCGCCACCCATGCAGTAGGGGCCGAGGTAGGACTGGAGCCAGGGGTAGACGTCGAAGACGTTGTTGATGACGCCGCTGGTTTGGCTGGTCTTGTTGTATTTGACTTTGAGTTCGCCGAGTTCAACTTCGTCGTAGATGCCCGTGGTGCCGGTGGTGCCAGTGATGGCGTCGGTGTCGTTGGCGAGGGCGCGTGCCAGCTCGTAGGTGGCGGTTTTGATGGGCTCGGGAATCAGAGTGCAGGCCAGGTCGATGCCGTCGACTTTGTACTCGTCACGTGGCCATTTAAGGGCTTGGGTGGTGGTGCAGCGGTCGCCGTAGAAGCTCAGTGCGTCGATCCAGCGGGTGGCGGAGATCAGGGCGCGGTTTTTCTGGTCGTCGGTTTTGGTAGTCCAGGTGCTGGAGTCGGGGACCGTCTCGAAATATGTGTTGGCGCCAGCCAGCGTGACGTAGCTATTCGCCGAAGCTCCACTCAAAGTGGCGTCGATGACAGCGGCCACGGCTTAATACATCCTTTGTTTGAGTCTAGCGCCAGTCCGTAATTTCCTTTTGCTGGGGGGTGGACTAAGCAGCATGGCGTGGTAAACCTCGGCCCCCTGCATCTCCAGATCGGCTTGGGTTTCTAGGTGTTGGCCGTAAGGGACGTCAATGTGAGAACGGGTTTTATCATGTAGTACGAAAAGACGAACGGTTCCCATGCCTGCTCGCAAATCTGCCAACACTGAAGTCAGTGTAGAAAAGCCTGTGGCGTCGGCTATTCCAGGTGCTGACGTGCGCTTGCTTGAGGTAGTTGCTGAGGCGATTCGCGCCAAGGTTGCTGCTGGTGAAGATGCGGAGGCGATCCAGCAGGAGCTGGAAGTGAGTCCGCATGTGTTTCGGGAGTTGTTGACCCACTCGTACAAGATGGTGGGGCGGGCTCCTGAGATCTTTGATTATCAGGAGCGCCTGCGTATTGGGGAAATCGAGGCTTAAATGTGCCTCCACGTCTGACGCAGCAAAATCTTGGATACTGTTGCGGCACTGATCCCGTACTTAACGCCCAAACGCTCTAGATAGCCTGGTTCTCGGTCTGTTTCAGCTCGCAGAGCCAGGACTTTTTGTGTCGTCATTTTGGCTAAGTGCTTCAGGTCTTCCCCGTAGCGCGTAGGTGGTTTGGGGCTTAGCCCTGTTGCGTACGAGTGACGCATGTTTTCGGTTTGAGTTACATACTCAAGGTTGTCAAGGCGGTTATCAGTTTTGTCGCCGTTTTTATGGTTGGTGACGTGTTTTTCCGGCCTAGGTCCGATCCAGGCTTCCATTACAAGTACATGAACAAGTCTTGTGCGAAAGCCTTTAGACGTTTTGAGGTTTACTTGTTTGTAGCCCTGAGTGTGGTTTGTCTGCCTTAAGGCAAATGGTTCTAAACGATGGTGACTGATGATTTCTCCGTCTTTTGAAGCGCTGTAGCCGATTACAGAAGGGATGGGACGTGTTTCCATAAAAAAGGGCCTCGGAAGAGGCCCGTATCATACCGCAAGTTAAGCGGTTTATTAGTACGCCGTTAGGTCGAATGGCGTGTTTACGAGCAGACGGCAGAGGGGCACCTGCTTAGCGGCGCTGTAGACCAGAGCCCAGGAAGCGGTGTCGGCCAGGTTGCCGGTGGTGGCGGCGTTGGTGGGGTTGTCGCCGGCCACGTTCCACTTGGTGCCGGTCACGTGGTAACCGTAGTGGTAGTCGACCGCCAGGATGTCCTGCATAGACAGGATGTTGCGGTCTGCACCAAGGCGGAGATCCTGTTGGATGCCTTCGCTGACGACGCCGGACTTGAACAGGTAGACCGGATACTTCACCGCGTGGGTGGAGGTGCCACCGGTCAGGTAGGTCAGTTGGTCGTCGATCACGACGCGGAGACCAGCGAAAGTCGCCACTTCGGGTTGGGTCACGCCAACGCCGCCGCCGCCCCAAACAATGGCGCCGGAGGCAGCCAGAGCGGAGGTGCTGAAGGTCAGCATTCCGACCTGCTGGAGGTAATACGCCACGTTGGAGTGCATGGCGATGGCGTCGAGTTCGTCGCCGCGCTCACCCAGCTTGGCCTTGGCGGCCACCACGTTGGCAACGTTGATGAAGTTGGCCTCGGTCATCGAACCGGGGACACCAGCAAACGTTTTGTTGGTTTGGTTGCCGCCGAGCACGCCGGCGCCGGAGATACCACCGAACAGACCCAACAGTTGGGCTGCCAGGGTGGCGGTCTTCAGTTTGTTGATGGCGGCGGTCAGCTGATTGCGGACGTGGGCCAGAGGATCGGCACCGGAACCGAGTTTCGAGAGGTCGTCGGCGGCGTATGCGAAACCACGGTGGAGCAGAGTCATGATCTGCTCGTCGGCAGTCACGTTCTGCGCGGTCAGATAACCCAGGCCACCGTTCCAGCTGGAGGTGGAGAGGATTTGGGTTTCGGTGGGGGCGATGGGGTCAAAGAAGGGCACGCGCACGCGGGTGCCGCCGGCACGAGCGTCGAGGGCAGCGTTGCGCTGGATGATGCCGCTCTGCACCCACTTCGATTGCTCGAAAATGCCCTCAGCGGTGTACTGAAGGAACTCGGGGCGAGTTACGAGGTTCGAGAGAAAAGTTCCCCCGAAGTTGCTGTTAGAAGCAGACATTGGGTAGCTCCAGTGGAGTCGTGGTTAGCGGTTGCCCCACAGGGGCTTACTTCCCGGCTTCCGCTTTCAACAAACGGGCGCGATCTGGGTCTTCCGACAACATCAACATCTGTTGAGTGACGTTCCAGCCCTCGGGTGACCAAGGGTTGGATTGACCGGGAAGGGCGGTGGCGCGGGCACTACCCGTGACACCCATTCCGGCGCGGTTCGTGGCGGCAAAATGATGCTCGTAACCACTGCCTGGGTTTTTTAGGTTGGCGATATATTCGCCAACCGGAACTTCGACGCCGCCGACAACAGCCACAGGCTGTCCTTCTTTGGCACGTAAGTTCTCCTGCACTAGACGATACAGCTGATCGGGTGCCAACGCACCAGCTTGGGAAAGTTGGGCGATTGCGGAGGATTTAACTTGCTCTTGGGTGAAACCTTGGCGAATTTGGTCTACTTCGGCCTCTTTGGCAGCTAGTTGCTGTTTGAGGTCGGCGACCGTGGTTTGGGCTTCTTCCCAGAGGGTACGGTATTCGCCGGATTCGGCGAGTTTGGCGGTTTTGGCCTGTTCTTGGGCGATGCGGATTTCGTCGAGCTGTTGTTGCAGGCTTTCGCGGTTTTCGCGGTCCTTGCGGCGCTCGGCGATCAGTTCTTGGTTTTTTGCGCGGAGGGCTTCAAGTTGAGCGGCCAGATCAGACGTTTCAGCCACAGGCTGAGGCGCACCAGTCTCCACAGGAGTTGCTGGGGCCTGCTGTTCTTCGGGCACGGTTGTGTATTACATGGACGACGCTACTTTAAGACATAGTGCACGTAAAACTATGCGCCAACGTCGTCAATGGATGTCGGGGACATGATTACCCAAGTAGTTCCTGTGTAACCCTCGAATTTTGAGGTGGTTGTATTGAAGCGGATCATGCCGGCGCTGGGGGTGTCGGGGCGTTGGGCGGTTGTGCCGGTGGGGGCTTGGATGTAGGCGTTGGTGGTGTAAAAGCTGCTGGCTAAAGAGACTTGGCCGGTTGTGACTGTAATGCCGGTGCCGGCGGTGACGGTTGCGTCTGAACCAGTGTCGCCACGGGGGATTGTGAAGTTGAGGGTGGCGGCGGTGCTAGTGCCACTGTTGGTGACGGAGACGCCGGTGCCAGCAGAGCCGGTAGTGACAGCGCCGATGGTGATGGTGGCTGCCGTGCCGGCGGTGCCTTGGGGACCGGGGTCGCCTTGGGGACCCGTGAGGCCGGTTGCTCCAGTTGGACCGGTTTCGCCTTGTGGGCCTTGGTCACCTTGTGGACCAGCTTCGCCTTGAATACCTTGGATGCCTTGGGGACCGGTTTCACCTTGGGGGCCTTGAGGACCCGTGGCGCCAGCAGGTCCGGTGGCGCCTTGGGGGCCAGTCGCGCCGGTTGGGCCGGTCGCGCCTGTGGTGCCGGTGTTGCCTCGGGGGATTACGAAGTCGAAGATGGCGGCACTGCTTGTGCCGACGTTGGTGATGGAGGCGCTGGTGCCGGGGTCGCCGGTGGTTACGGTGCCAACGGCGATCGTGGCGGCTTCGCCACCTCCGCCGCTGCCGCTACCGGGGAGGCCGCCACCGACGGTTAGTCCACTTAGTTGAGTGCGGGTGGCAAGTTCAACGCCGGTGCCCCAGTCGTTGTTGGTTTTGGGGCCGTAGATCGTGAGGGGGTCGAGGGCGATGTACCAGTCGCCGTCGGTGCCGAGCGTGGGACGTGGGGGATCGTCGCCTGAGTGAATGGTGTTGAGGGAGTCGACGCGCTGGGTTAGGCGCACCAGTGCGGTGACTTGGGCGAGCGTTAGCTGCTCGGTTGGAGTGGCCATCAGCGGGAGAGGAGTTCGATCAGGCGGTCAACCCGGTCGGGTGTCATTTCCTCAGGGGATTCGGCTTCCTCGGTGGTTTCGGCAGGTTCGACGAGTTCGGTGGCGTCTTCGTCGGCGGATTCCATCTCATCCTCGATGTTGATGTTGTCGGGGAGGATTTCGCCTCGGCGCAGGATCTCCAGCAGCATGGAGTCGCTGATCTTGCCCATTTCGTTGAGTTGGGTAAGGACAGAGACGTCTTGGCCGATGAGGCGGTAGTAGTCGAAGTCGCGGTCGATGGTGATTTCGGGGGGTTCGATGCCCACGTATTGGGCGGCGAAGGCGTAAGCCTGATTAAGGGCGCTTTCCAGCTCTTGGCTGATGATTGAGAGGACGCTGTTGGATTGGGCCTGGTCGATGCGCTTGGCCTCGGCGGATTCAGCGACAAACTTTTGGCCGAAGAGTTTGGTGACGCCAAGTGTCGACATTTGGCTCTCCAGAGATTGGAGTTCGGCCATCTGGGCTTCAAAACTTGTGGCGTCGGCTTGCACGTAGTACGCCTTGTTGCCGGGTTGCATAGCGATGGCGTAGTTGACGCCCATCGTTGCGGAACCATTGGTGTCGTCCCAGCCCTCTAGGACGAGGGTGGGCATTGCGGCGATGTGGAGGGCGTGGATGAGGTCGGCTTGGCGTTGGTAGTGGGTGATGTTGAGGTTGGCGATGTCGAGGAGAGGTGGCAGGGAGCGCAGCATTCCTCGGCGGTTGCTGTAGATGGGGACTAGGGGAATGGCGTCGAGGCTGTAGCCGCCGGATTGGGTGAACTCGACGACGTCTTGGCCCAAGGTGTAGAGGTCGTATTTGCCGGGGTAGATCACCCGCATTTGTTCGATTTGCTCTTCGCCGAAGTCGTTGAGGGGGCGGGTGGTGTACTCGTGGATGCGGACTTGGGTGAGGGGGGAGCCAGGCATGGTGGATTCCTGGCGCCAGCCCCAGATTTGGGGGGCGTCGACGTGGATGAAATAGGGGCGGCGGCCTTGGGCGCGTTCCTCGGCGAGGTTTCGGGCGCCCATTGCAGCCGGGTAATCCACCAAAATTGCGCTGTGGCCGTAGGTAAGGCTGCTTACCAAAGCGCGGCGGGCATACTCGTTGAGGTTGGAGCCGATGCCGTCAATGTTTTCGCTTAATTCCAACCAGTAGGGGTCGCCTTCGATGTGGATGGGTTTGCGGAGGATGGCTCCGGCAGCGGTTTCGATTAGGCGGCTGGTGTAGGGGCTGAGGACGCTGCGGTCGACGCGGATTTGGTAGGCGTCGTCGTCTTCGCGGGGTTCTTGAGGGAGATATGTCTCACACAGGTCGCGGATGTAGTTGGTGCCTCGGGTGACGGCGGCCATTACGCCCCAGTCGGGCATCATGGCGATGACGTCGAGGCTGCGGACGAACGGGGATTCGCTGACTACAGCTCCAGTTGGGGGGATATTGGCGCTGTAGACCACGGCTTGACTCCTACTTTGTACCTATTCTGACATCGGGTTACGGCACATGCTCCGTGCGCGAGTGGAATACCCCTGTCAGAGCGCCGTGGAATGCGCTAATTAAGCAGGCGCTGGATGGTATTGATCGGCATGGACTTTTATATAGAGAAACTGGTGATTGTTGGCACAACGAGAAGGCACACCAGCTCAGAATTTATGTGATGGAGTTGAAGATGTGGATAAAAGATAAGGAGAGATCTACCACTTGACGCGGTTTGCCCAGTAGGCGGCGGACATTTTGCCTTTGGCGATGTTGGTGGCGTGGCGGGCTTTGAAGGCTTCGCGGCGGGTTTTGTCGGCGGTGGATTCGCCCTTTCGGGCGGGCGAACCAGAGACGCCTTGTTGGCCGAAACGGATGAGTTTGACCTTGTCGCCTTCTTTGGCGAGGACGGCGTGGGATTTGTTGGGGTGGCCGGGGGTGCGCTTGGGTTTGTTGTAGCCCGAAAATTGCTCGCCGCGATAGTTAATCGTCATCGTCTTCCTCCAGTTCTTCGATGGGGATGAGGACCTCGATGCCTTGTGCCAGCTTGGAGACGAAGCAGCCGAGGATTGCGGGTTCGGATGGAGTTGGGAATACAAATGTGGCGGAGGTTGTGCCTTCTTCGGCGTCAACCTCGATGTGGATGCAACCTCCGCTGATAGTTTCAATCATTAGCTGTCGGATAGGGCGCCAAGTATGACGGTGACCGTGGGGCCGGCATGGGTAATATCCACGACCTCAAAGCGGTAACTGCGAACAGGTTTGTCTTGGATGAAATAGAGGTAGGTGCCGTTGGCGCTAATGCGTTGGGTTCCAGCGTGCTTGGTGGTGGCGGTGATCTTGCCGAAGTCGCTATTGAGGCTGCCGTAAAAGTCGATGTCGATGTGGCCGGAAACGAAGCCGGTAACGGTGACTTGGAAACAGCTGTGGCCGGCGGTGACGTCGGTGAAGTCCATAAAGCCGGCGGTGGTGCGGCTTTGGGCGGGGTAAATCGTTAGTTCGCCGTCGTAGACGATGCCGGTTCCAGTGGCCATGGGTTATTTCTTGGGCTTTTTGGCGGTTTTGGCGGAGGCGCGGAAGGCGGCGGCGGTGGGGGCGCCTTTGGTGCCGGGTTTGCGCATTTTTTCGCCCGAGCCAGCGGCGATGCGCTTGCGTTTGGCGGCGATGTTGGCGTAAAGACCGCGTTTTGCCATTACTTTTTCCTCTTTTTGCGGGTCATGCCAGCCTCGGACATGGCAATGGCGATTGCTTGTTTGCGGCTGGCTACTTTTTTGCCCGAGCTGGACTTCAGTGCGCCTGATTTGTACTCAGACATCACTTTTTCCACCTTTTTCTGGGCTTTGGTGGGTTTTTTGGCCGCCATTACGTTCCAGCAAGGCTGTTACCACACACGATAGTTGGTTTTGCCGAGGGATTCTGGTTTGGCAAGGTTGAAGACTTGGAGGCAGAGGTAGCCGAGGGCGTCAAAACTGTGGTCTACGCCAAGGTTTTTGTTGGGGAGGCCGGTGTTTGGGGCGTAAGTGAGGGTGCGGAGGGACTTGATTAGTTCTTTGCATTTGGGGTTGATGAAGAGGCGGCGGGTTCCAGAGGCGTCGAGGAGGGCGGTGTTGACGCAGGTGATTTTGTCGCGGATTTTCCAGGGGTTGCGGGGGCTGGAGACGGTGAAGCCGGATTTGCGGAGGATG
>Ga0194116_10001021_pt1 | contig 43178 bp, 31 predicted proteins | sample TA2MahsurfametaG_4_FD_148617 | JGI IMG/M metagenome (GOLD analysis project Ga0194116, IMG submission 148617) | Freshwater microbial communities from Lake Tanganyika, Tanzania - TA2015008 Mahale S9 surface | ecosystem: Environmental > Aquatic > Freshwater > Lake | place: Tanzania: Lake... | reverse complement strand
AGAGAACTACGTTCGTCAAGAGAACTACGTTCGTCAAGAGAACTACGTTCGTCAAGAGAACTACGTTCGTCAAGAGAACTACGTTCGTCAAGAGAACTAAGTTCGTCAAGAGAACTACGTTCGTCGTTTAAATTGTTTAAAGAACCAATGTCTTCTACGTTTTGATTGAATTTTAAATCCATTTTTTATAACTTTTTATAACTTTTTATAACTTTATTTTTAAACAGTATATGTGATTTTATATGAATTAATAAAAAATATTCCTTTAAAGTTGTATAAAATTCATTTTTTAAAATACTTAAACCAGCACTTCGTATATTGATTCGTGCTTTGATACGTGATATTTAAATTGGTTAGTATCTATAATAGGAATATTCTGTATATATTTTTCGTAATCTTCGTCGCTTAATGGACCTCCATATTCTTTTCTTAGTTTCCAAGAAGGTGATTTTATAATTGTAAATTGCGGAAAATAACCAAATAAAATTTTATACATAAAATATATAAGATTGTAAGAATTTTGATAAAGTGGGTTATTTCTATTTTCTTCTAAATAACTTACAATACAATTGAAAGAACAAAAAATACCTTCTGTTTCAAAAAATTGTTTTGTCAAAATTTTATGTGAATCCTTTTCATTATTTTTTTTAAATTGATATATCCCTTTATTTTCTTTTTTACAGTAATTTTCACCTTTTATATTGTTTTCTTCAGTATCATACTCGTTTAAATTGAATTTGTGTATATTATCTGTTTTTCCTAAAATTTTTAGTAATCTCTCCTTTTCGTTACAGTTTAATTTTACTGTATTTTCTTTGTAATTAAAAGAATATTTTAAATTTTGCGAATTATTTTTCAATATGTAAATTGACGGATAATAACATATTGGCAATCCAAGAGGTGCATTATTAAAATTTCGTCTACAGTAATAACATGGTATTTTATATTCACTGTGTGAACTATCACTAGAACATTCTAAAAAATTACTTGTGTATGTATCCAACATTACACTGTAATTGTATAATTTAATCTTGTCTTTTTGAACAAATGTAATTGTAGGTTCTTTTTGCAAAGAAGAAAAATTAAGTTTATTAATATAAGTATAACGTTCATTTTCGTTTGTAAGAACTCCGTTCGTCGTATTTTTACAACAATTATCTATATTTTTATCATTAGCTAAATTTATTGGTTCGCAAATATCAGATAATTTTGTCTCAAAATTTTCAGTTAAAATATTTGAGATAGAATTTCCTATATCGTGTGTATTTTCACTATTTATAACGTTGAACATATTTGGAGAATTACTTATGTTATTCAATAATACATTTTTTATATCTACAGTATTAAGTATTTTTTTATTTTTACCGTAATTACAATCATGAATTGTATCTGTGTCATCATTTGAATAGTTAATTTTACGAGGAGATGTTTTATATTTTGAATTATATTTGTTTATGTTAAAATTCATGGCATCGTTTGAATACTCTTTATTTTCGTTATTTTTATGTTTATCATGTTCAAAAGTATTTGAAGGACTTTTTTCAAAATTTCTTATGAAGTGATGACCTTCGGATAATTTATTTAACAATGAAGAATTGATATCTTTAGGAAACTTTTGATTTTTGATAGTCAACTGTTCATCTATATTGTCAGTTACAGACGACCAGATTTCTCCAAAAGGTCTTTCTGTGTCTTTATTTGTGGTTTTAATATTTTTTTTTCTATACATATTTTCATTTGGTGGAGTTATCATGAATTTTTTTTTATTCTTAGGGATATCTGAAATGTCATTATTGATACCTTCTTTATTGATACCTTCTTTATTGTCGAATGATTTTTTATATTTTTTTGTTTCTGAATTAAAAGAACTCTGATTGGACTTTGTATTTTTTTTCTCTTTTAGAGATTTTACAAAAAAATTAGACATTTTTAAAAATAACTAAAAAATTAAAAAAAATAAAATTATATATTCTGATTATTTAAATATTTTTTACACAATTTTCACAAATTATATAAAAATTGAATTTTGGTGTATTTTTAATTATCTTTACTATATCTTTAATATAAAGATTTGTATAACTATAAACTTATAACTTTAATTTAATAAACTAAAAATGGAACAAAACAATATAGTAGATATTTCACAAAATGCAGAAAATAAAGATGACAAAGTCAGTCGAGATGACAAAGTCAGTCGAGATGACAAAGTCAGTCGAGATGACAAAGTCAGTCGAGATGACAAAGTCAGTCGAGATGACAAAGTCAGTCGAGATGACAAAGTCAGTCGAGAAGTTGAAAAAGTTTCATTTATAATAAAACCATCAGATAAAAAAATAAGCAAAAAAGAACCTCCAAGAGAATGTGGAATTTGTGCAGATGCTTATAATAAAAGTAACCGTAAAGAAATTGTTTGTTTGTTTTGTAATTATAATGCTTGTAAGACATGTTATGAACAATTTTTCTTACAGTCTCAAGATTGTTTTTGTATGAATTGTAAAGTAATTTGGAATAGAGAATTTTTAGACAACAATTTTACAAAAATATTTTTACAAAATGATTATAAACACCATAGAGAGAATGTTTTAATAGAAAAACAAAAGTTATTATTACAATCTACAGTTCCAATCGCAGAAATGAGACATACTGTATCTACCAGAATGAAACAGATAAAAGAAAGAAAAAATGCAATTAATGATTTATTACATGACCTTAAAACTGAATTAAATCAATTAGATAATGAAAATTATAGATTGTATAGAAATTTAACATCAAATACATTAGATGAAAACAATAAAGAAAAAAGAGTTTTCGTGAAAAAATGCCCTAATACCGAATGTAGAGGATTTTTAAGTACTAGATGGAAATGTGGATTGTGTAATATTAATGTATGTAGTGATTGTTTAGAAATAAAAAACGAAGGGCATACTTGTCTTCCTGAGAATATTGAAACTGCAAAATTAATACAAAAAGATTGTAAAAATTGTCCCAAGTGTGGTACTTATATACACAAGATACACGGATGTTCACAAATGTATTGTACAAATTGCAATACTGCTTTTTCTTGGGAAACAGGTATAATTGAAACTGGAAGAATTCACAATCCCCATTATTATGAATGGTTAAAAAGAACAGGAAAACAACAAAGAGAACTTCTTGATATTCCTTGTGGTGGTGCTCCTCAACCTTATAATTTCAGGAATAGAATTGAATACAATATAAATTATAAAGAAACAAGTCAGAGAGATTTATTAAGAAGATTATATTTACCAGAATTGTATAATCAACTAAGATTGATTATACATACTCAGGATGTTTCCTTACCTGAATTTCAGAGAAATATAGAACATATTAGAGCAAAGGAATTAGATTTGAGATGCGATTTCCTTTTGAAAAAAATTGACGAAAATAAATGGAAAATCATTTTACAACAAAATGAATACAAATTAGAATATGTAAATAATTTATCACAATTATTTCAAATGTTATCTACGGTTGGTTCTGAAATACTTATCAACGTTTATAACGAATCAAGTCGTAGAAGAATTGAAGCGGATGAGATTATTGAAAAAGTAAATGAATTTTGTAAAGTAGTTGAATATTTTAATACAAATTCAAGAGATTTAGCAAGAAGATTTAACAAAAAGAGATGCACACAAATTGAAAGATATGCTTTTGAAAAAGTTCCAACTTAATTATTTCAAATAAAATATATACAATTCGTATAAAATTAGTATAAAATTATTTTGTAATTTATATAAATTACAAAATAATATAAATATTTTATTTCTTACCAAGTTCAATCTGTAGTTTTAGGTTTTCAATTTGAAGTTTATAAATTGTATCTTTATTTTCTTGTTCTTTTAATGAATAATTATACATATTTTTATAATTGTCTTTTTCATTTAAAAGTTTTTGTATTTCCAAATCTTTTTTCAACATCTCAGTAGAAATTTTTAACATCTCTTTTTCATAATTGTTTTTTAAAGTTTCCATTTCTTTTTGTATTTCTCTTGTTGCTCCCAAATAATCATTTGCTACCGTTTTAAAATGATTTTCTACTATTTTATACATATTGTCTTGTAATACTATTAATTCATTTTCACCATCTACTTCCAGTTTAAGATTTATAGAATTAAAAAATAATCTTAAATCTTGTTCTGCATTCAATTTATATTTAACATCAATATAACTAAATAATTTCAAATTCATTTCTGAACCTTTTAATTTTCCATATTTATTAATATGCTTCAACATTCTATCTTTCATATCTTCGGTCATTCCGTATTTATAAACTGTCATTTTATCATCTACTTCATCTGATATTCCCAAACTTTCTCTCAGGTTTGAAACCTTACCTAATTCAAGCAAATAAACACAGGGAAACGAATTAACAGATGATTTAAAAACATCTCTTATACATCTTACATTAACATTTAATAGTTCAGATGCTAATTCCTCTTTTTTATCTTTGTTTCCAAATTGAATTGTAAATAATTTCTCTTCAGCCCAATCCTGAAATTTATCAACATTTTTATTACGACTTACGAATAAAACTCTTAATAACCCTTTATATGTAAGGTAAAGGGTTGATTTAATAGCTATATCTACACTATTAATGTATGTAGATATATTAAAAGTTTTATAATGGATATCTCTTTCATAACCTGCTTCTTTATTTACCAAAGAACTTGATAGTCTCTCCAGTATAAAAGATTTAGAGACATCAGATACTCTAAAATAAATATCTTTTCTATCTTTTTTACCTCTAATTTCTATTTCAAACACATTTCCATCACTGTCTCTAAATTTTTCACTATCTTCTAATACTAATAAACTAGGAGCATTTATAATTGGTTCGTTTGTATTTTTATTTTCGTTATCTTCTTTTGATTCATCTTGAGAAGAATTAACGATTTGTTCATTTAAATTTATATTTAAATCACTCCAACTCTTTGTTAATAATAATTTTCCTTTCTTGCATGATTCATCACACAATTTCCATTGTTTTTTAAATGTAGTAGCATATACATATTCTGTTTCTGGAATTTTTTTCTTTTCAACTATTTTACGAATTGTCTTGCTTGTTCCTGCAAAAAACGTTGGACAACGCAGTTTCAATTCATCTGCTAAATAATATAAACCTTGTCTTTCCGTTAGGGTAATAACTGAAGGGTTCATTTTTTATATTTTTAAAAGGATACTGTATATTATATAATCGTATTCTTTAAACCAGTTTATATTTATACTATCATATAATCGTATAAATATACCATTAAAAATATAAATGTTCTAAAGACTTATTATTATATATTATTATATAATAATATATGAAACTGTCAATCTAAACATTTTAAATAAAAATGTCTGTGACACCTTTTAAAATTAACTCATTTGGTAAATTATATTACAACATGAAAGATTTAGTTGTATTATCTCCTGAATTCTTTTATGGTTGTAAAACAAAACCAAGAACAATCATTCAAAAAAAGAAAATACCTGATACTGATTATGTATATGCAAATTTAAAAAAAAGTGAATGGAACGTAACAACTGAAGAATGTAAAAAGGCTCAATTATTGGTATCAAAAGAATGGATAGATAAGTATTTTTTTCCAACTATAAAAAAACAAAAAACTGAAGAAACAAACGAAATAAACGAACATATGAAAGATGAAGAACAATTTACTGAAAATAAAGATGAAAGTTCTATTCTTGATGAAGAATGCGAAAATGCTCCACCTGAGTTATTTTTAGAAGATGAAGAAAAATTTAAAGATATTAATGGAAACATAATAGAAATAGAAACAGTTGGTGAAAAAAATGAAGATAAAATTTTCTTTAAAGTAAAAGATGTAATGGAAAAATTTGATATCAAAAATTTACATTCACATATAATTGATAAAAAAAGTGGATACAAAATCAACACAGATTATAAATATTTTTTTAATCGTGTCGAATCACGACCATCGACAACATACACGATTAAAAAAAGTTTATACCTTACATACGAAGGAATGTTAAGAGTATTATTTGTGTCTAGAAATGAAAATGCTTCAGTTTTTAGAAAATGGGCTACAAATAAACTTTTTACAATTCAAATGGGTTCAAAAGATGAAAAACAAAAATTAGGAACTAAACTTTTAAAGGTTGATTTAAAAACATTCAAAGCAGTTTTTGATAGTTATTCTTCTACTTTTCCATGTATATATTTATTATCACTTGGAAAAGTTAAAGACTTAAGAGACACATTTAATATTTCAAATGAAATAAACGATACATCAACTGTTTATAAATATGGTTTTACAGAAGATTTAGAAAGAAGACTTAGAGAACATACTTCAGATTATGGAAAATTGAAGAATGTAAATGTATCACTTTCTATATTCCATATGGTAGATGTCAAGTATATAAGTAAAGCAGAAAATGATATTAAACATTTATTTGAAGTATTTGGTAAAAATTTAAATACAAACGATACAGACATTTCAAACAAGAAAAGAAAAGAATTGGTTGTTTTTAATGATAAAGAATATAAACAAATTTCTGAACATTATAAACTTATAGGTCTTAAATATATTGGTTCTACTCAATATTTACAAGATAAAGTTCAGGAACTTCAAAACGAAATTAAAATTATAAATTTGAATAAAGAATTGGAAATACAAAAATTAACAAACGAAAAATATATGTTGAAAGTCTCTAACGAGACGTTGAAAAAAGAATTAGAAAACAACAATAAAATACACGAATTAGAAAAAAAGACTTTGGAATTAGAATTGAAATTATTAAAGAAAAATTAATTATATAAAATTTATATAAAATTACAATAAAAAATGTATAAAACTTATTTTTGATATTATTTCTAAAAATAATATCAAAACATACACATTAAAACACTTTAACAAAAGTGAGTTCTGTTTTTACTATTCACGATATTAAAGATGAAGATTTTATAGACATTATTAAAAATTCAACTACATGGACAGAAGTTCTTAGAAAATGTGGTTATAAAAACTTAGGAAACAATAAAACTGTGCTTAAACGTTGTCAAAATATGAATATTGACATTTCTCATTTACCTTCTGGACAGGGAGATAATAAGCATTTAATAGGAAAAAGATATATTAAATATAGTTTAGATGATATATTAATAGAAAATTCTACATATACATCTATGGCATGTTTGAAAAAAAGATTGATACATGAAAAAGGATTTGAATATAAATGTTATAATTGTAATTTAACAGAATGGATGAATAACCCTATACCATTGGAAATTGAACATAGAAACGGAATACACACCGATAATAGAATTGAAAATTTAACTTTTTTATGTTGTAATTGTCATGCTTTAACAGATACATATAAAGGAAAAAATGTTAAAAATAAAGTAGTTAGCGAAAAAAATAAATGTGAAAAGTGTGATAAAGTTATATATAGAGGTTCAATTCACTGTATAGAATGTATGGTTTTCATGAATAGAAAAGTAGAAAGACCTTCTTATGAAGAATTATTAGAACATATCAATAATAAAAAAACAATAATTGAAATAGGAAAAATATATAACGTAACAGACAATACTATCAGGAAATGGATATCAAAATACGAGAAAGAGTTGAATAAAAAGATTTAAAAACATACAAAATAAAATCTATTTAAAAATATATATTTCATATAGTAATTAGTTATTAATTACTATATATACCAAACAAATTGCCGTGTTAACTCAGTCGGTAGAGTGCCAGGCTTTTAACCTGGCAGCCGCGGGTTCAAGTCCCGCACATGGCTTAAAAGGGCGTATGGTGTAGTGATAACACATTTGTCTTATGAGCAAATTTCCTCAGTTTGATTCTGAGTATGCCCACCAAAAAAAAGCACCAATAGTGAAATGGTAATCACGCTTCCCTTCCAAGGAAGAGTCCAGGGTTCGATTCCCTGTTGGTGCAAATTTTCGTAAAAAACGAAAACAAAATGATTAGACCATTTTGTTTTTTAAAATTTGTTTAAAAAGAAACTTTATATATTGTTTTTAATAATAAAAGTGAAAGTCATTGAAAATGAATGTTATTTCAAATATTGCAAAATATTCATTTGTGATGAGTTCTATTGGTTTTACTTCTGGGATGCTTAGAACCAATAATATTAAGCAAAATGTTTTAGATATGTCTCAATTTCATGAATATCCTAAAAATGATTATGTAAATTTACTAAGGGATTTTCGTCCTGAAAATTCTTTGAGTTATAATAAAAAACGTATATTTTCGGGATTGAATCTACAATTGAAAGAAGAAAATCTAAACATGAAAGATAGATTGATGTTTAGTTCTAAATATTCTTTGGATTGTCTTGTATTTCCAGCAATACTTTTTATGAATATTGAGATAAATAAACTCGTTGATAAAAATGGAGAAGAATATCATTTCAAATATTTCACAAGTGAAAACAATAACAATTTTATAACATCATCATCTCTTTTTTAATTTTACCATATTAAAAATATATTTAAATATAATTTTACAATATAATTATATTGTAAAATTTCTTTATTAAAATGGATAAATTTCTAAGTAATGAATCTAAACTTGATTTTAAAGATGTTCTTATTGTTCCAAAAAACTCAGAAATACATTCAAGGTCTTTGGTAAATTTAGAACGCACATTTACTTTTAAATATTACCCAAAAGAATTAATATGTGTCCCTATTATTGCTTCTAATATGAGTACTATAGGAACAATTTCCATGGCTAAAGAATTTAGCAAACATAAATGTTTAACTGTTTTACATAAATTTATTGACTTTGATTCTATTGAAAAAGAAGATATAAATCCAGAATATGTTTTTTTATCTTGTGGTGTAAATCAAGATGATATTGAAAGTATAGAAAAAATACTTTATAAAGGTAAATTTGATAAAATATGTATAGATATAGCAAATGGATATTTGAGTAAATTAGATGAAACTATTGAACACTTTAGAAATAAATTCCCTAATATTCTTATCATGGTAGGTAACGTGGTTACACAAGAAAGATGTGAAGAGTTAATTTATGCAGGTGCAGATATAGTTAAAATAGGCATTGGAAGTGGTTCTTGTTGTTTAACAAGACAAAAAACAGGAATCGGTTATCCTCAGTTATCTTGCATATTGGATTGTAAAGATAATCTTAGAATAAATAGCTATATAGCTAGTGATGGTGGATGTTCAAGTCCATCAGATGTATGTAAAGCATTTGGTGCAGGTGCTGATTTCGTAATGTTAGGTGGTATGTTAGGAGGACACGATGAATGTGAAGGGGAAGTAATGGATATAAATGGACACAAGAAAATGTTAATTTACGGAATGAGTTCAAAAACAGCACAAGATAAACATAATGGAGGTATGAAAACGTATAGAGCAAGCGAAGGAAGAAGTTTTTTTATAGATTATAGAGGAAAAGTAGAAGATACATTAAACGATATATTTGGAGGTTTGAGGAGTTATGGAACATATATAGGTTGTGACAATATTGAAAAATTTAGTTACAATACACAATTTATAAAAGTAAATCAACAACTCAACAATCCATATGATAATAAATGAAATTTAAACAAGAAAAGATTTATATAAAAATATACAAAATGCAAATAAGTTACTATGTTTGTGGAAGATTTGGAAACAATTTATTCCAATATTTGGCAATGAAACTTATTCAATACAAATTAATACAAAAGAATAGAGTATATGAATATGTTTTTAGTATAGTTCCAGAAAATTCGTTTACGATAAACGACGATAACTTTTTTGATATTTTTGAAAACGTAGATATTATACCTTTATATAAAAATGTTCATTTATCTGGTTGGTTTCAATTTGATAAACATATAATTGAAAGCAAAGAATATATAACTAGTATTTTAAATCAAGAAAATATAGAAAAAATTAATGAAAAATATACTGTATCAATGATATCTAATAGAATAAATAATTTTAAAAGGAGTTTCAATGATAATGAAGTTGTTTTACATTTAAGATTGGATGATTTTATTGAAGCTAGAGTATGTATGCATTCCAATGAATATTTTTATATATTTGAAACTTTACCAACTACAATAAAAAAAGTAATAGTTGTAGTTGATAAATGTAAAAAACAATGGGAACTAGATTATTTAAATAATATTTATATGCTTTGTATGAATAGAAATTTAGAAATACAAATTGAAAGTGGAGGTGAATTATTAGATGACTTTTGCAAATTATATTATTCTAAAAACTTTGTAAGTAGCAATTCTACATTTTCTTATTTGGCAGGTTTATTAGGAAGACATGAAAAAACTTGGTGTCCAAGTAATAGAAAAAGATATCCTCATCAAAAAATAGAGAAATTTGATGAAAATACACAAACACTTGAAATAGAGTATCTGTTATTTTAACAGTATCTAGTAAACGTATTTTATAATTTATATAAATTATAAAATATATTTTTATGATATAAATTCGTTCCAATTTTTTGAACCCATTCTTTTATTACAAGGACCACATATAGGTCTAAGATTTGTTATATGAGTTGTTCCACCATTTGAATGAGAAACAATATGTCCACATTCAAATGTTTCAGTATTTAATTCGTTTTTTTTACAAACTTGACATACTCCTTTTTCATTATCTTTTCCGTATTCTCTTTCCCAAACTTTTATTCTATCCGATTTGCTTATTTTTTGTCTTTTAAAAGATAGATTTTTATCTTTTTCATGTAAACATAAATTATCATCTTTGATAAAAAAAGAAGAGTTTAAATTATTTTTATGTGTTTTAAATTCACAAATCCAATCTTGATTTGTAATCCATTCATTATCATTATCATTGCACATGTATAAAATGTTACCATTATAAGATTTATCTATACATTTTGAATTATTATTTTTTTCAAAATATTTCCATTTAGTTATATTTATATATTCCATATATTCAAATATATCTTCACCACTATGAAATTGTTTCATTAAAAAACTATCTATAAATTCATCAAGAATATTATCTATGTTTATATTCGGTTTTCTTGGATTTTTTGCATTTGAAATATATTTTTTATATTTTTCTGTAAATTTTTGACGGAATCCTGAAATTAATTCTCTTTGTGAAACTTCCATTGTTGTTTTTATTATATGTTCAGGAACTGGTTTGCTTTTATTTAAAAGAATAAAAGCATCTTGAATTGTAAAATAAGAATTTGGTGTAATAACATTTACACAAATTTTATAAAGTGGCATCTTGGTGTAAATTTTTAAAATTGCGTTATATCTATGTTGTCCATCTATTATAAATAATTTTTTATCTTGTAAAATAAGAGATAATTCACCCATAAATTTATATGATTTGGTGTTATTGAAATAATCAATTTGATATTTCACAATTTCATCTACTGTTTCATTATTTATTTCTCTTTGTAATTCAGGTATATCTATATCTAAAGAAACTAATTTATCAAGTGTAAAAACATATTTTGTCTGATTTGTGTCAATATTATAAGATACAATTGAATAGTCTTTTAAAATTTTTTCTGTTATCATTTTAGATTAAAATATTATATAACAAGTGTTTTTAAATAAAAATAATTTTTACAGGATATAACACTATCATTTAGTTTTTTCTTAATTCGTTTATAAATAACCGATTGATAATATTTATTTATTTATGTAAAATTTTACATAAGAATATTCTAGAATATATGTATTCAAAATATTCTTTTTACATTATCTATAAAATTATTTACAGTTAAATTTTCAAGTACGTATTCTCTTGGATTGTATTTGTCATTTTTTACATAATTATAAAATAAATCCAATTTTTCATCAATTTTATTTTCGTTTATTTTACATATCATTCCACATTTTTCATCGAAATATGGAGCAGTAGTTGCTTCTAAATCTATTTCTATATTTTTATATGTAAATTTATTTTCATTAATATTATATTCATCTTTCATTGATAAAACATCAAATACAAAGAGTGGACATCCTGAACTTAAAGCTTCTTGTAATGCAAAACCCTGACTTTCATGTCTACCTATCCATATTCCAAATGTACAACCTTTTATACAATTTAAATAATCATTTTCATTATAATTTCCATATTTAAATAAATTAATTCCAAAATGTTTAAGTATATCATGTTGGGAAATATAATGTAAAATCAATTTCAGATATCTACTATCTGTATTTTTATAGTATATCATTATTGTGTCTTTTTTTCTTTCAATTGATGGTACAAATTTATTTATATCAACCGGGAAAGGTAGTGTAATATATTCAATTAAAGGATTTGGAGAATATTTCAAAAATAATTTTTTACACCATTCAGATAATGTGTTAATGTATACTTTTTTATTTCCTTTATAATTTTTACATAATTCAGACATTTGAAAAAAATCTATATGTGGTCCAATTATGACTTTATCGTAATTGTTTATTATGTTTTCGTCAAAATTATCAAAAAGAAAAATTATTCCATCTTTTTCACTTTTCCATTCTGTTACATTTGCTAAATTTGTTTCTTTTACTAAATCTAAACCATTTTTATTTTTATGATGAACCCATCCTTTATAAAATAATTTTAATGTCATTTCGTTTTATTTTATAAACTATATTCTTTATAATTATTTTTGTAATTATTTTTATATATATATATATAAATGACCAGAAAACAATTTACACCATCTACTCCTTATTTTATTGGAAAAGGCAAATCAGTTTACGATGAAATAACAATTAGAGGTATCAAATTAATTGATATTTCTTATGTATCTTCAATATACTTGGCATTAGGTGCTTTCTTATCTATACATATAGACAAACAACTTGGAAAATTTAATTCATTAGAAGCTGACAAAAAATCAAAAAGCAGATTATATACAGAAGTATTATTACAATTTTCATTTATAGGTATATTAACATATATTGTAAGAAATTTTGTAGAATGGATTCCTTTTCCATTAAACGGAATTAAAGGTTACGATCATTTGAAATTAAGAGAAATTTCATCAGCAAGTGCATTTGGTGTTATATTCTTTTTATTTCAAAATAATTTAAGAGACAAATTGATTTATTTATCAAACAGAAATTAATATTAAAATATTTTATTTCTGTTTGATAAATAATGAACTATTTAAATATAAAAAAAATAAAATGGTACAAATTCATATATCTTTATACCATATGGGCTTTTGTTTTGCATATATTATATTATAAAAAAATAATTGGAAATACATTCCCAATTGCATTATTTGTGTTTATTTGTAGTCAATTAATTGCAATTGTAAATCCAATATACCAATATGTTTTGCCATTTGAAATTATATTTCATTTTATACCTTTATTAATTATACCAGTTTCATTTGAACATACTGAATATTTGGTTTATACATTTTTATTATATTTAATTTTTTCAAATACAAAATTATTTAATGTATATATGGATCCAATTAAATTTTTAACAACTAAATAAAATTACAATAACAAAAAATAAAAAATTGAATTATTTTTCTAAAACTATATAAAAAGATACAATATATATCTTTATTTCAAAATGTCATCTTTACAAATTGAACCTTTCTTGAACCCAAAAAATCACAGAGAAAGACTTTATCCTATTCAATATCAAGATTTATGGAAATATTATCAAACGCACAAGTCTGCATTTTGGGTTTCAGAAGAGGTTGATTTGTATAAAGATGTACGTGATTGGTCTGAAAAATTAACTGATGACGAAAGACATTATATAAAGTGGACACTTGCTTTTTTTGCTGGTAGTGATTTTATTATCAATGAAAATCAAAAAAAGGATGAAGATGAAGTTGTAATTTTAGAATACAAGTTCTTTAACGCTGACAAAATTTCTAGAGAAAACATTCATTCGCAAAGTTATGCTGAATTGATAGAAGCATATATTAAAGATCCAAGCGAAAAAGATAAATTGCTAAATGCTACAACTGATATTCCTAGCATCAGACAAAAAGCTGAATGGATGAGACAGTATATTTGCAATGGTTCTTTTGTTCAAAGGTTAGTAGCATCATCAATCATGGAAGGTATATTTTTTAGTGGTAGTTTTTGTAGTATTTTCTGGTTAAGAAAGAGAGGGTTAATGCCTGGTCTATGTGATATGAATGAATTGATTTCAAGAGACGAAGGTATTCATAGAGATTTCGCTTGTATGGTTTATAGAGACCATATAGTAAATAAACTCGAAGAAAATGAATTAATTGAAATGATAAGAGAAGCTGTTGATATTGAGAAATCGTTTTGCACAGAGGCTCTACCTGTTTCTTTAGTAGGTATGAATAAAGATTTAATGTGTCAATATATTGAATACGTGTCTGACCATTTATGCATGAACTTAATAGGCAAGAGAATTTATAACGTAGAAAATCCATTTGAGTGGATGAATATGATTTCAATGGATATTAAAGCAGATTTTTTTGTACATAGACCAACTGCATATGCTAAACAAAAAGTATTAACTTCTGCTGAAGAAAATAGAGTTGAATTTGATGTTGAATTTTAAAATAAATATAAAAAATATATTGTATTTTATAATGTAAAATTATAAAATACTCATTATAAAATATACAATTTCAAATTCATCTTGGGAACCAAGATAACTATAATTACTCGCATATAGAAAAAACATATACTGAAATACAAGTATAAAAATAACAGTTATTATACTTATCCATATATATTTATCTAATATCTTTTGGTTATTTTTTTTCAAGTAATATATTATTAAAAATACAGAAAAAAACAATATAAATAACAAAAGACATGATGTAAATAAATTGTATGTGTTTATTTTGTTTATCAATAAGTTTTCTCTTTGTTCATATGTTTTAAAAATACTTAAAAAGTTATATTTTGTTTCATCTATATATTTTATACTTTCATTTTTAATATTATAATATATTATTGACATATATTCTGGTGGAAATTGTCCTACTTGTTCATTTATATTTTTGTTTATAATGTTTTTACAAAATAATGATAATTGTATAATTCCACTATCAATCTGCTTTTTTACTTCCGGAATCATAAAAATATACAACATTAATATTTCGTAAATAGTTAAAACTGTAGATACAATTAATACAGAAAATACCGTTTTTACTTTTTCAAAGTGAATTATATTTGAATCTTCTATTGAAATATAATTTGAAACATTTAAAGGATTCATAATTATAAAAAGTTAATTTATATTTTGTAAAAAACATATTTTACAATTTTTTTACAATAAAGAATTCATGAATAATACTTGTATAACTCTAAAATAATTAAATTATTTAAATGATTATTTTAGATTTTTTTAAAGAAAAAATATATAAAATAGAAAAAAACGATTTAATACTTATACTCATTAATATTATTTTTTTTATATTTATACAAATGATTTTTTTCAATTATGTAGTATCAACACTTTATGAAACTTTACTTATCAATAAAATAAATTTTGTAAAAACACTTGAAGATAACAACTTAAACATAAAAAAATTTATCCAAAATATAAAAACTAATTTTATTGAAAATTATAAAAATAACACTTTTAACACAATTGAATATTTCAATCAACTAAAAATACAAAGACAAAATAACAATAATTATCTGACTTTGTTTTATGGAGGAATACCTATATTTTTATTGTGTTTTATTTTATTTTGTTTTTTTATAAAAAATTACAATATAAAATGTCAAAAAAAAGTAGATAATAAATGGAATTCAGTTCATACATTTGGTTTTATTTTAATTATACTTAGTTATATTACAGAAATTATTTTGTTTTTCTGTATAATCTCACAATATGAATTTATTGGTGATGATTATATTATTTATAATTTTTTAAAAAATGTTTTATATTAATTTTATAATAATTATATTATAAAATGTCTTCGCAAACTGGAACCAGTATTTTTTCTATATATAGAATTCTACCTATACAAGCAAAAATACCAAGTAATGGTTATTCAAATCCAGTTGCTTTATTAAATTCAGTTACTGAGACTTCAAAAACAATAAACTTAAATCCAAACACTGAAACTATCATTGTAAATAGCACAACTGGTTCTTATATTGTGTCACAGCCAGTTATAAACCCATTAATAGTTAATACCCCTACATCTTTTGTTTCTACATCTAATAGTCAAGTTTCCTCTACTTCTTCTGGTAAAGAAGATACTATAACTACCAGTAATCTCCTAAATATTACAAATATTGAAGATGTTACTAACTCTGGGTATACTCTAAATAATTCTGTTTTGAATTTGTACGATTCTATTTCTAGTAATTACTGGAATCCACAAGTTAGCGAAACTGGTGATAATCCTTTATTATATAAATTAAATTATACATTTGATTCTACTGGACCTATTTATAAATTTGCTATAAAAAATAACAATAACTTTCCAGGTTTTACTAATATTAGATTATATCCAACTTCTACCCCTTCTAATTATGTAGATATAATTCCTTCTACAGATACAAATAATCAATATGTTAATAGCAGTGTTGCTCTATTAATTGATCAAAATGGAAATTACCTATTTGATACTAATAAAATAACTGCTGAATTCACTTTAGAACCTTCGTTACAACCTAATACTGTTTACCAATATGGACAATGTTATGGTATTATGTATAATGGTGATGTTTTAGGATTAAGAGCAGGAAACTATATTAACACAAATACAGGAACAGGAAATAAATTACAATGGACAACGAGTTATCTCTTAAATCAAACAACATTAATAGGAACTAACAACACAGATAACAATTATTTAGTTTCGTACGATGGTCAATATCGTATAGCCCAAAATCGTAGTTTTTATCAAGTGAGTACAGATGGGGGGAATACATATACACAAAAAACTCTAGCATTGACAAGTAATATGAAATCTACATCAAGTGGGCAATATATAATTGCAACTAATACAACAACAGGTTATGTAAGTAATAATTATGGAAGTTCGTTTAGTAGTGTATCTTTAAGAAGTGCTTATGGTAATTATCCATATTTTAGTTTATCTTATAATGGACAATACCAAATGTTTGTTTCAAATACAACAGGTTATGGTGGTGCTACTCTTAGTATAAACATTCATAAAAGTGAAAACTACGGAACAGCATTTGATGAAAAACTTATTCAATATTCAAGTCAACCTACAAATTCAGATGCATATGTAATTAACACATTTGAACAACCAAACGGTAAAATGCTTGTTGTTTCAAATGTTCTAACAGGTGGTTCTTATTCTAAAGTATATTTTTCTTCCCAAAATGCTGGTTCTCCTAATCCTGTATTTACAAATACTGAACCTTTAGGTTCAACTGGACCTTATCTTAGTTCAATTGACCAAAATTATACTGGAAATTCATCTACAGAGGGACAATATAAAACTGGATTTGGTCTTAAAGATTATGATGGTACATTAGGACAACCTTCGTTTTATGTTACTATCAATAGTGATGCAACATATACGGTTTATAATTTACCTGGTTTATTTCCAGAATATTATACAATTATACCATCTTTATATTTAGGTATAAGAAATTCTCAAGTTAAAATTTCACCAGATGGTTCTAAACAGATTGTTAGAGTACAATGGTATTATATTAATACTCCGTCTTTACCTGATTTTATTACAACATATTATTCTACAAATAGCGGTTCAACTTGGTATCGTTCGTCTTCTTTTCCTTCTTTGTTAAATTCATTTTCTAACATTGTTTCTAATAATGATTTTTCTATTATCCAGATATGCGGTGGATATACTTATTCTTATAATGGACAAACTAGAACTGACCCTATTTCTTATATTAGTTATGACTATGGAAACAATTGGGCTTTAAATAGTGCTATCAATCCAGCTTCTTCTTTTATTTATACTAATTTTTATTCTATAGAAACAGTAACTAATAAAACCTATTTTCAAATCAAAGACCTTAATCAAAATCAGGTATTGGGGGTATCAGATAATGGGTTTAACATGACAAAAGATTTAAGAGTAAACAATAGTGACGGATACGTAATAGGAGGAAAAATGACAGTAGGACCAAATATATCAAGTGGGTTGTTGAATGATTATGATTTAAATATAGATGGAATACTTTTTGCAAATAATGTTGTTTTATTAAGTGATCAAAGAATAAAAAAAATAATTGACGATAATTTTGACGACGAAAAAGCATATGAACTATTAAATGAACTAAAAGTTGCTAAGTTTAATTATAAAAATTCTAATAATCAAAATAATTCGGTAGGTCTTATTGCTCAACAAGTTGAAACAATAATTAAGGATGCAGTAGATATAAATTCTTCAAAATATATAACCGAAGATGGCGAAATAGATATAATGGATTTACACTCAGTTGATTATACAACTATTATTTCGTATATTATTTCTTCTATAAAAATTACAAGTAAAAAAATTAAAGAACTTGAAATGAAATTGATTTCAAAAATTCAAACTAACTAAATAAAATTAAAATATTTCAAAATAATAAAAATGTCTATTGATACTACTAGTCTTAGGAAATATTTAAATTCTATAATTCAATTGCAGGCAAAAACAGCTCAGCCAAGTTATACAAATCAGGTCTCTCTTGTAGGTTCAATTGTTACCACTTCAAGTTCTATGAATATAAATCCAGATATAAACTCACCAAATACTATCAATCCTATTCCTGTAAATACTACTACTTCTTTTATTTCTACTTCTGATAATCAAGTATCAACTACATCTTCCGGTAAAGAAGATACAATTATTATAAATGATTTATTTAATATTACAAATATCGAAGATGTTACTAATTCTGGTTATACTTTAAACAATTCGGTTTTAAACTTGTATGATTCTATTTCTGGTAATTATTGGAATCCACAAGTTAATGAAACTGGAGCTAATCCTTATTTTTACAAATTGAATTATACATTTGATTCGACAGGTCCCATTTATAAATTTGCTATAAAAAGTAATGATGGGTTTGCTGGATTCACAAACATAAAATTATATCCAACTTCTACTCCTTCTAATTATGTAAATATAACTCCTGCAACTGATACTAATAATCAATATGTAAACACCAGTGTTGCACTTTTAATAGACCAAAACGGTGATGTATTATTTGATACTGACAAAATGACTGCTGAATTTACTTTGGAACCTTCTTTACAGCCTAATACTTTTTACCAATATGGACAATGTTATGGTGTTATGTATACTGGTGATGCTTTAGGGTTAAGATCAGGAAATTACATTAATACAAACACCGGAACAGGAAATAAATTACAATGGACAACGAGTTATCTCTTAAATCAGACAACAACAACAGGAACAAATAACGCAGATAATAATTATTTAGTTTCCTATGATGGACAATACAGAATCGCACAAAATCGTAGTTTTTATCAAGTGAGTACAGATGGAGGAAATACATATACTCAAAAAAGTTTAACAACAACTGTAAATATGAAATCAACATTAAGCGGACAATGTATTATTGCAATGAATAGTCCGACAATTGGACTTGTAAGCAACGATTATGGAAATACGTTTTCATCTATTGTTCTAAATAGTTCTTATAGTTATAATAATTTTGCATTATCATATAGTGGACAATATCAAACTTTTGTTTCTAATTCAAGTGGATATCCTGGAACTTCTTTATTATTAGATGTTTATAAAAGTGAAAATTATGGAACTACATTTGTTGAAAAATTAATACAATATACAGTAAGTGCACTTTACGATGCATATGTAATTAATGTTATAGAAAATGTGGATGGAACTATTTTAGTAGTATCTAATATACGAGAAAGAGAAATACAACCAACTCTATCATTTAACGCTGGACCTGTTTATTATTCAACAATGACTCCTGGGAATCCATCTACGTATTTTACAAACACAACACCCGCATTTTCAGATACGCCTATAATTCTTTCTTCTTTAGAACAAAATTATACTGGAAATGTATCTACAGAAGGACAATTTAAAACTGGATTTGGATTATACGATTTTGGTGGATTTACAGGTTCCCCTTCGTTTTTTGTAACAACCAACAATTCAACATATATTAGAATATCTGATAGTAGTTTATTTACAGAATATTATAACAATATTTCTCCTCCTTCAAATAGATTATACATAAGAAATTCACAAATAAAAATTTCTCCAGATGGTTCTAAACAAATTGCCAGAGTTCAATGGTATTATGCGCAAATTCCTCAAAATGCTGATTTTTCAACTTATTATTATTCTACAAATTCCGGTTCTACTTGGAATCGTGCTACTACTCCTCCCTCTTCTATATTTAATATTTTTTCAAATATTGTTGCTAATGATAGTTTCTCTATAATACAAATGTGTGGTGGATATTCTTATTCTTATAATGGACAATCTAGAACTGACCCTATTTCTTATATTAGTTATGATTATGGAAACAATTGGACTCTGAATAGTGCAATTAATCCAGCTTCTTCATTTGTTTATACTAATTTTTATTCTATAGAAACAGTAACTAATAAAACCTATTTTCAAATAAAAGACTTTAATCAAAATCAAGTATTGGGGGTATCAGATAATGGGTTTAACATGACAAAAGATTTAAGAGTAAACAATAAAAATGGATATGTATTAGGAGGAAAAATGACAATAGGACCAGATGAAGCAAGTGGTTTATTAAATGATTATGATTTCAATATTGATGGAACATTATCTACGAGAAATATAGTACTACTAAGTGACGAACGATTAAAAAATATAATTGAATATATAGATATAAAAGATGCTTATGAAAAAGTAAAAGAATTACAAGTTGTAAAATATACTTATAAAGATGGATTTTCTAATCAAAAACAAGGAAAAATAAATACAGGTCTTATTGCTCAAAAAGTTAAAAATATAATACCAGATGCTGTTTATATAAGTAAATCAAAACTAAAAATTGATGGAGATATAGTATATATTAATGATTTACATTCTGTAAATTATACATGTATTGCATCGTATCTTATTTCAGCAATACAGCATCTCAAACAAAAAATAAACATTTTGGAAAATTCACTATAATTTTATAAAAATATTTTTATAAATAATAAGATTAAAAATGTCAATACAAAATGTTAATGTAAATAATTTAAATATGTTTTTAAAATCTATTATTCAAAATCAAGTAAGAACATCTACTGTTGGAAATACAAATCAACAAGCATTAGTTGCTACTGTAGCGACAGTTTCTAGTTATACAAATATAAATCCTAAAACTGGTACTATTACTGTTACTGGAACAACTGGTTCTTACGTTGTATCTCAACCATATATTAATCCTATTCCAGTAAATACCACTACTTCTTTTATTTCTACTTCAAATAATCAGATTTCTATTACTTCTTCTGGAGAACAAGATACAATAATAAGCAATAAATTGCTTAATATATCAAATATTGAAGATGTTACTAACTCTGGTTATACTCTAAATAATTCTGTTTTGAATTTATACGATTATATTTCTAGTAATTATTGGAATCCACAAGTTAATGAAACTGGTGATAATCCTTATTTTTACAAATTGAATTATACATTCGATTCGATTGGTTCTATTTATAAATTTTCTATTGAAAATAACAATAATTTTTCAGGTTTCACTAATATAAAACTTTATCCTACTTCTACTCCTTCTAATTATGTAAATATAAATCCAGCTACTGATACTAATAACCAATACGTAAATAAAACTGTAGTTATTTTACTAGATCAAAATGGTATTCCTTTGTTCAATACAAACAAAATGACTGCGGAATTCACTTTAGAACCTTCTTTACAAACTGGAACATTTTATCAATATGGACAATGTTATGGTGCCATGTATACTGGTGATGCTTTAGGATTAAGAGCAGGAAATTATATCAATACAAATACAGGAACAGGAAACAAATTACAATGGGTTACGAGTTATCTTTTAAATCAAACAACTTCAACCGGGACTAATAATACAGATAACAACTATTTAGTTTCATATGACGGACAATACCGTATAGCTCAAAATAAAACATTTTATCAAGTGAGTATAGATGGAGGATTAAATTATACTAAAAAAACATTAAGTGTTGATTTTAATATGAAATCGAGCACTAATGGAAGATATGTTTCTACATATAAATATATAGGAGGAGGTTCAAATACTCAATATATATATTCTAGTTTAGATTATGGACAAACATTTAATATTGCAGCCACAATTACAGGTATTGTACCCAGTATGAGAATTAATGGTATTTCCACAACTGGACAATATCAATGTTTTTTAAGCAATACTTACGGTTCACATCCTGTATGGGTATTTATATATGTTTCTTCAGATTATGGAAGTTCTTTTGTTCAAGGTGTCTTTTCATTTAGTTATCCAAATACACCAGACAGATATGTAAATTTATTTGTTCAGAACAACGGGATAGCAATTGCTGTATTTACAATAGCAGGACAGGTAAATTTTAGGAGTGTCCAATGTTTTTCACCTTATTCACAAACATCTACAAATCCATTTACATCTACATCTGTAAATTCAATTGAACAAAATTACAATTCAAATAATTCTATACAAGGTCAATATAAAACTGCTTTTGGGACTATAACATCAAATCAATTAGCTATATTTGTAACTCAGAATAGCGATTCAAGCTATACAACTATAAGTGATAATTCATTATTTACAGAATGGTACAATACACCAGGTATATCTTTATCAGATTCCGGAATTAAAATTTCACCAGATGGTTCTAAACAGGTTTTAGTTGTAATTTATAACACAACTACTATATCTTTATATTCTACTGATTCTGGTTCTAATTGGTATCGTTCTTCTTCTTTTCCCTCTTTGCTAAATACATTTTCTAATATTGTTGCTAATGATACATTCTCTACTGTCCAAATTTGCGGTGGATATTCTTATTCTTATAATGGACAATCTAGAACTGACCCTATTTCTTATATTAGTTATGATTATGGAAACAATTGGATTTTAAACAGTGCAATTAATCCAGCTTCTTCATTTGTTTATACTAATTTTTATTCTATAGAAACAGTAACTAATAAAACCTATTTTCAAATCAAAGACCTTAATCAAAATCAAGTCTTGGGAGTATCAGATAATGGTTTTAACATGTCTAAAGATTTAAGGGTAAATAATCATGATGCTTATGTATTGGGAGGAACATTAACAATTGGACCTGATATTGCAAGTAGTTTACTGAATGATTATAGTGTAAATGTCGATGGTACAACTTCAGCAAAAAATATAGTTTTATTAAGTGACGAAAGATTTAAAGATATAATTGAAGAGTTGTCACCAGAAGACGCAAATGAAAAAATACAAAAACTACAAATTGTAAAATATAATTATATTGATAGAGAAAATGACAAAACACATACAGGTATGATAGCGCAAAAAGTAAAAGAAGTAATAGACGATGTTGTAGATATAAACAATTCAAATTATGTAATAAATAATGGAGAAGAAGACGAAGTATCATTTGAAGTAAAAGATGTCCATTCTATTGATTATAATTCAGTTATTTCTTATCTTTTAGCAGCATTGCAATATAATATTTCAAAAATTGAAAGCCTAGAAAATATGTTAGATACATTAAACATTTAAAGTAATATTTTAAAGTAATAAAAAAGATTTAAACAATATATAAAATTTAAATTTACCAATAATTTAAAAATGAATTTTATGGATAGGTTTGGATTATTTTATTTACTTAGTTTGAATACAATATGGTTTAACGTTTGGATATTAGAAACGCAAACAACAAATAATAGATTAAAAAGTATTGAGGAAAATGTAGATAGAATGTCACAATTGAAATTTCCTAAATAAATATTTTTGTTTTATTTTGTAATTTTAAAATTACAAAATAAAAATATATTAATCCGTCTAAAAAATGATTTTTTACAAATACAATATAATTAATTACCATACATATTAAATAGTGTCTTTTGTTGAAATAATTTATTCTAATTCTAAAATATCCTATTTAAAAATGGACAATATTAATATTCAAGAAACACAATCTACAAAACAAAATAAAAATGAACTTGTTTGGAAAGTAATTGAACAAATGTTTAGAGACAAAGGACCAGTTTCTCATCAAATTGATTCTTTTAATCGTTTTATAACTTTTGAACTCTCTAATATTATTAATGAATTTCCTGAAATTGAATATCATTTTCCAAACGAAAATGATTGTGAAAATGTTTCTTATAATATCAAATTTACCAATCCGTTTATAGATTATCCATCTACTTTTGATGAAAAGGGAAACAGAGAGTATTTAACCCCACACGAAGCAAGAATTAGAAGTATCAATTATTGTTCACATTTATATGTTGATGTTCAGCAAACCGTTAGAAAAAGAGAAAATAACAATAATATAGATATATTTTCTGAAACTGAAAAGATATTTTTAGGTATGATGCCTATTATGGTTAAATCTGCTTTCTGTTCTACAAAGAAAATTTCCAATTTTAGAACTTATAATGGTGAATGTGAAAATGAAGACGGTGGCTATTTTATTATCAATGGCGGAGAAAAAGTAATTGTTGGACAAGAACGTATTGCGAATAATCAACTATTTGTGTTTTATAATTCAAAATATGATATGAGTGTTGCTGAAATACGTTCTTGCGAAGAAAATAGTAAAAAATCGCCAATAAACATGTTTATAAGCTGTAAAACCGATAGACGTTTACTTAAAATGCTCAAAATACAAATTCCCTATCTTAAAAAACAAATTCCTGTACTTGTTATTTTCAAAGCATATGGATATACAGATAAACATACTATTAGTGAATGTATTTTTTCTGGTATTGATAAAACACCAGAAATGGAATTAATAATTGAATGTGCATGGGAAGATGCTTTTCAAATTACAACAAAAGAAGAAGCGATTGAGTTTATTGGTAAAAATAGTAATTTACTTGAAAAAGATACACCGGATGAATGTTATAAACATGGTATTCATATTATTGACAAAGAAATATTACCTCATATTGGATTTGGTGAATTTTATAGAAACAATAAATGTTTTTATTTAGGATATATGATCAGTAAATTATTAAGTGTAGTTACTGGAAAAATTCCATATGATGATAGAGACCATTATGGAAATAAAAGAATTGATATAACTGGAAATTTACTTTCTAATATTTTTAGACAATCATTTAATAAAGTCTACAAAGAAACTCAATTAATTCTAAAGAAAAAACTATCCAACATTTCACATTACAGAGATATAAATATCCAATTGTCTAATATTGTCGATAACAAAATTATATCAAAGGATATGACTTATGTTTTAGCAACTGGAAATTGGACAGTGAATAAGAATATAAACAATAAAACTGGAGTTTCACAGGTTTTGTCTCGTCTTAATAATGTTTCTGCTCTTTCACATTTAAGAAGAATTACAACATCTATTTCAAAGAAGAATAATACAAGTGCAAAACCAAGACAATTACATAATACACAATGGGGAGTAATTTGTCCTGCTGAAACACCAGAAGGACATTGTTGTGGTCTTGTAAAAAATCTATCCCTTGAATGTCATATTTCAAATCAATATGATATTGAATATATAAGTGATATACTTTCTGATACTGGTCTTGTATATTTGAATGATTGGATAAATTATTGTATACCTAATGAAATGTCTTGTCAGTATAATATTGAAGAAAATAACAATGAAGACGAAAATGATTTCTTATCACTTGATGATGCAAATATACAGAATAAATTAAGTTCAAATAAAAATGTTTATAAATTATTTATAAACGGAAGATGGATAGGTATTCATAATAATGGTAAAGAATTTTACAATACACTTAGAAATTATAAAATTAGAAATATTTTACCTTATGATGTTTCTATTTATATCAATGAAAAACAACAGGAAGTAAAAATACAATGTGATTCTGGTAGAACTACTCGTCCTCTTTTAGTTGTAGAAAACAATAAGGATAAAATTTCATTATTAGAACCATCTAAACTCTATAAAAACGAATATTACTGGGATGATTTTATTAAAATGGGTATAATTGAATATTTAGACCCACACGAAGAAGAAAATTTCATGATTTGTTGTCAAAATAAAGAATTAGATAATAATATATATGAATATACACATTGTGAAATACATCCTTCACTTATATTTGGTATTTGTGGTTCTTTGGTTCCTTTTCCAGATCATAATCAAGCACCAAGAAATACATATCAATGTGGTATGTCAAAACAAGCAGTAGGTTGGACTGCTTTAAACCATCCAGATAGAATGGATACAATGTCTCATATTTTAATGTATCCTCAAAAACCATTAGTTTCTACACACTATAATGATTTTATGAAGTTGGATAATATACCAACTGGACAAAATGCAATTGTTGCAATTATGTGTTATACTGGGTTATTTTGATTATGGCCCATGTCATGGTAAAAGTCATGGCAAGTCTTTTCACGGAAGGCGACACTGTCAAATTGCGGGGAAGTCCTAGTTTTATATATTTAAATTTATCAAAATTAAATATATAAACGCATAATAAACTACTAAGGTATTTTAGAAATAAAATACTGGCAGTTGGTAACTAAACTGGTATAGTAAAAAGGTTTATTATGTAACAGGAAGATCCGCAGCCAAGACTCTAAACTCTTTTGAGACATTTGATATCTCAAATAGCACGAGTAAGGTTCAACGACTAAATGATAGTGGGGGAAACCTTAAGATATAGTCTATTCCCACTCGTAAGAGTGTTTGTTTTTAGGTATATATTTCCCGTGATGTTAATATTATGATAGAAATATATACCGAGCAACAAAATTCAATGACCTTTGTAGGAAATAACAAAGCGAGAATGGTATTAAAGTTAATCAAGAAGATAGCGTTATTTTAAACCAGTCAGCAATTGATAGAGGTATGTTTCGTTCTTTTCATTTTAAAACTTATAAGGAACAAGAAACCAAAAAAAATTCAGAAAAAGAGGAATTTGGAGTACCATCTGATTGTAGAAAAACACATAAACTACAAGATGATGGATTTCCTGAAATTGGAACATATCTAAAAGAAGATGATATTGTTATTGGCAAATGTAATAAAAACAAGAAAAATTCAGGAAGTGTTTCCATTAAAATGGATGAAGATTCAATTTGTGATAAAATTGCATTAACTGTTTCTAAAGATGACCAGGTATCAGTTAAAATAAGAACTAGACAAATGAGATTACCTGAAATTGGAGATAAATTTAGTAGCAGATACAGTCAAAAAGGAACATGTGGTTTAACACTTAGACAAGAAGATATGCCATTTACTTCTGATGGTATTTCTCCTGATATAATCATTAATGCTGCTTGTATACCAAGTCGTATGACAATCGGTCAAATGATTGAATGTGTTACTGGAAAAATAATGACACTAAGTGATAAAAAATATAGAGCAACTGCTTTTGAAGAAAATCCAATTGAAGAAATCGCAAAAGAATTACACAATTGTGGCTATCAAAAATATGGAAATGAATTATTATATGACGGTTTCACTGGAAAACCCATGAAATCTCTTGTTTTTATTGGTCCTACTTATTATCAAAGACTTAAACATATGGTCCAAGATAAAATTCACGCAAGAGCCAGAGGACAGCTTCAAACATTAACCCGTCAGCCAGTCGAGGGACGTTCAAGAGCTGGAGGTTTGAGGCTCGGCGAGATGGAAAGAGATGCATTTTTATCACACGGTGCTGCGCAATTTTTAAGAGAAAAGTTGTTTCTGGTATCTGATAAATATAAAACTCACATATGCAATGAATGTGGTTTGATATGTATTGCAGATGTTGAAAAACAAAAATATTACTGTAATAGTTGTAAAAACACAAATAACATTTCACTTATAGATATACCTTATGCTTGTAAATTGTTATTTCAAGAATTAATGGCCATGAATATCACACCCAGAATTATAACTGAAAGAAATTAAAAAAAATATATATTTTTACATAAAACTTTATACAATTTATTATTAATATTTTTATAAAAATATTAATAATCAAAAAGTCTATTTATTATAGTGTCACTTTATATTTTTCAATTTCTGGAATTATTTTATCCAAATTTTCGTCTATATTGTAATGTTTAGAAATGTATTTTTTAAAACCTTCTACGCTGTAATATCCAAAACGAACAAAAAGTTTATATAAACTAATTTTAAGGTCTTTCTTGTGTATAGCTGAATTTATAATATCTTTTTCTAAAATATTTACTAACAAAGATATATCATAATTATTATTCATAAATTCATCATTCAAACAGGTTAATATAAATAAATTACACCATAAATAAGAATATACCATGCACAATCCAGTATCTTTTTTCGATAATAACTCTTGTATCCCAATTGGACAAGATTCAGGATGAGGATGATATATATGAAATGACATGTTTTTTTTTATTTGTTCATTATACAATTTTGCCTTTTCATTCAGTTCTTTTATAAATTTTTCAATTATACCAATTTCTTTAAGTTTTTCGCCTTGAGGTTCATAAATATAAGCTTCGCAGATTATATTGTTTCCAAATTCATTTTTCCTTAAAACTAAAATATTTCTATGTCCAATTTTATCTTTATTATTATACATACCAATATTAAAAATCATTGTATTTAATTTGCAATTATATAAATCAGGTAAAAATGATTTTACAAGAACAGTTTCATTTATACTATATAAACTGTCATTTTTATCAAATCTTAAAGATTTAGGATTTTCTCCATACTTGTTCAAGTTAGCAATATTTGTATCTGTATTAAAAAGTATCTTGTATGTTCCACAATTTGATATAGTATCTATGTTTTCTTTTGATTGAATTGTTTTATAAATATTTTGTATAGTGTAATTATCATATAGATGTGAAATATTATACATTCTTTTGTTTATAGTAAAATTAACAGGTGAAGAAATAATATATTTTACATATATATCATATGGTATTTCGTATTCATTTCCATTTATTGTTTTTTTTATTTTACTAATATTGTTATCTATGATTTTTATATCTGGATTATATACAGTTTCTTTTATTTTTTTTATTTCTTCCATTAATATATTTTTAACTGATATTTTTTCATCTTCATTGTATGAAATATTTATTTGAGTATTTTCATCTTCGATATCCGTATCATCTTCTATGCTATTTTCATAATCTTTCTCTTCATAATCTTCTATATCACTATCATCGTATATATCATCATTGTCTAATTCCACTTTTTGTTTTTTTAAAATTTCAGTATAGTCTTTCTCATATGTCCTTTTTCTTTTAATCATTTTGTATTTTTTATATAATATAATTACAAAATAATTGCAAAATAATTACAAAATAATTGCAAAATAATTGCAAAATAATTGCAAAATAATTGCAAAATAATTGCAAAATAATTGCAAAAAAATGTTTATTTCTTAACGATACTAAACTTTTCAAGAAAAGGTTCTACATTTTGTATTAAAAAATAGTTTTGTATATTTTTATCTTTCTTTTTAAGAAGAAAAATATTAAGAACATCAACTATTGTTTTTGTGTCTAAAAAATTTATCAAATTGTTATAATCATATTTAGTTTCATCTATGTATGTTTTAATATTGTTTTTATCAATTTCTTTTTTTTCATTTACATAAGCAATTACAGAACCGATAAAACCTAAATTAAAATCATTTACGTAATATCCGGTAATTCCAATCATATGCCATCTTGTATAATCATAAGCATGTCCATCAACGAATAGAGAACTATCATTTGGTTGGATACTTTGACATGCTTGTTTTAAAAACGTATGTGCCATTAATTTATTATTTTTTTGAAGATAAATTTCAGCTAATTTAACTAATGGTTCAGCACGAGGACAGTTGAAAATTGTACAAGAAAACTCTAATGCTTTTAAATAAAGGTAACAAATTTCTTCATTTGAATAATTGAGACAATTTTTAGCAATTTCAGCAGCACGAGTATAAGCATGAAATACTTCTTCTAAAAAACCTTTTTCTTTAGTTCTTAGTAAATAATATTTATAAGATTCTTCATATTGTTGTAAACAAGAACATGTCTGTGCTAAATAAAATAATGTTCTACTTTCATGTGGATTTTTAACATATTCGTTATATAATAATTCTTTATCTCTGGTAAATCGTTTAGTTGATTTATGAGCATCTTTTGAGCGATCTTGGTAAATATATGGTCCATTTTCTAATTTTACAACATGAGCAAATGTTCCATCTTTCTCTACATCTGGACAAGAAATATATTCATGAACTGGTGCTTTATAAGTCCATTGTTTTTTAGTTTTAACAAGTCTAATATTGTGATATCTATCTATTTTGCCATCACTGTTCCATTCTTGTTTTAAATATAATCCTAAAATATTTTTATCTTGATTTACTTTTTCAAGAAAAGTGTGAAAATCTCTTACAAAATCAGTAGATATTTTTTTATCTATACTTTTTCCTGGTTCTTTTAATTCATCGTTACTATCCATAAACAGTAAAAAATCTGCCTTGTCATCTGCATATTCAATTGCTATATTTCTTGTGATACTGAAATTTTCAAATGGATACGAAATCAAATATAATGATTTTTTATGTTTTTCGCAAAATTGTATAATAGTTGGAATTGTATTATCATCGCTTCCAGTATCTAATATTACAAACAAATCACAAAAATCCAACACTGAAGAAAGTGTCTTTTCTATGTTGTCTTTTTCATTTTTAACAATCATATTCAAAGCCACTTTTACCTTTTTAGCAGAATTTTTATCGAAAGGAACAGAAGTTTTGTCGAAATTTTTTTCATAATGGACAATACATTTTCTATTGTTTAGAATAATTGTCTTATTTGAATTCATATTTAAATATATTTTGTAATATAATTGTAAAATTATATTACAAAATATATTTAAATTAATTATATTAAAAAAAATTGATTTTTGTGTAACTTGTTGATGAAAATTTCAATTTAAAAATGTCTTCTAAAAGTGTTTCAAATAATTCAAATATCTCTTCTGGAATTGCTGTTAATAATTCCAAACAAAAAACTCTTAAAAAAGATAAAACTACAAATATCAAAGAAAAATGTCATACTAGCGGAACCAATGTTCCTTCTGATAAGAAATCTGTGAAAAAAGTAAAAGATAAACCTATTAAATCTCCACCAAAAAAATCAAATAAAATCACTTTAAAAAATGATGATAAACGTCAATTGTCGATTTCGCAATTCGTTAAAAAAGTTATGAATTCTAGTCCAAATAAATCAGAAAATTTAAGTATATCTTCTCCTAAATCAGATAATTCAAAACTTCAAGAAAAAGAATTAAAGAGAAAATTAACTTTAGAAGAAAAAGAAAATATTTGTGATTTTTTAACTGTAAATCCTGGTTGTGATTTTGAACATGCAATTTGTATTTTAGAAAATACAAAAAAAGATATTTTAAATCAACTTGATACCATTGAAATATATCCTTCTTTAATTCCATCTCTTAAAAATGAGATAATTAATTATTATAATCATTCTCAGATACAACCTGGACAAATGGTAGGTGTTGATTCAGCCACTTCATTGGGAGAACCAACTACTCAAATGTCTGTTGTAAAAAGTGAAATCGTTAATATTGTAAAAGTTCAAAAAAAAAACGATGTATCATTTGTTTCATCTACTATTGGAAAATTCTGCGATGATATAATTAAACAATACCCAGAATATACATTTAATATACATCAGAGTATAGGTTCAGTTGAAACTGATTTAAGAAATTTAAATTGTGATTATTATGTAGTAAGTGTAAATAAGAATGAAAAAACAGAATGGAACAAAATTTCTCACATAAGTAGACATCCAGTAAATGGACAAATTGTAAAAGTAAAAACAAAAAGTGGAAGAACAGTTGAAACAACACTCAGCCATTCGCACCTTACAAGAAAAAACAATTTAGTTGTCCCAATTAAAGGAAGCGAATTAAAAGTGGGAATGAGAATTCCAGTTTGCAAGTTTATTTCTGATAAATTTACAATTTTAACAGACAAGATTCTTCCAAAAGAGAAATGTAACATTACTAAACAAGAAGATGAACATTCAATCTTCTATCTTGCTGAAGATATTGCTTATTCAAAAATAAAAAATATACCAAATAATGTATTTTTATTGCCAAACAAACTAAAAAGGGTATTTATAAAAACAATATTTGATATCCTTTCTTTTCCAACAGTTGATAACGAATATGAAAATTACGAAATAGAACTCGTAAGTTTAAAACAAATTGTTTTGGATTTGTCATTATTGTTGAATTATTTTGGAATTTTTTCTAAAATACAACGAACAGAGTTATTACAAAATGTAAATCTTAAAGGAATTTTGTCGGTCGAAAATAAATACAAATTAACTATACCTAACCAGTATATCCCTATGTTTAATTTAATTATTACACAAAATCATAAAATTAATAATGATTATATGTTGTACAATCAAATTGATGATGGAATAGATTCTATAGAATGTGTAAATGATATTGTAACAAATTGTGCAAATAAATTGAATATTGATGTACCAGTTTTATCAGATAATGTAATTTCAAGAAAAAATTTAGTTTCCTTTATAAGAAAAGTAAATGATTTAGATATACACGAAATAGAGAATGAAGTAAAACTGTTAAAACAAGCAATCTATTCAGATATTGTCTGGGATGAGATTGTAGAATTAGAAATTTATACACCTCAACAAGATGAATTTGTTTATGATTTTACAGTTCCTGGTTGTGAAACATTTTTATTAAATTGTGGAATTTTAACTCATAACACCTTGAATTCTTTTCATTCTGCTGGAAAGGTATGTGCAGCTGTAACTACTGGTGTTCCCAGATTTAGAGAACTTATAGATGCAAGTAAACAGCAAAAACACACATTAATATCTTTTACTTTAAAAGATACAGAAAATTCAAAAATAAAAGAAATACAAGATGCTAAAAAAATATGTAGACAATTTGATGAAAAGAGAATACTGTCCTTATTAGAAATAACTATACCAGAAATATCAAAATATAGATATAACAATTTAGATGAAAGTGATAAAGATTGGTATTTATTTTTTGAAACTTTTATACATTCTGATTTTAAAAATTTTACATGGTCTTTGAGATATAAGTTTAATAAAGATAATCTTTTTGAATATCGTATAACATTAAAACATATTTCTATGTTTATAGAAAAAGAATTAGGAAACTGTGTATGTGTTTATTCACCAGATAATATAGGTATAATTGATGTATATATAGATGTTTCAAATATTAAAAAAGATGATTTACTTTCTTACAGAAAGCAAATTGATACAATAAAAAAAAACGAAAAGAAAAAAACAATAATTGATGATACTAATAAATATTATTATTACATTAGAGATATATTGTTCCAGTATATATGCAATATAAAAGTTTCTGGAATTGATTGTATCGAAAAAGGTTATTTTAGACAAGAAAAAACAAATGAAGTAAACAAGTGGGTGTTTGATTTAGAAGGTACAAATTATAGAGAAATATTAAATCATCCATTAATCAATTATAAAGATTGCATGGTAAACAATATGTGGGAACTTTTTAATACTTTAGGTATAGAAGCAGTAAGAATATTTCTAATTAACGAATTTAACGAAGTTATAACTTCAGGTGGTATAAACGTTGATAAAGCACATCTTGAATTATTAGCTGATTCAATGACATGCACAGGTAATATTACATCTGTTTCAAGATACGGAATTGGAAGAAACGAAACAGGACCATTGACAAAAGCATCATTTGAACAATCACTTGATAATATGCTTATTGCTGCTTATCGTTCGGAAACAGAGTCAATTAAGAGTGTTAGTTCATCTATTATTTTAGGACAATGTTCGAGAATAGGTTCAGGTATAATGGAATTATACACAAATATAAAACCTATAACAAATGATGATCTGTATGATTATGACACTGATATAAACGAAGAAGATACAGACGATGAAATTAATAATAAAAATACTTCTGAAGATAAACAAAATGAAGAATTTGTATTTTAATTTTTTATTATTTTTTTATAAAATTGTAAAATTTAAATTTAAAATAAAATAATATAATAGTAATATTATATTATTTTTCTAAATGTCTCTCCGTTTTAACAAAAGACAAGATTCTTTTGGTAAAGACGACAGATACAATATTCGTGACACTGGAGACAGACAAGAAAATGAATACGTGGATAATGACAAAAAAGATAACAATGATGATTATGATAAAAAAATAGACGACGATAGGGAAAACGATAGGGACAACAGAGAAGATTACGAAAATGATGACGATATAGATGATTATAATCAATATAAAAAAGAAAGAGAAACTGAAAGTAATCGAAGAAATAACGAATACGATCCTAGAAGTGAAGAATCACTTAGAAATTTGGATAGATTTTTATACAAGAAAAATTTCCAGATAATAAAGATTTTTAAAATGAAAAATAGATGTATTTTTATGCTTGTTCTTAATAAAAAGATTGGAAAATGTGTCCTTGTATATATTGACCCAAGTCAATATACAATTGAATGTCAATCTAACAATTCAATTGTTGGACGTGATAATGTTCATGATATTGAACTTTACAAAATTAATCATAAACATATATATGAAGTTTGTGATTGTTATCCAGAATTAATGGAACAAGTAAAAGAACATAGAATTGATATTGAAAATGAAAGAAACAAATTGTATTTGACACATTTTGAACAAATATGTATTCAGTTAAATATTTTTAAAAAAATAGTCAAATCTACAAAATCCAAAATGAGTATTGTTAGTGGATTTAGCGTTAGTTTTATAAATGATGATAATCAAATTGAATTGTTTATTATTAAAGAAAATTTACCTGAAAAATTTAGCAAAATGAAAACTTATTTATCTTATAATCTAAGTGATTTTACAAGAGGGATAGATAGTATAGAATTTGATATAAAAAATTTATATTCTAAATTTTCTGACGAATTAGGTCAAGACTGTAAAGAACTCAAAAATAAAATGGAAACTAATTCTACTATACATAACATAAATAATATAAAAAAATTACTTTATGATCTTGATACTAAAAAAAATCACATGAAAAATGATGCTGAAAGATTACGTAAAATGTTTCAAATTATAAGAAGAAATAAGGACGATGTGAAAAATAAAAATAATAACGTTCAAAACAGATTTAAATTAGAAAAAATAGAAAATACAGAACAAGAAACAACGTTTCTTATGATGGAAATTGAAGATGAACATTTTAATTTATTAACACATGAATTAAACATAATGCATTTGATTGATAAACAATGTAACAATATAAATGAATATATTCAGTATTTAAAAAAATATTGCAATATCAAATAAAATATATTTAACACATAACATACATTTTATATAATCATAGTTATATAAAATGTCAAGTAGAAAACGTAATTTTACAATCACAAAACTTGAAGAGACACATATTTCAAGTGACAATGAATATTTAAATGATTTTGGTAATGATTTTGATACAGATAACATAAATAAAAATATAATTGTTGAAAATACTATGTCAATTGATGAACAACAATTAAAAAATATAGATGATATTCAGAATGATATAAGTTATGAAAAATTACATATCCATCAGTACATAGATGAAATTGATACAATTGTTATAAATTCGAAAAATATATATACATTATCTGTTATTGGTTTTATTGACAAAATAATTTCAAAATATAATTTTAAAATACAAAATGTAAAAAACTATATATCATCATCATTTGGGACAATTGTATCTTTATATCTTGCTTTTGATTATTCACCAAAAGACATATTATTGATTTTTTTTGAAAAGTTAAAATTAAATGGGAATATTTTGAATATTATAAAAAGTTATGGAGTATTCGACTTAGATATATTTATTGATGAATTGTTGAAACCGTTATTTGATAAATTAGGATATGTACCTACTATATCAGATATTCATGATATTACTAAAAAAAATATTGTGTTTTTATCATATAATCTTACTTTACATAAAACTGTATATTTTAATCTTGAAAATAATCCAAATGATAAAATAGATACGATTGTGAAAACGTGCTGTAACATTCCAATTATTTTTACAAAATATTTGCACAAAGAACAAGAATATATTGATTATACATTTATTTTTAACAAAATAGAAGATAATTTATACAACAATATAATTGACTTTTCTTTTAATAAAAAACTATCATTTAATACAAATACAATAAAAAATACACATAATGACATTAAAAATATGAATATTGTAGAATATATATTTTGTATATTTGAAACAATATCAAATCAAGATATACAATGTGAAATTCCTATAAAATCAACATTGAAAGAAATAAACATTACAATTGACATACACAGCTATGATATTGTTTTATTTTTAGATATTACACAGAGATACAAAGAATTGATAAAATTGTATAATTACGGTTTCGATAAAATTTGTGATTATGTAATTTTGCAAAATCATAATACTAAAAAACAAATTTGTAACGAAAAAGAAAAAAGAAATTTTTCAGGTGTTGTTTTTGCAGGAGGTGGTATAAATACATCTATAATATCAGGAATGTATAAATGTCTATATGATTTAAATATGATTTCTCAAAAAAATATAAAAACACTTATCGGAACTTCTGCTGGTTCATTAATTTCATGTTTTATTGCTATGGGATTTGAACCAATAGATACTATAAATTTTTATTGTGAGTTTAATTTTGCCGAAATTGTATACAATTCATTGAAAAATATATCTATAATTGATTCTATAAAAAATAAAGGAATACTAAATAATAATATAATGTTGAATAATTTAGAAAATATTTTTATAAAATATAATAACGGTATAATTCCTACACTTTTAGATGTAAAAAACAAATACGATAAAGAATTAGTATGTGTTACTTATAATATTACTAAAAATAAATTGGAATATTTAAATTACAAAAATTCACCAGATTTACTAGTTACTCACGCTGGTGTCATGAGTTCATGTATTCCTATATTATTCAATCCTTTCGAGTATAAAAACAATTTATATTTAGACGGATTTATGGGTTCTAATTTTCCAATAGAATGTACATCAGAATATAAAGATTTAGATTTTGCTTGTTTTAAATTTGACACTAAAATTTATGATGTATCTAATAATATTTTGGAATATATAATGAAAATTTTATATGAAAAAATAAATGTAAAAGAGAATGAGAAAATTGAATTAAACACAGAAAATTGTGAATGCTTTATCTATAATAAAAAATTAAATAATAACCCAATAACATCAAACAAAAAAGAAATGATGAAATTATATGATAACGGTTATAAATTAATGTTTGAAATTCTGAAAAAGAGGGAAAAATAAACTACTAAAAAATTGATTTTTATTGAAAAATATATATTGCAATTTACCTTGAAAAATTTAAACTAAATGACCTTAAAATTTAACATAAGAACTAACGATAAAATGAATTCAAATCAAAATTCGTCTGAAAAAGTTATGAAACCTACAAATAATACTACTGTTTCTCTTGATTTCAATCGTAAATTCATTCAATTAATGTTTGAAAAAAAACAAGAAGTTAATTATTTCTGGACTTCAGCTTCTAAATTTTATAATTATTTTAATGAAGATCCATTAGTTGATTGGTTAAATTTATATGGTACCAAAAAAGGTTATAAAAAAGATGATGCAATTAACTATGAAGAATACATTTCTTCATTTGATGAAACTGATATGGCAATACAGAATGATAAAATGTCATTTGAAGATTTTAATAAATCACATTCACAATATAGTTTCTTTAAATTTATCCTAAAACAAGGTATAGAATTTGAAAATTACGTTGTAAATAAATTAAAGGAAAAATTTGGAGATAAAATTGTGAATGTAAATGACGTTGAAATTTGCGGAATATATGATTATACTAAAAAATTAAAAATCACTTCTGAATTAATCAATCAAAACACTCCAATTATTTATCAAGGTTTTGTTTGTGATCCAGATACTAAAACATTTGGATATCCTGATTTAATAGTAAGAGAAGATTATTTGCCTTGTATTTTTGGTAGAGAAGTAGTTCCAATTAACAAGAACACATATCTCTATCATATAATAGATATAAAATATCATTCTCTAAATTATAAGAAGGAAAGCGGGATAAATGGAATTTTGAAAATAATGTCAAATAAATCTCAACAACACTATATTTACCAAACTTATATTTATACAAAAGGTCTCAGACATTTGCTTAATTATGATATTTTACCAAAAGAATTACAAAATAGTTACATTATAGGTAGAAACTGGAACCTTGAGAATATAAACAATTCAGTTGGTGAAATTGAGTTTAAGGATTTTCCATCTATACTTTCAAAATTAGAAAATGCAATTATATGGTTTAAAGACCTTAAATTATCAGGAAATACATGGAATATAGAAAAACCACATCGTTTAGAGTTATTTCCAAATGTGAAAAATGATAGAGATACAAATTGGGAAAAAACTAAAATGAAAATTGCACAAAAAAACAAGGAATTGACACTTTTGTGGAATTGTGGTCCAAGTATTCGTAATAAAATGGTAAAAAACGGAATATACTCATGGGACGATCCTAAACTAAATACAGATAATTATTTTGGTCAAACTATAAGTCCAATTATAAAATCGATGATTAGAGTAAATAATGAAAATATAGATTTGTCTTTTGATAAAGATACAGAATTTACAAAATGTTGGAAATCAAATCAAGCATTTGATATATTGAAAGGACAAGGTCCGTTGAAAGGACAAAGTTCTAAAACAATTGTAATTGACGGTTTTATAGATATAGAAAACACAATTGATGTTAAATCAATTGACACAATGAAAGAAGATGCAATTACATATATGATTGGACTTTATTATAATTATATTCCAATTACAAATAGAACAAAAACATACAAGACACAAATGTGTCATAAAACATTTTGTGTTGATAAATTAAATACAGAATCAGAAAAAACGATAATTAGAGACTTTTTGTTGTTCTTAAAAAATTACACTTGTGAAAAACATATTATATGGAGATTGTATCATTATTCTGGTTTTGAAGATACAACATTATGTAAATTAATGCAAAAATACTCATTAAATCCAGTAGATTACGGAATTACAATTGAATGGATTGATATGTATGACATTTTAAAAACTCACAAATTTGTTTTTAACAACTGTTTTGATTACTCCTTAAAATCTATAAATAAAATGTTATATAAATATAATTATATATCAGATGACTGTGTATATGAAAATTCTGTAATAAAAAATGGAATGGATTCTGTTATTGCAACTTATAAATGCAACGAAATATCAATTAACGATGATATTCCTCTAAATAAAATCTTTATTATGAAGGATATTGAATACTACAATATGATAGATTGTGTTTCCTTGTTTCATATTCGTAAATTTTTAGAAAGTAAATTAGGTAAGTAATTAAAAATATATACTTAAATATAAAAATATAATTTTATAATATAACAATATTATAAAATTAAAGATGGGGTTAAATGATAAAATTTCAATTGAAATTTTGAAGAATTTATCATTTCAAAATAAAATATTAACAGAAAACGAACACACACTTTTAGACTTGAATATGCGTGTTTTAAATATTGAACGTTATTTAATTTCTCTAGAAAAGAAATTGATAGATACATATAAAAAAATAAATGACACGTATTGTATTCTTTTTAATATAAACGAAAATATAGGAATAAACAGTATAGTTATTACTATATTTGTTCTTCTACAATTTGTTATATTGTTTAAAATATTTTAAATTTTAACATTAAGTTTTCATCATATAATAAAAAATAGAACTCTTATTTATCATAAAAATATCAATTGAATTATGGATAACTACAAAATTTTTATTTTCTAAATATTCAACGATAGGGACACTTATATCATTGTAATTATTTTCAAATTCAATAACATCTATAAATACTTTATCAAAATTTATAGATGCTATTACTTCAAATTCAGCACCCTCGATATCGATAGATAAATAATGTACACGTTTTATATTATGTTAATCAAAGATTGTTTCTAATTTTTTTGTTCTTATTTTAATAATTTCCGTAGTAGAACCCATATGTTTATTTTCATTTTCTAATCTTTGCCAGTGTCTCGGATCATAATTATTTTTAATTCCTGAAATCATTTCAGTATAAACTATATTACATAAAAATTCAGTTTCTCCATCGTTATTACATACTGCACAATTTAAATTTATATTATTTGGTCTATTTTCTATTAGTCTATTGAATACTTTTTTAATAGGTTCAATATTTATTCCAGTCCAATTATTATTTTTCTCGAAAAATAAAGTATTATTAATAGATACACCATCATGTGCACCTACATCTACGTAAAAACCATTTTTATAACCTTTAAAAATATTTGTTTCTAAATATCTTGTTCGTATTGTGAATTAAACATTATGTATTATATTTTTCTTTTTTAAAACATTTTAAACAAAAAGTTTATACAATGTATAAAATGAATAATAAAAAAGAACAATTTACGGTTGAAAGAAAATTTTTCGTTGAAAGTACATCGTCCGTCGAAAATATTAAAAATACAGCAAACAAACAGATACAAATAGATTTCAATATTCTGGTACAGTTGTTAAAAGATAAAGAAATAAATAAAATGAACGAACACGAGATAGATATGTATAATTCCCTTTTTAAAGTATCAGGATACAATATCGATATGAATAATTATATAAAACATCTAATTTTAAAAAATTGATTTTTTTTAAAATTATTTATAGGATAATCACTATATACATTCTATTAACTGTGTAAAAAGTTTCTTTTTGATATATTAAACAACTTCTTAAAAATGGTTATGACTAGAAATCAAAAGAAAATTCAAAGTTTAAATTCTGAAGTTCCTCAAGAACAGACTATGGTTGTCGAAAGACCTATGGTCGTTGAAAATAAACAGGCACAAGATTGTATTCAATCTGAAATAAATGAAAATTCTAATAATTCTCCTGTTGGAAAAGTTACATCTAAAAATTCTGAATTGAAAGATGTAAAAACTAACAAGAAAAGAAAGATTGAACCAACTCTTGTAAATTCTGAACCTGCATCTGAACCTACAACCGTTCCAGTCGAAAACAAGAAAAAACAAAGAAAAAACAATCCAATTATTCCACGTGGTTCAAGTAACGGATTGATGCCTATGACTATGCCTATTAGTTTTCTTTTCTATAATATTCGTAACAAAAAGAGAAAAACTGATAAGAAAGATGACTCTGACAGTGAAGATGACAAGGAAGACGATGAAGAAGATATTGAAAATACTTCTGATTGTGAAGATGACGATAATAGTGAATGTAATTGTGGAGAATGTGAAGAATGCGAAGAAATGGACGAAGAATACGAGGATGACGAAGAATACGAGGATGACGAAGATTACGAGGATGATGAAGATTACGATTTAGATGAATTTTTTGATTTTAATAATAGAATTAAAGAAGTTCGTAAAAAGATAATTGATTTGAATATATCCGAAGAACAAAAAGAAAAACTTACAAATATGCTCAAGAATTCTAATCTTGATGAAAAACGCATGGAATGGTTTGATACTTTAACAAAAATACCATTTGGTCAATTTTCTAAATATGATGTAAATACTGAAAATTTAGATGAAACAAGAAATTTTATAAAGAACATATATTCTAACTTGGATAATTCTGTTTGGGGAATGAGAGATGTTAAAGAAGAAATTCTAAATTATGTAAGTCAATGTATTATTCAACCTGATGGAAAACCAAGAGTTTTAGCTTTACATGGTGAACCAGGTATTGGTAAAACAAAGATAGTAAGAGATGGTATTTCTAAATCTTTAAAAAGAGAAATGAGATGTTTTTCTATGGGTGGAATTAAAGATTCTAGTACTTTCTTTGGATTTGACTATACTTATGTTGGTTCAAAACATGGTGCTATTGTTCAAGCACTTATAGATACCAGGACAATGAACCCTATTTTATTCTTTGATGAATTAGATAAAATTTCTGAAACAAAAGATGGTAAAGATATTGAAAATTTATTAATACATTTGACTGATCCAGTTCAAAATTATGATTTTAATGATAAATACTTTAATGGGTTTCCAATTGACATATCAAAGTCGTTAATTATATTCTCATTTAATAATATTGAAAGTATTTCTCCAATTTTAAAAGATAGACTTCATATTATTAATATTCCAAGTCCTTCTCCTAAAGATAAAATTAATATTGCACAAAAATATTTCGTAAAAGATTTTGTAGACAGTTTCAAATTGAAAAATGAATTAACTTTTACAGATGATGTTGTAAAGTATATTGTAGATAGATATACAAATGAAGAAAGTGGTGTCCGTCGCCTAAAAAGATGTATTGAAACTATTTGCATGAAGGTTAACACAGGTAAATTATTAGGTTCTTGTTTAAAAGAAATGAATTTATCAACTTCTAAATTAAACATTAAATTACCTTTGACTTTAACGAGAGAACACATTGATATACTCTTGTATGTCAAGGAAACAAAAAATGAAAAAATCCCATTTATGTATACTTAAAATTAAAGATAAAATATATTAGTCTAACTTGTCTGAAAAAATTGATTTTTATATTATAAAACAATATAAAAATCACATTATAAAATTAAGTTTAAAAATGTTATTTACAAGAAATTATAGAGGGTTCATTAGAATTATGAATTATAAATTAGTTATTTTCATTTTGTGTATATTTATTGTAAGTTTACTTAATTTAAAATTTCTTTTTGTAATCGCAACAGAAGAATATAAAAACAATCTTTATGAAAATACAAGTTACCATAAACAAAATATAAATTACGAAACAAACTTAGATTTCTTATTAAATCCAAACTCTGTTGATTATAAATATCATTTTGATAGATACATTATGAATGTATATATTAAAAGAAAAATGGACTTGTATCTTCAAGAAAATGGAAATGAAATTTTTGT
>Ga0194116_10001020_pt1 | contig 43180 bp, 28 predicted proteins | sample TA2MahsurfametaG_4_FD_148617 | JGI IMG/M metagenome (GOLD analysis project Ga0194116, IMG submission 148617) | Freshwater microbial communities from Lake Tanganyika, Tanzania - TA2015008 Mahale S9 surface | ecosystem: Environmental > Aquatic > Freshwater > Lake | place: Tanzania: Lake... | reverse complement strand
CCAACTGTATGTGGTGCAGGTGCAGGTGCGCCAACTGTATGTGGTGCAGGTGCTCCAACTATGTGTGCTGGTGCAGGTGCGCCAACTGTATGTAGTGGTGCAGGTGCACCAAAAGAAAAAGGATCTACAGTTAAATCAAAAGATTCAACTGAACTATTTGAATAACTCATCTTCGATAAAATCATAATCTTTGACTTAAAAACCCATCAATTTTTTTATAAATAATAAAATTATTACTGAATGTATTGATTCAAAACATTCAGCAAATCTTCCGCACTTGGACGTTTTTCCGGATTCACAATGAGGCAACTCATAATGAACTGTTGAATTTTCAACAATTCAGGATTTGTCGCGATTTGCTGGAACGGATTAAACTGTGTATCCAGATGCAAATCTTGGAGCTTTCTAAGAATACTCCGTTTTTTAGCATTTGGACAATTCTTAGTGCTCGAAAGTGCGGGTGGAAATGAACATGTTAAAATGGTATATAACAAAATACCAAATGACCATATGTCAATTTTCTCATCCCTGGAGGTTCCTTTTGCCATTTCTGGCGCCATGTAGTTAATGGTTCCCATGGTATTGCACGGTAAATGAGCAAATGGAAGTGATAGGTTTAAATCAATGAGCTTTGTGCTCATATCTGGATCAACCACAATATTCTCTGGCTTAATATCACCATGTGCAACTTCATTCTGATGCATATAATGAATACCCATCAAGATTCCAAATGCCACTTTCCAAAAAGAAGACGGATTTGACTGGAAATATCCAGGATTCATAGAAACAAAATCACAGAGATCCTTCGCTCCAAAATACTCCATGAGTATGTAGAAATTTGATGCATTTTGTGCATATCCATAGGTTTTCACAATATGTTGAGAATCTCCCAAAATACCAGCAATTCGAACTTCATTGAATGGATCATTTGATGCTAGTCTGTTGATGATCTTGAGAGCAAAGAACTGATTGGTTTCATAATGTTTAACCAACCAGACCTCTCCAAAACACCCATGCCCTAATTTGCGCATGAGCATATATTTTTGTAATTCATCAAAGGGAATTTCAGGAATTCCTGAAAATATTTCTTCTTCCATTTACTAGTAAGTATATCTTGCTAATTTTGTATTCAAATGCATCAATTTTTTTTAGATAAATATTAAAATATTTGTTATAATATGGATTTTTCAAAAATAAAAGTAATAAAAAAATTGGGTGCTGGAATGTGGGGAACAGTATATCTAATAGAATATGGTAATAAAAAATACGCCATGAAAGTCCAGAAAATTCTAGAAGAAGAGAAAACTAGGAACCCAAAATTCCCAATATGGCGTGAATTATTATTTTTCAGAGATATCGATAAAATTCCACCAGAATCCCAAAAATTCTTCTCTCGATTACAATCATTTAAAATGCAAAAATGTGGAAAATATAAGCATATTCGTCCAAAAAATATTCCAGAAAATCATATCTTTACAAAAAAATTTAAACAAATTAATGCTTCCAATTTATGTGTTGTAATCATAATGGATTACGTTGGATCTATAAGATTATATGATTATTTATTCACAAAACATTCCACGAAAAAAATATATTCCATTCTGCTTCAAATCTGCAAAATAAATTTTATCCTTTCAGAAATGAAATATTCACATAATGATTTACATCCAGGAAATATAATGATTTCTCCAACGAAAGATAAAACATTTGAAATAATGGGATATCAAGTTCCATATTTAGGTCTTCAATTGATTGCGATTGATTATGGGAGTATGACAAATGTAAGTTATGGTAAGCAATTTTTAGATGATAATGAAGAATACTATTTTTTAGATCTAAGTGAATCTTTATTTTTTGTTCTTATAAACAAACCAAAATTAGAGAAAAATTGTAGGGAACAAAAAAAGAAATATCCATATGAAATCAAGAAAAAATATGAAGAAAATGTCTGGAAAATTCTTTTTAAAGATTATACAAAAATAATAGATAGATATGCTGAAAAATATTTATATTTATATCCTTATTTACGAAAATATTATATTGAGTTTAAATCTGGTTCTGGATCCTATAAATATAATTTGAGTATATTTTTACTTAAAATAATAAATAATTTTGCTTTAGATTATCCAGAAGAATATATGAGAGTAACTGGATGGTGTTCTATTCCCGAATTTACTCTTCCAAAAAAAGATATTCTTGAAATATTGGAATGCAAAACTAGAGAAGAATATATTAAATTATTCCTTAAGAAAATATAAATAATCTTTATAAATATATGGATTTTACAAAAATAAAAGTAGTAAAAAAATTGGGTGTTGGTATGATTGCAACCGCATATTTGATAGAATATGATGGAAAACAATATGTAATGAAAAAGCAAAAAATACTTGATCGCAATAAAAATAGAGATTCGCGTTCAGTTACATGGCGTGAAATATTTTTTTTTGAATATGTGAATAAAATGCCACCTGAAATTCAAAAATTTTTCTGCAAATTATATGATTTCAAAATCATAGATAATTGTACTCATGAACACGAACGTCCCAGAAATATACAAAAAAATACGAATTTAAAAAAAATGATGAATGAATTAGATGCATCAACTAGTTGTGCAATTTTTATTATTGAATATAAAGGAGATATGCCATTATATGATTTTATGAGTAAAAAAATATCCTCGAAACAAATATATTCTATTTTACTGCAAATTTGTAAAATAGTGTTTATATTATCTGATGCAATGTATTCCCATAATAATGTGCATTTGGGAAATTTCATGGTTCTTCCAACAAAAGATAAAACATTCGAATTTATGGGTCATCAAATTCCACATAATGGGATTCAAATATCAGCAATTGATTATGGTGATATGACACTTGAGTCATCTGGTTCTAGAAATTCGATGGATGAAGAATCCTATTATTTTTTGGAACTAACAAAAGTAATATTCTATATTCTTATGAATGTGCCCAAAATGGAGAAAGATTGTCGGATGCAAAAAAAGAAGTATCCATCTGAATTGAATAAAAATTATATGGATCATTTTTGGAGTGTTATTTTACGCCAATATCCTCAATATGCAGAAAAATATTTTCAATTATATCCCAAATTCCAAAAATATTATTCGCAATTGACAAAAGTAGAGTTGAATAAACTTAATAAACATATGAGATATAGGAATGAAATTATTACATTTTTCCATAAAATAGAGATGAATTTTGCGCTTGATTATCCAGAAGAATATGCAAAACTAACTGGTTGGTGTTCAGCTCCTGTATTTACTCTCCCGAAGAATGATATTCTTAAAATATTAGGCTGTAAAACACGTGAAGAGTATGTAAATTTGTTCATGAAGAAAATATAATATTTCATATAATATGACTTATATTTTAGTAACTGGTGGTCTTGGATTTATAGGTTCGCATACAGTTTTAGAATTATTGGATAAACAATATAAAATTATAATTATAGATAATTTATCAAATAGCTCAAAAGATGTACTTAATGTTTTCAAAAATATTATATTTTTCCAAATAGATCTTCGTAGTAGTCTTCAATTAGAGAATCTTTTTGTAAAATATAAAATATCTGCGGTTATCCATTTTGCCGCTTTGAAAGCAGTTAGTGAAAGTATTAAGAAACCATTGCAGTATTATGACAATAATATTTGTGGTACTATGAATTTACTGGAAATAATGAAGAAACATAATTGTAAGAAAATAATTTTTTCCTCTTCTGCAACAGTTTATGGTGAAAATACATATCCAGTTACTGAAGAATCCCCAATTGGTAATGGACTTACAAATCCATATGGAAGGACAAAATATATGATTGAGCAAATATTGAGCGATTTATATAATTCCGATAAAAGTTGGGCAATTGCAATTTTGCGTTATTTTAATCCAATTGGGGCGCATCCTTCTGGATTATTAGGAGAGAATCCCAATGATACGCCTAATAATTTATTTCCTTATTTGCTGAAAGTCTGTGCAAAGAAATTACCGGTTCTTACTATTTTTGGCAGCGATTATGATACAGAAGATGGAACTTGTGTTCGGGATTTTATCCATGTTGTTGATTTAGCAAAAGGTCATGTGAAAGCTCTTGAACAAATAGAGAATGAACATTCTAAATTGCGAGTGTATAATTTGGGCACTGGGAAAGGCACAAGTGTTAAGGAATTGATTGCCATTTTTGAGAAAGTGAATAATGTTGTTATAAATAAAAAATATTCTGCAAGAAGAGAAGGAGATTTACCATATGTATATGCAAATACTGAGAAAGCAAATAAAGAATTGGGATGGCAATGTATTTATACCGTGGAAGATATGTGCAAACATGGCTACAATTATGCACTCAATAATTTTTGAAAATCTGATTTTTCTACTATTTTCCCTTTTATATATAATTTTTCCAGCGATTGAGGAAATTTTTTTATTTTCCTCTTGAATTTTCTCCCTAATGATAGCTCTTGGATACTGTCAGGTAAATTATCAATTAATTGGTCAAAATAGGTACCAAATTTTAGGACTAAAAGACCATCTGGTAGGTAATCCACAGACTTATCAAAATCATCACCAAACGTCAAATATTTGAGGTTCGATGGCAATTTATCAACTGGTTGGTTGAAATCTTCACCGAATTGTAGAATTTCCAGAGTTTCTGGTAAATTATCTACAGGTCTATTGAATAATTGACCGAAAATAAGTTTGACTAATTTTGGCGGTAACCATGACTCTTCATTTATCACAAGAGATTTGTTGAAAAAGCTGAATTCAGAGAAGATAATTGTTGTAATGCATTTTGGAATTCGATAGTTTTTATCGCGTTTAGCATAAATTATTTTATTAAATTCCATGCCAAAATAAATCGATTTACACTTCTTCATCGCCTGAATCGTTTTCATTGGCAAAATACTATCATATAAATCGTCAAAGTATAAAGTATCATTTTCAATCCAATAGTCTTCACTCATTTTATAAGCTCTAATATTATTTTTCTAGAAATCGGGAATTTTGAAATTATATAAATAATAATGTCGAATGATCCGAAGAAGAAGAAAAAACATGATAAGGGAGGCTACCATACAGAAAATGGAAGAAGAATTCCCCCTGTTCCTCCTCAGAGACCTCCAATTCAGCCAATTGAACCAGAAATGAAAATATATGTGAATCCGAGTGACCCAAGTGACTATATATATTTAGACGCAGGTGTTGTGGAATTTTATGATGTGCCACCTCAGCCCAAGGCGCATCCAATAGAGCAACCTATTGGGCTACAAAATGATGAAGCAGAAATGGATGAGGATTTGCTAAGACTCCGGCGCGTTATTAAGAATACAAAACAATTATGCGAACGCCGTGGAAAATCTACATGGACGAGTAAAATAGAAGGGCTAGCAGATTTGCTGGCTCTAGCCAATCATGTTGAATTCGCCAATTATACGAATATTTCACTCAACCAGGCACATCTTCTTCATTTGCAGGAACCCTTGCAAAGGCTAAACAACTTAATTGGCATGGAAAGCATAAAGTCCAATATTTTCAACCAATTGGTTTTCTTTTTACAAAATATTGAGCCGCAGCATCCTCATATGTTGCATACATGTGTTCAAGGACCTCCTGGATGTGGTAAAACGGAGCTTGCCAATATTTTAGCCGATATTTATGCCAATCTGGGAATAATCCGTGAGGCGAAAGTAGTTGTTGCAAGACGCAGCGATTTAGTTGCTGGATTCCTTGGGCAAACAGCTATGAAAACGCAGGAAGTCATAGATTCCGCCAAGGGAGGAGTCCTGTTGATTGATGAGGCGTATTCTTTGGGGAATGAGGAAAAGAAGGATTCATTTGCCAAGGAATGTATTGATACAATAAATCAGAATTTGACAGAGGGAAAAGCGGATTTTATTTGCATTATTGCAGGATATAAAGAGGATTTGGAGAAATCATTTTTCGGTTTTAACTCTGGATTGGAACGCCGTTTTCCCTATCGTTTTACAATAGAAGATTACTCACCAGAAGATTTGTGTAAAATATATCAGACCATTTTGGCACGAAGTGATTGGAAGATAAACCAGGAGGATGAGAAGAAGATTGTGGAATTTTTCAGGAAAGAGCGAGAGAGCTTCAAATTTAATGGCGGCGATTTGGAGAATTTTGTACATTTCTCAAAATTGGCGTTTGCTAAGAATAAAATATTTAAAGTTGGGGAAAATGAGCGGATTATTCAAATGGAAGATATTTTGGGAGCATTTGAATTATATAGGGCGAATAAAAATCTGGCGGAAAAAGAGGGAAATTCAGTGCCAATGTTTATGTATACATAGTTTTTATAAAAAATATCTTGAAGAAAATTTATTCATTATTATTATTTTTTATATCCTAAAATAAATTTTTTTCAACCATTCTCATGTACTTTTGAAAACTATTCTGATTTAATTTCGAATTATTAGATAGGTTTTTATTTTTTTGATAAGGAAGACTTGTATTTCCAAGTAAATCAGAAAGTGTTCCATCTTCACCAATTTTTATTACTATTTTTTGTTTAACATTTAATGCAATTCTTACATTATTTCTAACTGATTGACTATATAATAAATTTTCAAAATTTCCTTGAGGTAAATTAGTTGTTTCGTTTAATAGTAAATAAGAATTTTTGTGTTGTATCTGATTCATTTTATTAGTAAATATTTTTCCCATAAAATCAAATGTTAAATCAATATCCTGACCTTCTCCAACCACTATAAAATTATTTAATATAATTTTTTTTTCTTTTATTTTTATTAAAAATTTAAGCTGTTCTTTCATTTTATCACTAAATTTAACAACATTATCAGGATTTGGAATGCCATCTTGACCTAATTTTGGAAATAAAATAGTTGAGAAATGACTAGTTAAGTTACTTATATCATATTCATAGACTTTAAATTGATTTGTTGAAGGATCAATAATTAAAATACCAAATGAACCGTCGTCAGCTAAAAAAAGAGAAAAATATTTATTAGGATCATTTGGTCCTAAACTTATTTTTTCACCAAAAAATATTCTGTGTTTACCAAAAATAGATGGAGTATATTTAAATTTTGGATCTACATCTGGATTATTTACATAAAAATCTTTTGCTTCTAATCCACCACCTTTCATTTCACTTTTTTTCTTGCTTAATTTTACAACTGGTTTATATTTAATAACACGACCTTTCAGTTTGATGGGCTCCTTAAGTTTCTCTATATATCCTACATAAGTCCCATAAGTCTTCTTTTTGGAACCTTGAGTAATCTCACGAACACAAAATTCAACTTTTTTCTTTTTATTTGAAGAGCAAAGTTTTGTTACTGCCTTTCTTGCAGCAGAAGATGGTGTTGAAGAAACATAGAGTCCGTGCTCTTTACCTCCTACAACAACCGTGAAATGACGTTTCGAGTCAGAAGACTTCTTAGAAGATTTTTTGGGTTTTCCTCCTAATTGTGGCATATATTATTATTTAAGATTTTAATTAAAGCTCTAGCATCAATTGGTGGTTAAAGTATTTTTTATTTGATCTCCAACAGTTTGTAATCCTTGAGGAATATCTTGTTCAAATGTTTTCTTTATTTCAGAACCAGCATTTTCGGCAAATCCTTTTATTTGAGAACCAGTATCTTCAAAAAATCCTCTTACTGGAGCTCCTACTATATCTTCCCAAAAAGTTTTATTAAAAAAACCTCCTTTCATTTTTTTTTTATCAATTAATTTTGCGACTGATTTATATTTAACAACACGACCTTTCAGTTCGATGGGCTCCTTAAGTTTCTCTATATATCCTAAATAAGGCCCATAAGTCTTCTTTTTGGAACCTTGAGTAATCTCACGAACACAAAATTCAACTTTTTTCTTTTTATTTGAAGCGCAAAGTTTTGTTACTGCTTTTTTTGCAGCAGAAGATGGTGTTGAAGAAACATAGAGTCCGTGCTCTTTACCTTCTAAAACAACCGTGAAATGACGTTTCGAGTCAGAAGACTTCTTAGAAGATTTCTTAGAAGTTTCTTTAGAAGATTTTTTAGGTTTTCCTCCTAATTGTGGCATACATTTTATTAGATATTTTTTTTCTTTTTGTCTTTTTTCTTTTTGTCTTTTTTTTTCTTTTTCTCTTTACCATCTTGAAACTGTTGCGGTCTCTGTTTCTGCTCCTGTTGTTGCCCTTGTTGCTGCGGTTCTTGTTGTCCTTGTTGCTGCGGCTGTTGCTGCGGCTGTTGTTGCGGTTGGTTTTGTCCTTGTTGCTGTCCTTGTTGCTGCAGTTGTTGTTGCGGTTGGTTTTGTCCTTGTTGCTGTTGCTGTGGCTGTTGCTGTCCTTGTTGCTGAGGTTGTATCTTTAATTTATTAATTCTATTTTTCGCTCTTACCATAACATCATTTGAATATATTCTTTTTAATATATTTTCTAAAAACTTTCTACAAATATTACAATAATTGCCAATACCTCTTAAAATATTTATGCCAACTCTTTGTTGATTTTTTTGTTCTTGAACATTTGATTTTTCAGGTAATAAGTCTTGTATTTCATATTTTAGATAATGTTTTTCATATTGACTATATATTTTTTGTATAATATCAATATAATTATCTTTTCTGATTGTTTCAGTTGTATTTATTTTTTTACTTGTGTAAAAATCTATAAGAGTTAAAAATCCATTTGATGAATTATCTGGATCATATACTTGTAAAAATAATGTTCCTCCTTGAAATTCAAACATATTTTTTAATATTCCATTAATATAAGATGAATCATCACCTTGAATTTTAACTCTTAATTTTTTTATTATTGTATCTATATTACCATTTTTTAATTCAAATGATAATTTAGTTAAATCAAATTGATTTCCAGAATTATCCAATAATAGTGGTAAATTAATATTTACTGAACCTGTAGGATATTTTACTAATTTATCTAAACTTTCTTTTAAAATACGATCTAATAATTCTTTCCACCAAGTTTTTCTAAGTTTTTCCTTCAACTCTTCATATAGTTTTGAATTTATACCTGGTGTCAAAATTGCCTCGTAACTCAATATATATTTTACTTTTTTATCAATATCATTCTTTTTATTTGTTAATGCATTTGATTTTTTCTTTTTATCCTTTTTTTTAGATTTAGCTATTAAATCCTCTATTAAACCCCCGCCAACTTTATTTTTATTTACTGTTTTTGATTTTACAATACCAAGAAATTTACTAAAATTGAATTTACCATTATCTAATAAACTTGATAATAAAAAATAATAATTATTTATATTTTCAATAATACTCATATCATTTTTATGATATTCATCTTCTTTTATAAATACTCTATCACTTATTTTACCACCAATAAATCCTAATAAACTTTTAATACAATCATATAAAGTCTTTGTTTGATTTAACTTCAAAAAATTATTAACAAGAATAGAAACAAATGAGATATTTTCAGGAGATACTTGAGTTTCCTTTTTTGTAAATCCAATTAAATCTGGTATTGTTACTTCATCTATTCTATATTTATTTTCAAAACCACCTAAATAGGCTGATGAAGTATCATTATTTGTTGTTTTAACATAATCTAAATATTTTTTTATAGAAAACATTGTTTTCTCAACATCTTTCTTTTGATTTATTTTTTTTTCTAATTGATCAAATAAAAATTCTTCATATTCTTTCAAACCTCTACTCAATCTTATATCAGTATATTTTTTAAAAAGTTTGTTCTCATTTTTTTGTAAAAAATCAATTATCAAATTATTCATATTTCTATAATTATTGGATGAGAACATTCTATTATATGCCTCATTTGATAAAACAGGAATTTGTGTAGAATTTACTGATGTGACACTGGTAGTGCTATTTAATCTTTTTTCTCCATAATTTACGTTTGAATAAGATTTTGTGGCAGATGAATAATTTATTGTTTTATTATTATATAAATTATTAATATAATCCAAATTTAAATTCATTTATTTTATATTATATTTTTAATTTATCTAATTACTATATTTTTAGTTCTATTCTGCACAACATTATTTTTTCGATAATAAGATAATCCACTTGATAAATCAATACCACTTGTTCCAGATAAAGTTCCAGTTTGAGATTGAACAGTTTGTGCAAATTGATTCCTACTAATTAATATTGTGCAACTTGCAAATTGATTTTTCATAATTGAATTACAATATTTTTTCAATCCAATACTAATATTCGAATTTGGTGGAATAGATACTTTCATTAAATTATTTAAAACTGAATTATTCGCCAATAAATTAAAGAATGCACCTCTCGTAGCTTTTATATTTTTAAATGTGCCTTCACTTGAAAGTAATGCATTAATATTACTATAACTTAAACAACGCCATGAAACAGGATTTTCCAAAATCATTTCATTTGCTCCCATCATTATGTAACCTTTATTTAATATAAATGTATCAATAAATTTTTTATTAATAAAACCATTTTGAGCAATTTTAAAAATCATTAATCGATTTAATAGAATACTTTTAAATATATCTACTAAATAAAATTCATTACTGTTAAATTGATTATTTATTAATTTTGCAACAGGAATTAATATTGAGCGACCAACAAATAATTTCCTTAAATCTTGCCAGAACTGGATACTTTCTACTTTTGCACGTAAATTAGCTGGTAAAACTTCTTTTCCTGATTCTATGGATTCTGGTGATTGATTACTAATTGCTGGAATTGAAACACCAATTCTTGACAAAGCTGTATTAAATATAGCTGTAAATTGGGCTGGAGTTGGAGGTAAATTAGTTAAATTTACTAAATTTGGTATATTAATATTTTTAGTTACATTTTTACCTAATTTTCTGTTAAGAGCTGCCTTTACTGATTCCAATACTTTTTTAGTTTTTTCAGAGAATTCTTTATCAACTTTTTTTTTGGCACTTTGTAATTTAGATATAAAAATAGAAGGAGTCCCTGGATTTTTTCCTTGATAAATTAAAAAACAAAGTTCAGCAATTTTTATTACCATTTCAGCAGCTAAACCAGCTTTTACCTTCATAATTGCAATGTAATTTTCCTTTGATGTATCAAATATATTTTTCTTTGAAACAACTTTTGTATCTATATATTTAAGTTCCTCAGCTCTGAATCTTTTATATTCTGCAATAGCCATAGTAATAACTTTCAAAATTTCTGTTTTTTGTTGTTCAGGGCTAGAGTAGGAAGTAAAAATTATTTTAAATCTTTCCATAAACAAATTATAATATTTTTGAATTTCTTTTGCAGTATAACTTGATCGAAAAATATCTATTTTCAATTGTGCAAATTGTATATAAATTGCTTTTGATAATCTTATAAAATCATAGTAAGCATCAAGTGCCTCAAATGTTTGTTTAAAAACATCTTCGTTTTGGTAAGGAGCACCAACTGTAATAACTTCTTCTACTGATTTGGGAATTTCACCATTATTATCCTGTAATAAGAAACTTGTTAATCTTTTGATTGATTTTTCATAATCAACGTCATGTATTTTATCGATTGGATTTCTTGGGTCCATATCTGTATTAAAAACAATTGGGAATTTTTCTCTAGTGAATTGGGATATATCTACATTCCATTCTGATTCTGTATATAATTCTTGTTTAAAGAAAATTCGAATATGATTTTTACCGTCTTTATTCTTTTTAATTTCATTGGGGAATATTCTTCTACCAATTTTAGCAATACCTTTAATAAAATTTTTATCATAAGATAGTGGTTCAGAATTAGTTGTTCCTTCATCTATAAAAATAAAATCATTTGGATCATAATACTCATCGCTATTATTTTTTATTTTAAATTTTCTGATTAATGAATAATTAATTAATAGTATAAAATTATAAAACATTCTTATATTTGCTTTTTTTAAATATTCTACTATTTCATTTGATGATTTACCAATTTTTTTAATTAAAAATTCATTATACAAATTAAAAATATAGCAACCATATTCAAAAAAAATAGTGAAAAGGAATAATACAGATATTCTTTGAGTAACAATTTCGGGGGTTGTATTGGATTGGATTGGGTTTAATAACAAAATTATTTCATGATTTACGATATTTTTTGTGTTATCAACATCACATTGGAATTTTTCAGGATCTATTGTTTGACTTTGAGGAATAATTCCTTTTATTAAACTAATTTGAACTGGTGAGATTGTACCATTTGTCCCATTTAATCCAAATCTTGTAAAAATTTGTTTTTCAAAATCTTTTTTACCATTAATTGTAATATTTGAATTTTGAATATCAAGTAAATTACCTCCAATTAAATATTGAAGACCACTTATTTCCCTTCTTCTTTCTAAAAAAATCTTACCTGAAAAAGAAGGAGAATATTCCAAATTATCAGGATCAGCACCCGGATTAGATACTGGTGATAATAATTGAATTACAGCTGAACATACTTCAACTGGTGATCCAATTGGTAATTGTGCAACATTAGACGCTTGCCATAAACATACATTTTTTACACTTTCACGTAGATATTCATCTCCATCATCAGTTGATGGATTCCATTTTGTTTGAATTTGGGCTTCTTCTTCTATTTTTCGCATATCATTTGTTTCTTGAGCTCCATTTAATGGAAAATTGCCGGAACCATCTACACCAACACCAATAATTGTGGTTGGAAAATTATTGTCAAATCGTTCTTGCTCTAATATATCATTACTAAACTTCAAGTATTCTTTTTTTAAATTTGCTAAATCATCTGTTTTTTCTTTTGTTAGCTTTAATCTTTCAATTTCTTTTTTTAAATTATCTTCATTTAAATCCGTTTCTATTGAATTACTATTATATTTTGATAATTTGGATCTATCTTTATTTGATATATATTTTTCAAGATATGTTGATATGTAAGAAGATGACAAAGATTCGCCGAATAATTCTAAAATTCTCTGTGCATTTTTTCCTTTTAATATTTGTTCTACTGGGATAATACTTGACATATTACTTAATAATTAGATATTTATTATTAGTGTAATAATAAATAATGGGATTATTCACGATAATAATGTTTCTAGTTAATTATTTTCTAATACTTGGTGTCTTACTTGTCGTTGTGGCTGTGGTTGTGGTTTTTTTATTTTATTAGCTAATTTAGAACCAAATTCTTTTGCTTTACCAAATAAAGATTTTGCTTCATTAACTATTTTATTTTTTAAAGATTTTTTAGATGATGATATATTTACTAATTGTTCTTGATTATTCAGTTTAATTGATTTTTTGGGTTGTGTAGTTTTTGTTAATAAATTATTACTAATTTCGTTTCTATCATTATCATTAAATTTTATGGGTGTTAATAACTCTTTATTACTAGGATGTTTTCTTTTAAATTCTTCATATTTTTTAATAATATTTTTTATAACATTTTTATCATTTTTACTAGTATTATTTATAGTCCTTGTTACATCACTTATCCATTCATAATATGCATCATAAATTGAATCAATTTCTGTTTGATTTTTTATATTTTTATTTAATTTTTCCAAAAAATTTTTTGCTTTTATTTTATATGGATTTAATTCACTCCAATTTGGAGTAAACTCCGAACCTTTTTGACTAGAACTTGGCACTGTAATCCATGTAATACCCCAATTATCATTGTTATTTGGTACCACTTGTTGAATTTGTGGTGTATTCATAATTCGACTCATAACAGAATTCGAACTAGTCATTGCTTTATCTATACCTTGACTTGATGAACTAGTTTGTTTGGCTAATTTTTCTCCAACTGATTTCACAATTCCGTTCATAACAGACTTCGAACTATTAAGTGCATTTTTTCTTTTTTGATTATTAGATTGCTTTTGCAATTCCAGTTTTTTTTTCTCTTGTTCATCACTTATTTTTTTTACAGCTCCTGTAATAATTGAATTAACTACTGGTTTAACAGCAGTTTTTATACTATTTTTTTTAGATTGATTATTATTAAATTTTAGCAATTTTTTTGTGCTATTTGAATTTGCATTTGGTGCTGGTGCAGATATTTGCCTAACTTCATTATTTCTTTTAACAACTGGGTTCCAAAAATATCCAGTAATTTCATCAAATGATAAAATTTCTTCTGGATTATTTTGCAAATTGCGCCGCAGTATTATTTCTCCATTCTGTCTAAAATCTACTTCATAATCTTGAAATTTGGATTTATTATTTTGTATTTCAGAATAATTATCACCCATTCTTGACATAAACTGAATTATTTCTTTATTAACTATAATACAATATACTCCAAAAACTTGCTGTTGATTTGAATTTGTATAAATAAATACATCATATACATTTAAAACATTTTCAAATTTATTTTTAATATCTTGACTAGATTGATTAATAGTAGTTTTTAAAAATGGATTTTCTTGTTGGTTTTGTACAAAAGACATATAAAATTCGGATGTTTTTATTTTTCCAATTTGATATTGTGGATGCTTATTTAATTCATTCACTTTCGATTGGTTTTTAAAAACATTATCTTGAATTGTTGATCTTGAAGAACTAAGTGACTTTTGTAATTGAGCTTCTTTTAATTGTTTTTTTAATAATTGTTGTTTCCTTTGTTTTTCTTGTTCTCTTTCTAATTTTTTTCTTTGTTCTTCTAAATTATATAATTCACCTTTTTTAACTGCTTCAGGATTAGCTAAATTGGCAAAAGAGCCTTTAGTTATTTGCAGTTTATTAGATGACACCGGTTGTAATGGTTGTTCTACTTCATATGAATTATTTTTTGAATTAAAGTTTTCTAGATAATTTTCTTCTTCTTCTATTATTTCTGGAATTTCTATTTGATTGTTAAATCTACTTTTACTTCCAGTATTTTCTGATATTCTTTGATTTGGCGGAAGGCGCTCCATCTCCATATATGTATTCTTTAATAAAGTGGATTTAGGTTGTATTCTAGCAGCTGCACCGATGCCTGTTTCTTGTTGTTTATTAACTACTTCAACCGCATTTGTTCGAAATTCAGGAGTATTATCTATATAAATTCGATTTATAACACCATTAATTTCAATTTCTAGAAATCTTTTACCACTATTTTCATCTATTTTAAATAATTGACTTTTAATATTTGTAACTGCATTTGGATTTTTCAATGATTGTCTCATAATAAATTTTGAAAGAATTGATAAATTTTCTGGTGTTATTGATATTCTATTTCCATTTGGTTGAACTAAAACTATATTTGATGGCTTTTCTTGTGGTGGATTATCTAAACTTCTTTTAATCTTCGCTAAAAATTTTTTTAATTGTTCTACATTCTGAAACGTAATTGGACTTTGTTTAGAAGTTTTTACAATTTGGGATGCTACTTTTTTTTCTGAATTATTTACTTCTACTGCGTTATTTCTAAATTTTTTTTTAGAATTATTTAAAATATTTGAAACATTAACATTTTTTCCAGTATCTTTATTTTTTAATTCAAATTCTATTCGGTTGTTTTTATCAAATCCATTTATTATTAATATAAAATTTTTATTATTTATTTTAATTTCAGAATATATTTTTCCTTTATTTGTATCAAATATTACTGGAAATGATAATAAATTATTTAATTTATCAATAGCAATTACAACAGGAATATTATTATATGGAATAATAAATAAATTATCTGAAACTTTTGTTGGTGGAATATTTATTTTTGAAGTATTTTCTTTTGGAAGATTTTGTAATTGTTGTAATAAATTTATCAAGGATGTTTCTGAAATTGGTGGTAAATTACTCAATTTACTTTTAGAAGATACAGTTAATTGTAATTTACTAGTATTTTCTTTAACAAATTTATATAATTTTTCTAAAAAATCTTTATCATTTTGTTTTTTTATTCCATCTTGTTGCAAATTATCTAATCTTTGTCCAAAATTTTTAAATATTGATTTAACTGTTGATTCTGCTTGATCCCGAATGTTTTTGCGTTGCTTATTATTTTCTTGTTGTTTTTTAATTTCATTCATTTCACTTAAAAAAGTTAAAATATTTTCACTAGCTTCATTATTACTTCTAACCGGTTTTTTCCAATAATATCCTTTATTTTCTTTATATGTTAAAATTTCAAAATCACTCTGATTTGCAATTTCAATTTTTTTTATATCTAATTTTGATTTAAAGTATTGAAAGGTAATTCTAATTCCTTTATCCGAAATATCGCAATAAAATAACTTACTAAGAAAACCTGGATCAACAACAGGATAACAAGTCTTTTCATCATTTAATTGTGCAAAATAATATATATTATTTTCATTTTCAACAAAATAAATAGTAATAATCGGTCCTTCAAGATTAGAATATTTTAAAATTTGATAATAATGTTTGTCATCATAAGAAAAAGAGTTACTAATACTTTTAGATAAATGTTCATTTTCTTTTAATTTACTTATAAAATATTTACAAAATGGACTTTGTTCAATTGTTGGCATTAATTTAGATATTACATTTTTTATTTCTTCTTGTTTATTCTCGGGTATTTCATTAAATTCGGACCAATCATTAAATACTGATGGATATTCTGGAATTTTAAATGCATTCATAAAATTATTTGATTGCTGTTGCTGATTCAGTTGCTGTTGCTGTTGCTGATTCAGTTGCTGTTGCTGTTGCTGTTGCTGTTGCTGTTGTTGTTGATTATTATTTTTGCCTTTTACTCCTGCTACTGGTCCGTTATTAGTTTTAGATTGCTGAACACTACCCTGCAATTTTCCTATAATTTCTATTATACTTTTATTATTATTACCGCTTTTACTTACATCAGCCCATTCATAATAACCACTTGAATTCCACGATAATAACAATAAATTAGTTCTATTAGATTTGTATATTCCAAATTTTTGCAAATCAATTAAATAAATTTCTTTATTTATTTTTGCATAATAAAATCTATCATCATGCTTTGCAAATTCGGTAAAAATTTGAGAATCATCTACTAAATATATATCATGTTGATCTCTTCTGGTAATAACAAGTTTAATTATATTAACTGTTTTTTCTTGGTTTCCTCCTTTAATATCTAGTAAAATTGGTAAAGAGTTTGTTTGATCTTTATAAAAATTAAAACCTTCAATATATTGTAAATGAGTAAAAACTTTTGCAAATAAATTATTAAAATTTTTCTGCAATGCATTTAAACTATTCATAAAAAGTTCTTGAAAATTAGAATTCCAATATACAAACTTATCATTAATATTTAAATAAATATCCATAAAAAAACTAGAATTTGAAATATCTAACAATACTCTTTTAAAAATTATATTTGATTTTGGGTCAAAACCAATAATAAAATCTGGAAATATTGCTGTAAAAATTTCTTTAATTACTTTAATATGTACAGGTTGACTTATATTTTCACCATATTTTGTATATGTAATAGTCATATCTGTAAAATAAACAGTATATGTATCATACTGCACTTTAAATACTGCTGTAGCACCATTACTAGCTTGAAGTAAATTTGTGTTTAATTTAGTAATAAGCATTGTTCTTAATTCATCTGGATTAGGTTTATTTTGGGTATTTCTGCTGGAAACTAGAACTGCTGCAGCAGCAGGGGATACTGAATTTCTTAAAGATTGTGATGATGCTGCGGATGAAGTTCCAGTTGGAAAAATTTGAACCCAAGCCCAAGAATTATCTGGATTTTTTCTTAAGTAAAATTTTTCTTTTTTATCTCCAGTAATAATTTCTTTTATTATACCTTTTTTCAAATTAATTTTAATAATTATTTTTTTACCTTTTTCTAAAAATATTTCTGATTTATAAGTTCCATTTTTATTTTTTTGAATAGGATATTTAACTTTTGGGTTTTTATTAATTGTTTTATCTTGAAAATAAATATTACCATTTTCATAAATTATTTTAAATATTACTTCACCTGGTTTATCTTTAAACTCTTGAGTTTTTGAAATATCTAAATTAGAATTTATATTTTCAATTTGAGACCAATTTAAATTTGTATTTATCTTTTGTTTTTGTAATTGATTATCTGATTTAGTTTTCATTCTAGAAAAATTCTCCGGTAATCTTTGTTCAGATTTATTAGACATATTTACTATAACTTCTCCCGAATTATAATTATTTTTTCCTCTAATTTTTTGTATAATTTCTAAAATTTTTCCCGGTGCATTTTTAGTTGAATTTTTAAATGTTTGATTAGAACGATTGAATAATTTATTTTCATCAGTCGAAATTTTCCATAAATAACAATCATCACTATCAAATAATAAATATACATCTTCTTCATTTTCTTCAAAAAGAGTAGATATATAAAATGTATCATCAAATTTCTGTAATATTTTTCCCCGAAAAGTAATTGTATCATCCTGTTTATTATATTCAAGTCCTAATTGCCCAAGATTACAATGTGCTAATGGATTCAGATAGATTTTTAATTCACGTTCATTATTTATATTAATTACAAAATATAATTCACCAGTTGTTTTATCTTTTTTTAATATTTTACTATTATTATAAGATGAATCGTTTTTAAATTCTTGCATAATTTTTTCAGTATTTCCTATAAATTGTTCTTTTGAAATTGGCTCACTTTCTTCTCCTGTTTTGTAAATAAATTTAATACTTTGTTGTTCATTTTTTTGTTTCAATGCTGATAAAAATTTATCTAAAGATAATTTATTCAATGTATTATTAAATGCAGAATTATTATTACTTGAATTTTCTTCAGGGATAGTTTCTAGTGGTAGTAATTGATTTAAAATATTTACACGAAAAGGATTTCTTTCTACAGCTTTACTTGAATACAAATTGACATTTGATTGTTTTATAACAGGTTCAAGTTCAGTATTTGAATTAAAATTGTTTGAATATTCTTCTTCTTCTTCTTCTGCTTCTATGTTGGTTTCAACTTCACTTGCTGGCCTGCTATTATAATTATCATTATTTTGATTGGAACTAGCTTCTCTTACTGATAAATTATTTCTTCTTACTCTTACTCCTGGTTCAGTTGAAGTACTAATGTTGACTTCTTTAGAAAATATAAGAGGAACTGATGATTTTTTACGTTCTAATTTTTTACGTCTTAATTCTGGTGATAATTGTATAACACGTGATTTACTATTCAAATTCTCTGCTTCATTATTTGCATTATTATTTTTAGATGATTGTGAATTAGCAGCATCTTGCGCAACACTTCCTAGCTGAATTGGGAGAACAGATGGGCTTACATTTTCTTGAATAATTCCCCTAATTCTTTCTGGAACATTTTTTGTATTAAAATTTTTAAAATTTTTATTAGATTCATTTAATTTATATACTTTATCTCTTGAAATTTTCCATAAATTGCATTCTTCACTATCAAATAATAAATATACATATTTTCCATTTTCATCATATTCTTCTGATTTATAAAATTGTGTATTAAAAATTTTATCTAATATTATTCCAGGTTTTTCTCCGTAAATAATTTGATTATATTTTTCATTAAACTGAAGCCCTAAATTTGTAATACATTCATTTAATTTTGCAATTTTATTGGTAACATTTTCAGCTTTTTGATGAGAAGAAAATTGTATAGGATATCTTTCTCTTCTATCTAAATCTTCTATTAATAAAAATTGCCTACCATTTTCACCTATTTGAGATATTTTTTCTAAACTTTTCGAGTTATGTTGTCTAATTAATTCATATATTTCTCTAAATTTTTCTGGTGATAATTTATATTTTTTTCCTGTTGGTGGAACTAAAAATATATTTGGTGAAATTCCTTTTGCTGGATTTTCAATTCTTTGGGATATAAGAGCTAATGCTTGTTCCGGAGTGCGTTGGGCAACAATTGGAGAAGAAGTTTCTATTATTGGGCTTTTAGATTCTCTCAAATTACTTTTTACAACATGTGGTAAATTGATTGATTCAGCAGAAGATAGTCACATGGGGTTCTGTGTTACACTTCTTTGCGATGTTACTTTGCCTGTTGCTTTCGCATTTGTAATATTTTTTCTTTCTTCCAATGCTGCTGCTGCTGCTGCTGTTGCTGTTGTTGATACTACTGGTGCTGGTGCTGGTGCTGTTGATGCTGCTGATAATGGTGGTGCTGCTGGTGTTGATGCTGCTGATAATGGTGGTGCTGCTGGTGTTGATGCTGGTGCTGTTGTTGTTGTTGATACTACTGGTACTGGTAGTACCCCCTTTACTTCACCATTAATATAACTTTGTAAATTCGTATTTCTATTTTTATTACTGGGATTCGTCCATTCGTAATAACCACGATCATTCCACGCCAATATTTGAGGGATTATTCCAGTATATTTAAATATTTTATTTTTACCAATTACATATCTAATATTTCCATCTATATCAGCAATATAATTTCCATTAACTATTTTAAATTCTTTTGAATTATTTTCATCATCGATATAGAAATATATATTATTTGGTTTAAATAAAATTTGTATTATAATTTCAGAATGATTAGTATTTCCTCCCCTTATAATTAATAAATAATTACTATTATTAAAATATAGTTCAAAACCTTGCTTGTAATTAAAATGTTGAAAAATAGTATTCATCGCAATATAATATGGTTTATCTTGTATAAAATCTATAAATTCATTTTTAAAATCAAAATTCCAAAATTTATTGCCATTTGTATTATCTGTTTGTAATTCAAGTTCTATTTGAAAATTTTGTATTTTTATTAATTTTATAATTTTATTATTCGGTATAAATATAATTCTAAAACCAGGAAAATCAGCAATATAATCGGTATTATCTATCTCAATTTTTTTAATTTCTGTTGTTCTATTTATAGATCTACTTATTGTTGGTTTTGTTTGATTAAAATTAATCTGAAATATTTCTTGTTCTATATGCAATACGTATATATTAGGGTTTTGATTTTCCGCTTTTCCAAAATTATTTTCAATTATTACTCTTAATTGTGCATATTGTGAAGATTGGTTGTTATTTCCATAATTATTTGGTGGTAATGGTATAGGGTGTCCTGTAGATTGTGATTTTCTTTCTTGTAAATTCTGAATTTGTTTTTCTCTTTCAGTTTCAAGGTTTTTTAAAGCTTTTGCATGAGATTCCCCATATAACATTTGTCTACCACTAGTATTTTTCGATGTATTTCTAAGTAATGGTGATTTTACAGATTGATAAGTATTGTTTATACTTTTTACTAATGAATTAAAATATTGATTAATTTGATCTACAGTTTGAAATTGCATAAATGATGTTTGTGCAGCTTGACCGGTAGAATCAGTTAAAAGATTAAAGTTTGACAATTGTTTAGATAATTGTTGTCTTTTTTGAGTTTGTAAATCTTGTATTATTTGTTCATACTTCCTCTTTAATTCATTCATATCTTTATCTAATTTATTTTCGTAAGTTTTTTTATTTTGGGTTGATTTACCCAGAGAATTTGAATTAAATTTGGAACGTAATTTTTCTAATTCACTTGTATAATTTTTTCTTTCAGCTTCGATTAAATTATCAAAAAAATTTGTCAATATTTGTTCTGTATTTGATCCTTGTGAGGAGCTTAGTCTGGGAGATTGTGGGGGATATCCTGAGAGAGATGATAGTAATGATTTTGATCTAGTACTTGACATTTGTATAGGACTTGCAGATTGTTGAGCTTTTAATGCTTGTTGGTATGCAATCTTTATTGCTTTTTTTTGTATATTACTTGTAGATTTAAGTAATAGTTGTTCATAGTGTGCTTTTAAATTATCTAAATTTTTTTGATGTTGTTGTTGAAATTGTTGTATTAATAATTGCATTTGTTGTTGTGCTTCTCTTTTTTCACGTTCTTTATTTGCTTTTAGTTGTTGAAATTCTTGTAATTGTTTTTGTGAAATTTGTGAAGAGTTTTGTTGAAATTTGGAAAATTGTTGTGTTAATTCTTTTAAATAATGTTCTGCTTTTGCGGCACGTTGTTGTGCATTTTGTAGTAATCTTTGTTGATCTTGAGATAAATATGGAATAGAACTTGTCCTTGGAGAAGAAAGAGGAGAACTATTTAATCCTGACGGAGTAGTTCCACGTCCAGTAGGATGACCACTAGATTTAGTAAAAGGACCACCAGTAAAAGGAACACCAGTAAAAGGAACACCAGTAAAAGGAACACCAGTAAAAGGAACACCAGTAAAAGGAACACCAGTAAAAGCACTAAAAGGACCACCAGTAGAAGAACTACTAGAAGGAGATACTCCAATACTATTAAGCCCAATTAAACCAGAAGTTCTACTTCCATTTCGAGAACTACTAGACCCATTATTTCCCTTTTCCAGATAAACTTTATAATCAAAATCAGCTGGTATATCAAAATCAAAAAATGCTTCTGAGGAAATAAATATATTTTTCTGGTTATTTTTATTTCTTATTCTTGTTGAAATATTACTTGATCCATTATTCTTCATTAAATCAGATTCTTTAAAAATTAAATCGTAAAATGATAATAAAAGAGTTGGTAAGGTTTTAACAAAAGTTAAACTTGTCATTAATTGATATTTTACAAAATAGCTTTCAAAAGGAACTTGCATATTGCTAAAATTACTTAATGGAATACTTCCTTTATTTAAATAATTCTCAAGAAAAAACCAAGGCTTTGAATTCAATAAATTATTGGTCCATATGCGTATATTATCCAATGATTGATAATCTTTATTTTTAATAATGTATAATTGCCAATCTTTATTTTTTTCCTTTGATAAATCTGTTCTACGTATATTTTGCTTTTTTACTATTCGATTATTATAGTAAGTTTGTAAAATATTTTCTAATTGATAATTATCATAACCCATTAATAAAGCCATTTTTACGGGCTTATCTGTATTATCATCCGTATATTTTAGTAATTTACCTTGAATTAATAGTGTAAATACTTCTTCATGAGTATAACCTGTAACTTTATATGACCTGTCTCCAACTTTTAATTTTTTCTTACGTAACCCAAGAAATTCTTGAAGTAAATGAGCAGTAGCAGATTTTCGAGTTCCTGAAATTTGACTTATACCTTTTTTCAAATATCTTTTAAATTCACCTATTGTTCGTAACACTGGATTTAATAATATCATATTATTATCATTAGCATATCTTTCACTTGTTACTACATTATTTTTATCAAATTCTTCAATTGTCTTTATTTTATCTCTTTTGATTGGCTTAGTAAATGATTTCACTGTTGCAAAAACATCTATCATCCAAACATTTACTTTCGATAATTTTTTAATTGCTGAAAAAACAGGTTCAAGTGCAATAACAAATAATTTTTTATCCCCATGTAAATTTTTAAATTTTTCTTCATAACGTACCCAATAATGAGATGTTAAAATTTCTGGGTTAATTTGAGTATTAATTTGATTTCTTACATTACTTTGCAATTTTTCAAATTCACTTCTCCAAAAAAACCATCTTTTTTTAGTTTCAATACTTTTTGGATTTGTTAAAATATCTGTTGATTCTTTTGCATATAATTTAAGTGAATCATCAAATTCTTTTGGTTGTTTTGAAAATAAATCTTTAATACTTTTAATCATAGACATATTTTTCGTTTTGTTAAAAATTTCCAGGAAATATACATACTGAAGTAAATATCCGCTTATAAATAAGTAAAAATTAGTAATATTTTTTAAATTTCTTAAAGTATCTTTTAATTTATTAAGAAATGTGTATATATTCTGTTTAAAATTTCCTATTTTTTTATCAATCTCAATTTGATCAACTAATGTATTTTTATTTTTTGTTTTTCTAAAAGATTTAAAAGTTTCTAAATAAAGTTTATTAACAAATTGAATTGAATATTGAATAATAATTTTACATTTCTCAAATTCACTCTTTTCTTGAATTAATGATATTTTTTCTATATCACTAAGTTTTTTTCTTACTACTTCTTCAATACTTTTATACTCAGTTAATGTTACTCTTTGATCATTTTCTTTCTTTAAAAATTTCAAATAATCTAAAAATGTTTTATTGGATAATATACGATAATTTAGGAAAAATTTTAAACAAATAAGTATATGCTTATTGTATTTTTCATTTTCATCTAAGGAAAATGGTATTCCTCCAAAACTTAATGTGTGATTAAAAAAATATTTTTGCACAATTAGTTTAAATTGATTTTCATCATAAATATTGTATTGTGTTATAAAAAAATCATTTAAAGGTGTTTGAAATTTTGAAGTATTAAATCCCGCAAAATTAGCTGTTATTAAAGGATCATTTTGACTTGAATTATAACGTTCTTCTAATAAATTAGAAGATAATTTTAAAATTAATTCTCCTAATTGCTGTATTAATAATCCTATTTTTTTATTTATTGATAGCAAATCACTATTTCTATAACTAGTATTACCATTTGTAGTTATTGATTTGCGTTTTAATTTTTGAATTGCTTTATTATAAATATTATAGCATTCGCGAATATTTGTAAAAAAATGAGATAACAGGATTACATATGTTGTATATATATTGCTGTAATTTAGAAAATGTCTTACTTGTTTATAATAATCTGAACTAACATCAAGAATACTAAGAGAATTACTACTTAAACTAGTTTGAAAATTAGTTAAAAATGTTTTAATATCAAAATTATCGATTATATTTGAAAAAAATTGTTGTATTGATTTATAAAATTCAGATCCATTAAATTTATATTTTTTTCTATTATAATTATAAGTATCAGTATAAATATTTACATCTGGATTTTGAACAAGTCTTTCAAGAATTGTTTTTAATTCAGTTATTTGGTTTGAGTGCCTTGTGGAATTTTCTATTTTATTAATTAAATCACTTGAATATTTCAAAAATACATAGTTTTTATTTGATTCTTTATCTATTAAAAAATATCCATATGAATCTATCTTATTTGATATATAAGTATTTGCATACCAGTATTCAGTATCAAAATTATAACATTCAATAACATCCTTTATCCCTACACAATCTTTTTCAAACACTATATTTTTTATTTCATCCGAATTTATATTTAAACTTTCCAAAAATTTGTTAAAAAATGGTTTTTTGTCTATTTCTCCTGTATTATTGTTCATATAAAATGTCTTAAATAATTCTTGTAATCCACTTATTGGCATTAAACCAAATGAAGTTGGGTCTATTGTTGGATAATCAAGCATCGTTCCTAAGACACTTTTTAATTCATTCTGTCTATAATCTTTGAAAATATCTGGAAATAATCTTGCACATAAATGAGAAAATTTATCTTGCGAATCCGTTAATTGTTTTAATGTTGTATCATCAATTGATTTCATATTATTAGCTGTAATTTCACCAAAAGGAAAACAATTATTAAATACATCATCTTGACCATTCTCGGGTAATTTTTCAAAATTTTCCCGCATCTTTCGAATATCTCCATCTATTTTGATTACATCTTGTATTTTTTCATTAATAAAATCACTTTGTTTATCATATTTTACTGATTGCAATTCTGATTTAAATGTATCGATTTGTTTAATAGAAAATGTATCATTAACACCTCCAAATGTTTCTGATGTTTCTGATTTATAAAAATCAACAAATTTTTCATCTAAAGACGTCATATCTAATTATAAATTAGATATAATTTTTATTTAATTTCATTACTTATTCCATCCAATCCTAGATGGGGAGGTAATGGATCAATCGTAAAAGACACAGTACTCTTATCCTTAAACATTAAAATAACCATCAAAAATAAAATAAAAAATACAATATAAACTAGAGCATTCCCCACCCCAATTTGTGCCCTTCTGTAAAAAACAAGAGCTCCAGCAAATATTAAAATCACAATTAACCACCATCTAAATTGTATCCAAAAATTCCAGAATCGCGTTAAATCTCTTAAAACTTTATCATCTTTTTCAGCCATAGTATTCTATTTTATCGTTAGAATTTTTTTTATATCTTTAGTAATCTAATGATACCTAAAATACATGTTTATCATAATAAATTAGCTAATCCTAAATTCTCATTTGTTTCAATAATTGTATTTACAGGTTCTATTTTTGAAAATCCGAATGAAAAAGGTATATCTCATTTTATTGAACATCTAATATTCAAAGGTTCTAAATACTCTACAAGTCTAAAAAATTTAAATAACAAATTGAATCATAATGGTATGAATGTTAATGCAATTACCTCCAATCTTTTCACATATTATTATATTTCCACGCCAAATATCTATATCAAAGAAGCCATTGCTACCCTCATCCAAATTGTCTGTAACCCCCTTTTTCGCGAAGAAGATATTAATTCCGAACGAAAAGTTGTTATTAATGAACTCCTTGAAAGAATGAATAATCCCATATCATTTGCAGCTCATGCATCTCTAAAAATAATATACAAAGAAGATAATCCACTTATTCACCCAGTTATTGGATATATTCCAATCCTAGAAAAAATAACCCAAAAAGATATACTAAATTACTACCAAAAATACTACATTCCTCAAAATATTATCTTTTTTACATCTACATTCAAAACTAAATCTTCCGTTGAAAAAATATGGCGTTCCCAATATAAATTATTCGGTGGATCTTACAAAAAATGCATACCAATATTAACATCCGAACTTTTCAAATGCTTAACCCCTTCCCTCTCTCTTTATAATCCCTCTAAAACTGTAAATCTCTCCAAAAATTTCCCCAATAACACATCATATTTCGTTTCCATAAAATATATCTTACCTAAATGCTCTATAAAAGAACAAATCGCTTTCATTATTTTCAAAAATTATTTGACAGATGGGTTTTCCTCCCTTTTATATACAGAACTCCGTGATAAAAAACAATTAATTTACAGTATTGGTTCATTTTCAGAATCGGCAGTTGATGTTCAAGAATTTGGAATCTATTTTAATTGCAAAAAGAATAAAAAAATACTCAATAGTTGCCTGAAAAATATAGATAAAGAACTTAAAAATTTCTTTAAAAATGGTATGCCCATTAAAGAATACAAGAAGTTCAAAAATAAAACGATTTTCAATTTTGAACGCTCTGAATCATCTGGTGATAAAAAAATGCAAGAAATAATTACGAAATACTACGACCTAATGCAAAAATATAATTTTAAAAAAGTAATTAAAACAATAACAAATGAATTTATTCATAAAACTGTTGCCGAAAAATTAAAAGATAAATTCACTAAAAAATATATTATTGTAGTCTAGAGTCTAGAATTTCTATATTCTTTCTCATAAAATCTATCTTTCTCCTCAAATGTATAAATTTGCTTACCTCTCGTAACTTTATACTCCTCCCATTTCCTCTTAATATCACATTTTTCAAACAAATAATTCATCTTCGCCATTTCTCTAACCACATGATTCAAAAGACCCCTACCATACATAACATAATGGCGAACTTTATAACTATGTGCCAAAAAAGGTACTCCTACACGCTCCAATTCACGTCTTAAACACTTCTCTCTCTCCCGCCGCCATTTCATAACATCATCAAAACTCTTCTTCTTTTCCTCCAATTCCACTTTTCTCACTTTATCCTCTTCAATCCCAATACTATCTTCGCATCTTTCAACTACATCTTCCCAACGATAATATTTATCATCATCTAATCCTAAATCAAAATATCGGTTAATATTCACTCCTTTCACAGTGTAAAAATCTATTTCAGGCATATTATAAAACTATATATTTTCTGACGTAATTTTCCGAACCTCACTAAAATTAATATTTGTGCCTCTTTCTTGTCCGCCTAATCTAGCCAATTGATAAAACCATGGGTATTTTTGTCCCAATACTAAATATTTTTTCTGTAATTTCGGCAAATAAATATCATGTGGCTTATTCATGCTAACCGCCATAATACACATTTTCAGCGTTTCTACCATATACTGCTTACTTATATACAAAATAGCATGTGCCCCAAACATATCCCTTATTCTGAAAAAATTGTCGTCCCAATCTTCACCTCTTGCACCTTTCCTCATAAAAACCTTATTGTTTATAAAAATAACCTTTTCATCCTTTTCCATGCATTCCGCTAATAATTTCTTCCGTTTCATTTTCATATTCCCCCAATAACTCAAGCCCAAATATATGGCATCTGGCGTTTTCTCCTTCTCCTTCTCCTTCTCCTTCTCCTTCTCCTTCTCCTTCTTTTCCTCCTTCTCCTTCTTTTCCTCCTTCTTTTCCTCCTTATACTCTCCTTGGCATGGGGGGGTTAGGGGGGAACGGCAGTTCCCCCCGCAGTTCCCTATTAGGTCGTCCTCCAACACTAAAAATGGCTTCCCAGATGACAACCCTTTCATTATAGCAACCATGTGTGCTATTGTTATCCCATTATACTTCGGTTTGTGCATAATTGCCTCCACATGATAGCATTTATTATTCGGAAATTCTTTTTCTAATAGATCACGCATATGCTCATATCTTACCCTATTCTCCGAACAATTAATCCAATAAATATCATAATCAAACATATAAGTATGTTTCATTATAAGAATATTACTTGAAAAAATGCACTAATTCCAACTTTTTCAAGCAAATATAATTATCCATTACTTTCTTCATTTTCTCAGTTACATATGTGAAAGCTTCATAGTATTTTTGACAACGTCCGGTATAATTTCGAATAAATCGTATATCACGTAAATCCACTTGATAATATAAAGATGGATACCTCCAACTACCCTCCACAATATGACAGATTAAATCTGGATCCGGTAAATCAATATATTTCTTTTTATCAACTGGATAATTTATATTTGCACTCATTGCATCAATAAATTCAAGTATTTGTTTATTACTTTCCCTTAAAGCATATTCCATACATTCATCATCTACATATCCTCTAAATTTCTCTTCGAATTTCCTTAAAACAATTTCTAAAACCTTGAATTCTCTATTTATATCCAAACATAAATGCATATGACAAAAAATTATGTAAATCGTTTTGAAAGCCACTAATAAACATTTCTTAACAATTTCCCTATTCTTGAAATTACCATTCTGATAATGATTTCTAACATACACGTAATTTATAATAAAATGATTCATATGCAAATTATCTTCCAAATATCGCAATATTTCATCTTTATTTGGACTATAATAACATCCATTGATTAATTCATTATATTTTTTATCTAATATGTGTTGTTTAAAGTCTTCATAAGCAAAATTTTTATAATATCCGAAAAACATTATTAATAAAAATATTTATTTTTATTGATTATTTCGAGGAAAATAATTTCTGTATTTATAAAATGTTATAGAATGAATGTTTCAACGTCTATATGGAGAACGGGAACGTTCCCGAGGTATATAACGAGGACCTTGAAAATCACGAGGATCATGAGGACCTCGAAAGTCACGAGGATTTCGAAAATCACGAGGATCTCGAAAATCACGAGGACCTCGAAAATCACGAGTATCACGAAGACCTCGAAAATCATGAGGACCTCGAAAATCACGAGAATCACGATGCTCACTTCTTTCACGTTCTGTTCTACGGGTCTCCTCATCAAGCATTCGCTTAGCTTGCTCAATTTTTATCTTTGCTTGCATCACTGCTTCTTCAGCATCAAGCAATTCTTTTTCTTTTTTCAATTGACCAATTTTCAGATTGATCAATCGAGAAATTAAATTGTCTTGAAAATCAAAAAAATAAAGCAAATTATCAGACTGATCTTTTATGTGAGCTTGTAAGAAAATCCGAATATTGTTCATGAATTGTTCGGTATCGCTCGCATGTGAGACTTCACTTAATCTACAAGTAGAATCCTTGAAAAGATTGTACGCGCACCTCTGAGAAAAAAATCTTGGAGACACTTGATCTTCATGAAACCTTATCATCTCTTCGATTTCGTGAAAATGAGAATCGATGATCTGTGTATTCAACAATATGTTTTGTGAGATAACCCCATAAAGTGCTCTTAAATCATTCAATTTTTGTTTGAATGAATCAATATGAAACTTGCAATTTCTTGCAAAATCAATCGTTTGAGAACGCTTCAAGAAGCCAGCAGGAGAAACATCTGTTAAATACGTTTTCGCGAAACTCAGAAAGCTTTTTGTCAAATGGACATTTTTCATTCCAGGATCTTGAACCGTCTGTGTCATAACCACCAGAAGAAGCTCGATGTATCGAAGCATCATCAACCATTGGAACATACAAGTCCAGAGATTATTGATCTCTTTTGATTCATCCATCATTTTGTCTGAGACATATGATGAGAATAAAAAGAAGATCATTTTGAAGTCTCCTTTTTGCATTTTGAGGCACTCTTTGATATTCAATATGCCAAAAAGCTCAATCATACCTGGTTGGTATTTTTCGAGATATTTAACCAATTGAAAACCAAATGTAATCCTCAGTTGATCTAATGTTGCAAGAGTCATCTTAAACGGATTCGTTGCCTCACATGGTTCTTCTAACAGTGAATTAGTATCACCATTCACTAATGAAAGTACAACCATTCCATTTTGTGGCTTTTTCAAAACCATAACAGATACTTTACTAGCTGCCAGCATAACTTCTGCCATAGATGGCGTATCACTATTTCCAGCATCAATTGCATCAGAAACAGTTGCTCGTGGTGATTTACCTGTTGCCAAGCATCCACCAACTGTCTTATCTAACAGTAATAGTTCATGTTGAGGCAATGATTGTCTCAACATTGTTGATTGTAAAAGCCGAAATAATTTCAGCAAATACAAGCAAATTGGAAAAGAAGTTGTCCTCGAAGGACGAACTGTAATTTCTAAGTTATCAGCCATTTTTGATATATCATTTATAATCATAATTTAAAACCCATCAATTTTTTTTCGGTACATATCCATCACTTGTTGTAATAATCTCAATACTCTTTTCTCGGGTTATTTCATCTAATGATACTCCGGCATTCTTCAAACTGTACGTTTTCTTATTGTATTCCAAATAGGGACCATATTTGCCCTTTTTCAAAATCAATTCTAAGCCATTGTACATACCAAAATTCCTAGGATATTTCAGCAATTCAATAGCTTCACCAACTGTTATTGTTTCAATGGTTTTTCCACCCTCAATCATAGCGTATTTCACATTTCCCAATTCTTTTGAGCCCATCTGAACAATTGCTCCATAAGGTCCCATTCGGGCAATAATATCGTTTCCTTCGGGGTCTTGTCCCAAATTTCGCGTATATTTGGATTTCTCTTTGGGAACTTCCCGCTTCATTGCAGAAAATTCCTTCACTTTCGGATGGAAACCCTCGTAAAAATTTCCTATGACTTCACGCCAATTTTTCGTTCCATTCGCAATTTCGTCCAATTTATCCTCCAAACCAGCAGTATATTCAGTGCGCACCAAATCATTAAAATTCGTGTCCATAAATATATCGGTAATTTTTCCGGTATCTGTTGGAAATAATTTTGAAAATTCCTTCTTCAAAACAATCTCCTTCGAAGTCTCCTTCTGTTTTCCATTGGCAGTCATCCGAATTTGATGCACACGGGCTTTCCCCATGTCACGATTCTCTTTTACAACATATCCGCGATCAATCAACTTATTCATCATACTACTGTATGTTGAAGGGCGACCAATACCAGTATCTTGCATTTTCTTAATCAATTGAGATTCACTGTAATGTCCAGGTCCCTGTTTCATCTTTTCCTCCGAATATATATCATTCCATTTGCAAACTTTGCCCGGCTCCAATTTACTCAAAATTTCATAAGGTGTATCCGGGATTTTATCTGGGTCTTCCTCACGGTTATCATCTTCTTCATAATGATATACTCGCAAAAATCCATCAAATGTGCAATTCTCTCCATAGGCTACGAATATCTCATCTCGCCTGTCATTTCCAATAGTTACAGTAATTGTGGCATAAATTGCCTCCGCAAGTTGGCTCGCCATTGTGCGCTTCCAAATTAATTGGTATAGTTTCTTGTCATTCGGCTCAAAACTTCCATCAATCAAAGAATCTTGGTCAATATGTGTGGGTCTGATAGCTTCATGAGCCTCCTGACTATTCTTCACTTTCGTCTTGTAATTCCTTAATTTGACATAATTTTCACCGTAATTGGTAACAACATACTTCTTGATTTGCGCCAAAATATCTTTGCTTAAATTCGTAGAATCCGTCCTATGATAGGTAATTTTTCCAGATTCATATAATTTTTGAGCACTCATCATAATTTGTTTGCTACTCATGCGACATTTTCCGGCGGCATCTTGTAATAAAGTTGCCGTTGTAAAAGGCGCTGAAGGCTTCTTAGTCTTCGTTCCTTTTTTCACATCTTTGATTGTGAAAATTGCACCAGGGTATATATCAGCCATGAATTTCTTAACTTCGTCCAATCCAGTAAATTTCTTGTTCAATAGCCCAACAAATTTCATCTCTGGTAATTCACAATACATTTCCGAATATGTGTCAAAATAAGACTCCGTCTTAAATTTCTCTATTTCTTTCTCCCTCTCCATAATCAAATGGAGTAATGGAGTCTGAACACGTCCAGCACTTAATGAAGGCGCAATCTGTTTCCATAAAATGGGGCTTATTTCAAAGCCCACCAATCTATCCAAAACAGCACGCGCCTTCTGTGCATTCACCAAATCCATAGATAAAACTCCAGGATTTCTGACTGCTTCTTCCAAAGCATTTTTCGTGATTTCGTGAAAAACAATTCGAGGACAAGTTTCCACTGGTAACTTCAAGGCATGAGCAACTGACCAAGATATGGCTTCGCCCTCTCTGTCTGCATCTCCTGCCAGAATAATATTCGCAACAGACTTCATTGTATCCTTCAGCTCTTTCAGAACTTTGGATTTTCCTTTGATTAGCTCATAACTCGGCTCAAAATCTTCCTCGATTTTTGACAATTCATATATGTGTCCGACACTTGCTTTCACAATATAGTCCTTGCCCAATAATTGACCAATTTTTTTGGCTTTCGCTGGGCTTTCTACTATAATTAAAGTACTCATATTTTATTCTTTCTAGAAATATAAAAAAATAAATTCACTTTTTTTAATTCAAAAAAATAATATTCATTTTCTCCATATTTTCCCAAGTATTGTATGCATTATTTTTTTCAGAAAAACAAGTAATCAAACTATTTTTCCCAAATAATTCTATAAATCCTTTATAAAATGTGTCTGTACTTAATTTTGCTGTATTATATGAAAATAAATAGAGTTCTACGTCCTCTATTTTTATATAAAATTCATCTTTATTGTTCAAAAAATCCACTAAAAACAACTGCAATAAATTACCACCTTCTTCTTCTCCAATGCACACAATATTTTGAATTGTTTTGTTTTCTTTTATAACTTCATACAATATAGAGAATAATTGTGATCTTATATGTTTAATATATCTTGAGTAACACTCTTTTTCATAAAAAGAAATATCTTCACTTATCTCATTAATTACAACAATTTTTTTATTATTATTCTCATAAAATTTTTTGTCATATTCCCAAAATAAAACAATATAAATATTTTTATATCCTGATGTTCTCTTTGCACAGCATACATATCCTATAATTTCTTCATTGTAGTATAGCATTCCCATTAAATCATAATATGCACTCTCTAGTTTTACTAATTTATAATGATAACAATTGCGATGAAATTGAGCTAAAGGAGAAACAATTTTAATTGATTTTTTACAATATGGCTCTATACAATGACTATTTTTTAATAATATTTCAGAATCAATCATAAGTTTATTTTCAACATCTTTTGGTATTAGTTCAGTATATTTATCTATTTCAATTTTATTATCCCAATTTTCATTTAAATACTTCTTAAAATAATTCAAATGATTCATAAAATATTCAATGCTTACCTGTTTTTTCTTATTTAATGATAAATCATTAATTAATTTTTGTCCCAAAATAATATTAGTTATAAACCTTTTTTTCGAAAATTCTTGAATATCCATTGTTTTATTTATAAAAGTTATTTTCTTTTAATATATAGTAATGAACGAACTATTCTTATTTTTAGATGATCATTTTAAAATATTTATTCTTATTTGGCTTAAATTACGTGAATTTTATTTAGAATCAAAAAATAAAGGAATAACACTTCCTTTTATTGTAAAAAAAACATTAAATTTTCTTAAAAATATAAGGAAGCAATGTAAAAATATAAAGAGATTTAGAAAAATTGCAAAATTTATTTATTATCTTGAAATTGAATTAGTTGAAAGTGATAAATTTATTGATAAATTACAGCATTTTGCAATAGCTGCAGAAATTTTTGGTCTTCCAGAACCTATAACCAATATTTTAAATAATCTTGGGCTAAATTCTAGTGATGATATTGAAAATAATTTATTCACTAAAAAGATAAATGATCTTTTTAAAGATATAGATGAGATTGATTTAGAAAAGAAAGTGGATATTTTAGATGATAATTTACAAGAAGAAGGTACATTAATAAATTTTCTGAAAAATAAAAAATTAAATAATTTTGAAATTAAGTTAAAACCTCAAAATGAAAATCCACCTGAGCCCCAGAACAAACCCGAACCTAAATTAGTTTATAATATACCAGTATCTTCATTTAAATCAACTAATATAAGTAGAATTCCACGTTATGGAGCTACACCAAATCCAAGAACCATCTATCGACATCATTAGAATTTATTTCAAAATATCAACTGAAATTTTTTCTTGTGTATGACAATCAATAATTTTGTGCAATTGAATCATATTTTTCATAATATTGATCAATGACCCTCGATATTCTTTCTTTTTATCAGGATTCTCAATTTTTTGATAAATATTTTTCATCTTCTTTCCGCCAACATTGATGCTTAGTTTTTTGGATCCTTCATTAATTTCTACACGAATATTACCACTTATACATACTTCCTCATATAATGAAATTTCTTCTTCAGTGTCTTTCGGTAGTATATAAAGGCTAATTTCGCCAATCTTATTAATCTCATAATAATACCAAACATCCTCCAGTTCCCCGGAAATTTCCATTTTATCTTTCAAAGAAGACAATAATGGTTTCTGATATATATTACGGATATCTCCATGTCTAATCGCAAAAATATCGCTTACAATAAGTGGTCCTTTTTTAATCAAAGTTGCCAACATATCTTGTATATACATTGGATAACGGCGAATAACTAAGTCATATGCAGCTCCACCTTCCATAGGAATATGATAGCAGTTTAATTCAAGTTGAATTATTGATCGCATCATTTTATAGTCCGATAATCTATCAAATCCGAAAATATTTCGGTGAGTATCCGAAAAAAGAAATCCATAATTTTTATCTAAGTAATGCATGTCATGCAATTGTTTCTTGGAAATACGTCCAAGATCAATATCTTTCACAATATCTCTCGCCATTTCTAATTTTAATGCTAGAACTGGAACTCCTAGAAAATAGATATGACACTCTGGATTAAAAACCACATCATCCAAATTATATACGTCATATCCTAATTTCCGGCAAAGCGCACAATAAATATCAACATATCGTCCAGCTTTAAGACCACTTACACTATATTCCGGATAATTATTCAGAATAGTGATTGTATCCGTTCTTTTAGGGCGGGTTTGCTTCCATTCTTGTTGTTTTTTATACATTTCTGGAATCATTGGAAAATAAAATGCCTCATTACTATAATACGTTTTCCCGAAATCATCGTAGATTCCTTCTCCCGTATTCGGCTTATATGATGCATATTTCTCAATATTATCTTCGTGGTCTAGCACGAAGAAATCAATATCGGAGCAATCCCTAACATTATACAAACTCTTTGCCACACTTCCTGCCAAAACATAGCGCATTCGATCCTTGGGATGAATGGCTGTCTGTAAAAATACATGAAAAGTTCTTAAATAAGTACCTGAACCATTATATATAATATCATTACGCCTTTCATTCAGAAATCTGATTGTTGGCTCATGAAAAAATAATCCCAAATGTTTCGTGGAATAGGTGGCACCTTTAAAGCGTGCATCTAGCACCAAACTCGCCCAAATCGAATATTCCGATTTTTGCTCTAAGTCAAAAGGCTTATCATCCAATTGTTGGTATAAATTTTTTGCACCATCGTTGGTATAAGTAACATTTCGCTGATAGACTACATTTTTCAAAGCTTTTGCTTCTGTTTCCATAAAATGGAAAACAATCTTCAGGTTATTTATGCTATTAATGAACAGTTGCAACATAAAGAATACATGATTCATAGAATATTCAGTCTCAATTTCTGCAAAATCGCGGTAAGTTTTTGTCATGATTGTTTGCATTTCTGCCCAAAATCGTGACATATTTCTTCCCTCCAAATTTGCAAAAATTATGCGAATAAGAGATTGTATAACGGAAAATGGAAGACTTTTTAAGTTCTCCACTATCCCATTCACATCCTCACTTATATAGCTTTTTTCTGTGAATAATTCAAGAACATGATTTTCTATTGCTGCACTTGCTATAAAAGGCAAACATTCTTTTAGATCAAAAGAGGACTGTCGCAGAAATTGTTTTTCCAATTCAATGAATTTTTCATCTTCTTTCAACGATCTTCTTTGTATTTTCTTCTGATAGTCTAATTTTGTATTTAATCTATAATTTATTTCATCTTGATTACTTTGTATGTATTCAATTATCTTTTTATTATAGTCAGAAATATCCAAAACACTCACTGGTGTAATGATTTTCTTTACAGTTTTTCTTGAAGTAGTAGGCATACTTATACTATATTTATGAATAACGTTTTAAATAATCACTTTTTTTGGGGGGAAGCGCACTTCCCCCCTTACCTTAACGAATCGCTTGCGATTCGTTACCCCCCATGCTCTTGAAGCCGTCATGCTCTTGAAGCCAGCATGTTCTTGAAGCCGCCATTATAAAATTTTTTGCTATAATTCAGTGAAATAGAGGTCTCTAATCACTCTCAAATCCAGCATCATCTGGCAAAATTCCAATCATTGGCGCACAACTACGGCAATAATAAAAACTTCCTTGGGGTCGTTTAAACATACTCCTAGCTTCTCCAACACAATCACAATTTGTGCATTGTATTTCATCCGATGGATTTGGTCGCCAATGAACCTCTGCAAGTCGAGACTGTTTCTTTCCAATCACTTCTAATTCAAACTGAATATCATGAATGAGAGTTGGAACTAATTCTTCCAGATTGGTTCCAGCAGGGAAATGTTTGAAAATCCAATCTGGTATATCACCATTCAAAAGAAAATTTATTGTTCGAATTTTTCTAACAATTTCTGGATTTTCAGATAAATCAAGGCTCAATAATTCATTAATAATTACTTCATTGAAAAACTCAACTAATAAAAGAATATCAGGTTGAGTCTTTTTTGAAGCACATGATAGAATAAAAAGTACTTGGTCTTCTGGTGACAACCTGAAATCATGTGATAAAAAATGTTCTGCATTTTGTTGCTTCTTTAAAACTTGATTATATACTGTAATTGCACACTCTTCATCAAAAGGCTCAGTTCCTTGATCAATCATAGAAGTTGCCATTGAAAATGGATATTCTATACCATCAACATTGACAACTCTTTCAGAAGGACTTTTTTTGCTCTTGGATAATTTCTGAATTGATTTTGCAGCCCAATCAAGGGGTGTAAAACCACTGTATTTTTCAATAATAGCCAAAACTTTTTGAAGGCGGACTTTTTTAGCCTGTTCCTCCAAGTGGCGGCGGTATTTTTCCGCTTGTATTTTTCTAATTTGATCCATTGGAATTATTATATTAAAAATTATAAGATTTTTTAAATCATTTTTTATTTTTTTATACTTATATTATATGAACTTTCCTTATCCACCCCAAGTTATTCCAAAAAATATTACTTCAATTTATACAATTTACGGAACAAAAAATTGCAAAAATTGTGTTAAAATAAAAGAGGTTATTAAAAGAATTGTAAAAACAACTAAAAAAATTATTTTGCGATATTATGATATTGACGATTTAATACAAAAAAAAATTATTAAAAATTATTTAGAATTTCAAGAAAAAATGGAACCATTTATTAAAGATCATAGAACGGTTCCTATTATATTTATTAATGACCTATTTATAGGAGGGTATAGTGATTTTATGGCTATTTTTGAAAAATTTAAAAATAATAAAAAAATAAGTCCAACTATTATTAATGATTTAAAAAACAATAATGAAAAAGAATACGAAATTTTAATACAAAAAATTCTCAAAAAATTGATTTAAAAAATATATAATTTATATAATATAAATAAATGCAAAATAATAAAAAACCATATTTATTAGTAGATAGTAGTTACGTATCTTTTCATCGTTTTTTTTCCACATTAATTTGGTATACAAATATATACCCAAATAATGAAATAAATGATGATTATGATTGGCTAACGAATGAAGTTTTCATGAAGCATTTTGATGATACTTACATGAAAAATCTACTAAAATTCAAAACCATGTACAATATTCCCAATGAGAATATGATTATAATAAGAGACTGCCCAAGGGAAACCATTTGGCGCATGAATATCTATCCTGAATATAAGGGAACTCGAAAGAATGTTTGTACTTATAAAAATAAAAAGTACAACATTGGTAACATTTTCCGTCATATTTATGGAAATTTATATCCAAAGCTAGAGAAAATACATGGTTTTAAACTTCTCAAAGTAGAAAATGCAGAAGCGGATGATATTATTGCAATATTAGCCAATAAAATCCGTGAAATGGACAGAAACAGATTAGTAGTTATTATCAGTAATGATAATGATTATCTCCAGCTAGTCAATGAGAAAACACTAATTTGGTCTCTTCAGAATAAACTTCTCAACACGAAAGTCGAAATGACAGCGGAGGAAATTTTGCTCAAGAAGATACTAAGAGGAGATGAGTGTGATAATATTCCATCAATTGTAGGGAATATGTCAGAAAATAAACTCAATGAACTCGTCAAAGATACCCAAAAACTACAGGATTGGCTTATTCTCAATAACAAGGAAGAACTTTTCCAGAATAACCAAAAACTAATTGATTTCAAATATATTCCTGAACTGATCAAATCCAATATAACCCAACAAATCGTGGATACTATACCCGAAATGAGTGAAAATATTGGAATTACTCTGGAAACTCCAGCTTTAAATCCTATTTTTCTGAACTTACCAAAAGAATTCTGGAAAGAACCGGATGAAATTAAGGTAAGAGCATCAAATGGCTATCACTATATCAAAAAATGTAAATATAATAAATTTTATGATGACCTGAATTATTTTACAGAGAACTACTATTATTGAGGATTTATACAATAGGTGTCAATATATTACGGCATTGGCGCACCCTACTGGTTGATCTTCCCATAACATAAAGTGGTATATTTATATCTGTAAATCCTTGTCCAGGTGGGTATGTATTAATAGATTTCTGGCATACAGATTGATATTTTTCAGATGGTTCTTCTGGAATATTTGAGCAACCTTCGCCCAATAATGTAATATTACATCGTGGATTTGGTGGAAGTAGCCCATATTTTGAAGGACCATTTTTCCCCCAAATTTTAGCCGATGTTTTTACATCAGGTGTGCATTTTGGGCTAGCAAAACTCTCTACATTCTTTCGTCCTTCTCTTTCTATAACAAATAATAATAAAGCCATGCATATTATTAAAACATAAATCCAATCTATCATTATTATATAATAATAGAATATATTAGAATTTTTTAGAAAGTCGGTGATAAAAATTGTGATTCTTCTAATATATAATTCTCTTGGAAAAAGTTATATATATTTTCAATATAAATCCAATGTATCATATTTATATAAAATAATTTTTTTTAAATTTTCAAAAAATTGATAATCTAGGTGGTGGTAAATCGATTTCTAACCGATTGCTTTGTGGTACAAAGCCAAATACATCTTCAAATGTCGGTTCCTGTAAATAATAATAATCCTTGCGTTTTTTATATGATGGTTTATGACATTCTGGTGGGCTCACAATTGATTCTCCTTGTTTAAGATTTATAACCGGTAAATCGAAGAATTTATCTGTACCATATTTTCCATACTCTCTATTTTTATCGCTCCAATCACATTTTTCCAATCCTTGTCCATCTAAATAACATTTTTGCCCCCAAACTCCATCATATAATAACTTCATTTTCTTGAATTCATATTTTCCACTAGATTCAACAATTGGTTCATCCGGTTCTAATTTTGAACAATTCCCAACAAAAAATGGTTTTCCATCCAAATTATTCGCAGATGGAAAATTTACTGCTGTTGGAGTTGTAAATTTCTCTATATTGACTTTATTTTTTCTTGTAAAAAAAATTAAAATTGTCAAAATAAGTAATATAAAAATTATAAATATACAAGAAATTACCATCATTCTATACTATGTAAATTAGACAATAATTTCTCGAATAACATTCCTAATTCTATCAATATCCAGTAAAGGCAATTTTGGCTCAATCGAGTAAAGCATCATCTTTTCCTCGGCGATCCACTCAAATTGATCTGGATAAAATACAGATAATCTTCCATCCATCTCATCCGCCAATTTTTTAGGTAATAAACTCGCCGATGTTTTTGGAAGAACCATCATAAGTTGTTCAGTTGATGAAAATGGTACTCCATTAGGAATTTGCAAAGTATTAATATCTTTTGTTTCCATTCGCTGTAAATAATCAAACAAATCGGAGACAAATGGAGCCACCGGATATGGATTATACCAATACCAACTTATAGCACCATCAAAATAATACCTTGCAGTAAATAAAATCCCATCAAAATAATTCTTGCAAATCGCATCCAAACAAACTTGATTTTGAGGTTTTGTACAGTCGAAATCGAAAAAAATATTGTAATATTGCTTCTTCCAATTTGGATTCTTGTAATCAATTACCGAAAAAAATTTCTCAAATCGTGGATTATGTGGGATTCTATCCCACTTCCATTTCTCCTCCGAATAATGATCATCAAAATTCGGTGGATTTGGTACCTTCTTTCTCTGAGCCAAAAATTTCAAATTAGAATCCTCGCTCTTCGTCAAATATTCAAACATACTTTTCAAAAATCCGTTATTTATGCGAATAGAATCACTCGCCATCGATAATAAATAATTTTTGCATTTCGTAAAACTATTCGCATAGAGTTTTATTACAAAATCAATTCCATTATTCACAATACTTAATGATGGCAAACAATGCAAAAAATCATTTCCTAATAGAAAAGATAAGAAAACATAATCCTTAATAATCTTCGGTTTTTCAAGTGATTTCACACTCATCTCCTTCATAATTTCATGATATATACTTTCCGCTAATACAGAAATACTTACGTATAATAATGGATTCGTAAAAGACGCATCAATATGCACATTCTCTCTCAAAAGAAAAACATTATTATTTGGTATTGTCAAACTCAATAATATCAAATCCGCATCCAAACCATAAATACAAATATTTTTGTCTTTGAACTGTTTTTCGCGAATATCTGCAACAATTTTATGCTCTCCTTCACCAATTTTCTCGGAATCGCTCAAAAACATCTGAACATCACCGAAATATTTAGTGTCAATCGCATGTTGTAATGATTCATTTAATAAACGCATAAATTCAGTTCCAGGTGTAATCTGGTTCGTATCTAGTAGTTCCTCTTTGTAAATCCCATATCTCTTTTTAATATCATTCTCCCATTCTTTCAAATAAGGTGACTTATATCGTCGGAGTCTTTGTTGGTGCATTTTCGCCATTGGAACAACACCATCAATACTCAAATAAGCCATCTTCGGTTTAACAGTTGTGCAAATAATTGACTTCGTATATTTCAAGATTTCTTCAATTAAGACTTCCTGACGGCGCCGCAATGAGGTATCCTTCAAGGAGTCGTATTTTTCTCTCATTAAGTCAGCATAACAATGGTAAATTAATCCATTAAAATCGAAATAAAGGATATCCATTTTTTTATCAATTGATACTGAAACAATATTCTTATATTTACGAAATAACCATCCAAAAAGTTGTGGAACACCCATTTTTGTTATCTAATTATTGGAGTATTTTTAAATCATTTTTTATAAATATTCGATCATAATATGAAAAAATTTTAGGGAATAATAATATGCCTTTCATTAAATTATCTGAATATACAGCAAAAAAAATTTATTCTTCGGATTGGGATATTCAAAGAATAACTCGCAATAATATTGGGAGTGACCATCTCCATGGGAACCAAAATAATGGAAAATATATTCTTAAAGTTGATGAATTTGTGAAAAGAAGAGGGAAAAAAGGGCTTATTAAGAAGGATATTGATACGAATGAGGCAATTGACCAGTTTTTAGAAGATAAAACTGACTATTCCAATTTTGTTCTTGAAAAGCAAATTGGTGTAGTATATGAAAAGTATTTTTGTATTTATATGAAAAATGGAAAAAAACAATATCTTTTTCACCATCAAGGTGGCGTAGATTGTGACCCCAATATTGGCGGTATAATTTCGGATAGTATAAGTGGATTAGAAATTAATTTGCCAAAAATTATTCTAGTGTTGGAAAAATTGGACACTATGTTTGACTCAATTTACTCTAACTATTTAGAGGTTAATCCATTGGTTATGGATACCCAGGGAAATTGGATACCAGTTGATTTTGCTGTAAAGGTAGATAGTTGTGGGCTGCCTTTTTGGGACCGCAAATATTTGAGCTATATGGATGACTTGAGTATAAGAAAAGAAGGTTCCGGAAATGACCCAACAGAAGCCAAAATAAGAAAATTAGATGAATCCAGTGGTGCTAGTTTGAAGTTCAAAAAACTGAACCCAGATGGTAATATTTTAACATTAATTGCTGGTGGTGGTGCAAGTGTTTTATTTACGGATGCAATTGTGAATACTGGAATGGCAGGTAATCTCTACAATTATGGTGAATATAGTGGAAATCCTAGTTTTGATGAAACTTACGCATATTGTTCGCTTATTTTTGAGGATTGGTTACAGAATAATGCGAGCGATCGTGTATTAATTATTGGTGGTGGTATATCCAATTTCACAGATGTAGCACAAACATTCAAAGGAATTATTAAGGCGATTGAGGAATCCCATGAATTATTTGTGAAATTGGGTGTTCGCGTATATGTTCGAAGAGGGGGCGTGAATGAAGATGCTGGGCTAAAAATGATTCGCGAAAAATTGGAGCTTTTAGGTATTCCAATTGTTGTCAAAGGAACGGAATATCCAATTACGCAAATTGTTATGGATATTTTCCCTAGAAAAATACGTAGCGATGTT
>Ga0194116_10001017_pt1 | contig 43240 bp, 46 predicted proteins | sample TA2MahsurfametaG_4_FD_148617 | JGI IMG/M metagenome (GOLD analysis project Ga0194116, IMG submission 148617) | Freshwater microbial communities from Lake Tanganyika, Tanzania - TA2015008 Mahale S9 surface | ecosystem: Environmental > Aquatic > Freshwater > Lake | place: Tanzania: Lake... | reverse complement strand
GTTGGGGCCGACGCCCGTTTCCACCAGCAGGGGAACGGACAGCTCAACCGCGCGCTCCATGGTTTCACGCGTGAGGCTCAGCACCTGATCGAGGGCCTCGGGGGCTGCTTCGAGCACCAGTTCATCGTGCACCTGCAGCAGCAGCCTCGCTGGCAGGCCCCTGGCCGCGAGCTTGTGATGGAGTTGCACCATCGCCAGCTTGATGATGTCGGCGCTGGAGCCCTGGATCGGGGCGTTGGCCGCGGCGCGTAGCTGCTGGGCCTCCATGCCGCCGCGGCGGGCCACCTCCAGATCGATTTCCAGGGGGTCTTTGCCCAGGAGGCGGCCGAGCCCGGAGGGGTCGAAGGCAAAGGGTCGCCGGCGCCCCAGGATCGTTTCCACATAGCCGCGGCTCAGCGCCAGCCGCTCCTGCAGCTCCAGGAAGGCGAACACCTTGGGGTAGCGCTGTTTGTATTTGCTCAGAAACTCCTTGGCCTGGGCCTGGCTCACGCCAGTTTCGCGGGCGAAGCGCTGGGCGCCCATCCCGTAGATCACGCCGAAGTTGATCGTTTTGCCCAGGCGGCGCTCATCAGGGCTTACCTCGTCTTTCTCCAGCAGCAGGCGGGCGGTGAGGGCATGCACGTCGTCGCCGTTGCGGTAGGCCTCCACCAGCACCTCTTCCCCCGAGAGGTGGGTGAGGATGCGCAGCTCGATCTGGGAATAGTCGGCGCTGATCAGCTGCCAGCCCGCTTCCGGCAGGAAGGCTTTGCGGATGCGGCGCGAGAACTCCGTGCGGATGGGGATGTTCTGCAGGTTGGGGTTGCTGCTGGAGAGGCGGCCCGTGGCGGTCACTGCCTGGTTGAAATCGGTGTGCACCCGCCCGGTTTCCGGCTCCATCAGCGCCGGTAGGGCATCCACGTAGGTGCTCTTGAGCTTGCTGAGGGTGCGGTGCTCCAGCACCAGCGGCACCACCGGGTGGGCGTCGTCGAGTTTTTCGAGCACGGCGGCATCGGTGCTCCAGCCGGTTTTGGTTTTGCGCGATTTCTTGCGGTCGAGGCCGAGGGTGTCGAACAGCAGCTCGCCCAGCTGTTTGGGGGAGGCGAGGTTGAAGGGGGTGCCGGCGGCTTCGATCGCCTCGCGCTCCAGCTGCTCCAGCGTGGCGGCCAGCTCCTTGGAGAGCTCGCCCAGATAGGCCGTGTCGATGCGGATACCGGTGGCCTCCATCTGGGCCAGCACCGGCTCCAGCGGCAGCTCCACGCGATCCAGCAGCTGTGGCAGTTGCGGCCCGAGCTCCTCCAGCTGGGCGCGCAGCAGCGGCGTCAGCCGCCAGGTCACGTGCACGTCCATGCCGCAATACAGGGCGGCCTGCTCGATCGGCACGGCGGAGAAATTGGCGCCCTTGGGCACCAGCTCGCTGTAGCTGGTGGGCAGGAAGCCGAAGTTGCGCTGGGCCAGCAGTTCCAGTCCGTGCTTGGCGTTGGCATCGCGAAGGTAGTCCGCCAGCAGCGTGTCCATCACCACGCCTTCAAGGGGCAGGCCGTGGCGCAGCAGGATCAGCCGGTCGTATTTGGCGTTCTGCAGCGTTTTGGGGTGCTGGCTGCTGCTCAGCCAAGGGGCCATGGCCGTGAGCACCTGATCGAGCGGCAGTTGCGCCGGCGCTGGGCTGAGCAGATCGCCGCTGCTGCCGTTTTGGTGGCCGATCGGGATGTAGGCCAGCTCGGTTGGGCCCTCCCCCCAGGCCAGTCCCACGCCCACCAATTCGGCCTGGAAGGGGTTGAGGCTGGTGGTTTCGGTGTCGAGCGCGATCGGATGGGCCGGATCGGTGCTGGCCAGCAGCCGCTGCATCAGCGCACTGAGGCCCTCGGGGGTTGTGATCAGCTGCGGCTCCAGGGCTGGAGCGGCCGCGGAGCCTGCCGGTTCAATGGTGTTCGCAGACTGTCCAGCTGTGGGACCACTTTCAGAAAAAAGTGCGCCCACACTTGGAGTGTTCTGATGCGAACCTTGACCGTCCTGATCAGAACCTGGAGCGTTCTGATCCGATCCCGGCGATCGGCCTTCGGTTTCGGCCGCTGCAAGGTTGGCGTCCCCATCCTTTGAAAACACCTGGGCGAACTGGTTCACCTGGCGCCGCAGGCTGAACAGTTCCAGCTCCTCGAGGCTTTCGGCCAACGCCTCGGCATTCACCGCGCCCAGCTCGAGGCGCGGTTCCTGGGGCAGCGGGATATCCACCAGGATTTCGGCGAGCATGCGCGAGCGGTAGGCGCTGTCGCGGTCGGCGTCGAGCTTGCCCAGCAGGGCTCCTTTCAGCACCCCCTTGGGATCCTTGGCCTTGGGACCGGCGGCCTGCAGCTCCGCCAGTGCTCCATAGATGCCATCGAGGTTGGTGTAGGCCTGCAGCAGGTTGATGGCGGTTTTGGGCCCTACGCCCTTCACGCCGGGGATGTTGTCGCTGCTGTCGCCGGTGAGGGCTTTGAGGTCAACCACCTCTTCCGGGGTGACGCCGAGCTTGCCGATCACGCCCTCGCGCCGGATCTCCAGCGGCCCGCTGCTTTTGGCGTAGGGCCCGCCGCCCATGTAAAGCACGGCGATGTCGCGCTGGTCGTCCACCAGCTGGAACAGGTCGCGATCACCGGAGAGGATCCGCACCCGCCAGCCCGCGTTGGCGGCGCGGTTGGCCAGGGTGCCGAGCACGTCGTCGGCTTCGTAGCCCGGCGCCATGCAGAGGGGAATATCGAGCGCCTGTTGCAGGATCTGCTGCAGGTTGCCCAGGTCTTGAAAGAAGTGCTCCGGGGCTTCGTCGCGGTGGGCCTTGTAGGCCTCATCGGCCTCGTGGCGGAAGGTGGGTTCGGCCGTGTCAAAGGCGATCACCACCCCCTGCGGCACCAGCCCTTTGCTGTTGTCGAGCAGGGCCTTGAGGAAGCCGTAGGTCACCGAGGTGGGCACCCCTTCTTTGGTGCTCAGGCCCCCCTCGCCGCCTTTGCTGAAAGCGTAGAAGCTGCGGAAGGCGAGCGAGTGGCCATCCACCAGCAGCAGCAGGGGTTGGCCGTTCGCTGAAACCCCGTTCGCTGCGCCCGCCACCCGTTGCTCCTGATCCGGTGCGGCCCAGCCTGGCAGAGCCCCTTGATGCTCTGTCAGGGTTGGTGCATGGCCCTTGTGCGTCAGGCCGCCTTCAGCGCCGACCGCCGTTACCGCTGGTGGCTGCAGCGCTGCTGGAACCCCGAGCAGCCGCAGCTGCTGTTCATCGGCCTCAATCCTTCCAGCGCCGATGCCGAGCGCGACGATCCCACCCTGCGGCGGCTGATCGGCTTCGCTCGCGGCTGGGGGTTTGGTGGACTGGCGGTGGTGAATCTGTTCGCCCGCTGCTCGGCCAGTCCGGCGGTGTTGCGGCGCAGCAGCGATCCCGTGGGCGCCGAGAACGACTGTTGGCTGCAGCGCAGCACGGCTGCCGCGGAGGCTCTCTGGCTCGGTTGGGGCAATGGCGGTGCCTGGCGCCAGCGGGATCAGCAGGTGCTGGAGCTGGTGTTGCCGCAGCTCGTGGAGCCGCAGCTAGGCACCGCCGTGCCGTTGTTGGCTGTTGGGCTCACCGCCAGCGGTCAGCCCCGCCATCCGCTCTATGCGCCAGCAGCTGCGCCGCCCTTGCGCCTGCAGCATCCTGGGGAGGTGCGCCCGCTCGCTGCCCGCCACTGATGGCTCGAACCCCCAGTCGCTACGCGATCCACCTGCTGCTGGCCGGCGGACACACCCAGGTGGTGCACTTCCCCAGCCTCGACGCCTTTCAGCAGTGGTACGGCACCGTGCTCAATGCCGGCCCCGTTGACGCGTTCATCAACGTGCCGATCACCGAGCTCCCCGGGGAATACCTGGTGGTGCGCCCCAGTGCCGTGCAGGGCATCCGCGTGGAGCCCATCTACGGTTCGCTGGATGATGAACTCTGAATTGGTTTGGGGAGCGTCGTTTTTCTCCGGCTCCCTGGCCCAGTTGATCGCGCACCTAAGCGGCTTGCCTGCCGTTGTGCTGCTGCTCGCCCTGGGCCTGGTGGTGGGTCAGGCGGGGTTGCATCTGGTGCAGCCGGAAACTCTGGGGGCGGGCCTCGAGCCGCTGGTGGGGTTGCTGGTGAGCCTGGTGCTGTTCGATGGCGGCCTCAACCTGCGGCTCGCGGGCAAGGAACTGCAGCGCACGGTGATTCAGCTGGTGCTGGTGCGGCTGGTGCTGGGCTTGGTGGGCGGTGCCGCTCTCGCCCACTGGCTCACGGGCTTGAGCTGGCCCCTGGCCTGGGTGTTCGGGGCGATCGCCCTGGCCACCGGACCCACGGTGATTGCGCCGATGGTGAAGCAGATGCGCTTGCAGAGCAGCTTGGCGCGCGTGCTGGATGCCGAGGGCCTGATCCTCGAGCCCACGGCGGCGGTGTTGGCGCTGCTGCTGCTCCAGCTGGCCCTCGGGGATCTATCCCGTTGGCAGGACGTGGCCAGCTTGCTGGTGTTGCGTCTGGGCGGAGGTGCCCTGCTCGGGGCGCTGGCGGGTTGGGTGTTGGTGCTGGTGCTTGAGCGGCTGCCCCAGGAGGCGGAAGGCCTGCAGCTGCAGGTGTCGCTGGGGGTGCTGTTTTTAGTGGTGGCCGGCACGCAAACGCTGCTGCCGGAGGCGGGCTTTCCTGCGGCGGTGATGGCCGGTGTGGTGGTGGGGCTGCGCCTCGATCAGCAGGCCAGCCGCCTGGATGAGCTGATCGCCCAGCTGGCGCAGCTGGCGATCACGGTGCTGTTTCCGCTCCTGGCCGCCGACCTCTCCTGGAGTGAGCTCAGCCCACTGGGCTGGGGCGGTGTGGCCTGTGTGTTCGCCCTGATGCTCTACCGCTGGGTGGTGGTGCAGTTCGCCGGCCTTGGCCTCAGCTACCTGCGTTGGCCCGACAAATTGATGCTGAGCTGGGTGGCGCCCCGCGGCATTGTGACGGCCGCCGTGGCCAGCCTGTTTGCCCTGGAGCTGGAGGCGGCCGGGGTGCAGGGGGCCGGAGCTCTCAAGGGCCTGGTGTTCCTCACGATCCTGCTCACCGTGGTGGTGCAGGGGTTCAGTGCCCCGCTGCTCGCCCAGAAACTGGGCCTGGTAGAGCTAGAGCTGGATGCGGCTTCAGAGGCTGCGCTCGATCCTGCTGCGAGCCTCACCGCTGGGTTGCAGCAGCAGCCAGGTGGTGAGCAGGTCGGGACCCTGAAGGCTGCCGAGTAGGGCCGCCCGCAGGGTTTTCATCAGCACACCCTTCTTCACGCCGGCGGCAGCCACGGCTTCGCCCAGCAGCGCTTGGGCCGCATCAGCGGTGAGAACACCCTCGGGCAGACGCTCCAGCAGGGCTTGCAGCGCCGGCCGGGCACCCTCGCTCTCCAGCTGCTTCAGGGCATCAGCGTTGAGGTCGGGGCGCTCAAAGAAGGGGCGCCCCTGCTCGATGCCGTCCTGCAGGGTCACCAGTGAGGGCCCGATCAGAGCCGTCAGCTCCTGAAGCCAGGTGGGCGCTGCACCCTCCACTGCCCAGCCTTGGGCGATCCAGAGGGGCAGCAGTTCGGCCAGCAGTTGCTCGGGGCCCTGCTCATGCAGCACCTGGCTGTTGAGCCAATTCAGCTTGTCCCAGTCGAAACGGGCGCCGGCCTTGTTGACCCGATCGAAATCGAAGGCGGCGGCGGCCTGCTCGAGGGTGAAGCGCTCGCCCATGCCTTCCGGCGGCGACCAGCCCAGCAGGGTCATGTAGTTGGCCAGCGCTTCGGCGGTGTAGCCCTGGGAGCGGAAGTCGCTCAAGGAGGTGACGCCATCGCGCTTGGAGAGCTTCTTACCCTCCTTGTTGAGGATCAGGGGGGTGTGGGCAAACACCGGTGCAGGAGCGCCTAGGGCCTCGTAGAGCAGCAGCTGCTTGGCGGTGTTGGCGATGTGGTCTTCACCGCGGATCACGTGGGTGATCGCCATGGCAGCGTCGTCCACCACCACCACCAGGTTGTAAAGGGGGTCGCCGATCTGATCGGCCGGGGCGCGGCGGGCGATCACCATGTCGCCGCCCAGGTCGGCACCGGCCCAGCGCATCTCACCGCGCACCAGGTCGGTCCAGGTGATCACCGCTTCGTCGTCGATGCGGAATCGGATCGTAGCTTCACGCCCTTCAGCGATGTAGGCCTGCTCCTGCTCGGGACTCAGGTGGCGGTGGCGGTTGTCGTAGCGGGGAGCGCGGTTTTCAGCGGCCTGCCGCTCGCGCATCTCGGTGAGCTCGGCTTCGCTGGCGTAGCAGCGGTAGGCCTTGCCGCTGTCGAGCAGCTGCTGGATGGCAGTGCGGTGCTCAGCGATGCGCTCGCTCTGCACCACCGGCTCACCGTCCCAATTGAGCCCCAGCCACTGCAGGCCCTCGAGGATGTTGGCGGTGAACTCCGGCTTGCTGCGTTCTTTGTCGGTGTCCTCAATGCGCAGCAGGAACTGCCCGCCCTGACGCCGCGCGAACAGCCAGTTGAATACTGCCGTGCGGGCCGTGCCGATGTGGAGGGTGCCGGTGGGGCTGGGGGCGAGACGCACACGTACCGCCGCTCCAGTTGTCACCACTGGCTTTGTCCTCTGAAGAGATGGAACGGGACTGACGGGGCTCGAACCCGCAACTTCCGCCGTGACAGGGCGGTGCTCTAACCGATTGAACTACAGTCCCTTGAGCGCTCAGAGAGCTCTCCCAGACTGGCCTTTGAGCCAGATCTGCGCCGCCTTGGCGACCAAGAAAGTATCCGTTGTCGACCTGCCCTCCGTCAACTGGGCGGCTTGAACGACGGGTGTGATCGGTTCGGGTGCGCCCAACACCGGATATCCATGGATATCCGGTGTTGGGCGGAGTTTTGAGTAGGCGCACCCAACCGGCCGGTCGGCCGCTCGCTGGCTCGCACAGCAGGGCGTCGTTCAGGCGGCTCTCGGGCTGCCGCTGCTGGCGTAAGGCATCAAAAAAGCCCGCCGGTGGCGGGCTTGGGCGTCGCTGCGACGGGGCAGCCTGATCAGGGGCGGAACCCAGCGGGTTCAATTAAACGCACTTGGTTGCCGCGCGCCGTGAATTCACGACCTTGGTCGCTCTGCACGACAACGCGTCCACCAGATTTCACTCGGATCACCCGGGCACGAACCCAGCCGAGAGCGGCTGACTCGAGAACCTTGACGACATCACCGGGCTGTAGATCCAACTCCATGTCCGGAACGTAGAAACTGCAGGGAGGAAACATCGAACGCGCCGTGGAGGACTTGAACCCCCGACATCAGGTTTTGGAGACCTGCGTTCTACCAACTGAACTAACGGCGCAGGGCCGATGTTCCCTCAACCGCATGAACCGATCGCAACCGATTCATGCGGCCGGCCGATCAACAAGTGATGGCCGGAAGCTGAGGGCGGAAGCCGATCAGCGATCGAAGCGCTGCTTAACGCGAGTGGCTTTGCCCACCCGGTCGCGCAGATAGAAGAGCTTCGCTCGGCGCACCTTACCCCGTCGCTCCACCTTGATGGAAGCCACCTGGGGGCTGTGCACCAGGAATACACGCTCTACGCCGATGCCCTGGAAAATCCGGCGCACCGTGATGGTCTCGTTGAGGCCGCCGTGGCGCTTGGCGATCACCACGCCCTCGTAAGGCTGGATGCGCTCTTTGTTGCCCTCGGTGATCCGCACGCCCACGCGCACGGTGTCGCCCACGTAGATGTCGGGGTGATCCTTTGCCTGGGCGGCAATCTGCTCGGCCTCGAAGGCCTCGATCAGCTGTTTGGCGCTCAGTTTGCCCACGCTCACCTTGGCGGCGGCGGGCTTCTCAGCCACGGCCACGCTGGCTTCTGCAGCGGTGTCAGCGGCCTCGGTGCTGCTGGTGGTCTCGTTGTTGTCAGTCACGTCTTGAGTCATGTCCTTGGATTCCGCTGCCATCCAGCTCCGAGAAACGCCTGGCCAAACAACCAGTGTACCGGCTCAGGGTGCCGCCACCTTTGCACCCCGGCCGAGGGCTCTAACTTGATGGCACGGGATTTGAACCATCGCGATGAACCTGTTCGCCGAACTGCTCGCCGCGACGCAGAAGACCCAGGCCGTTGAAACGCCGGTGGCCACCCAAACGGGGCCGCGCATTCAGAAGAGTCGCCGCGGCGTGGAGGTGAAGAGCGCCCGCGAAATTGAAACGATGCGCCAGGCCAGCCGCATCGTGGCCACTGTGCTGCGCGAGATCATCGCCATGGCTGCTCCGGGCATGACCACCGGCGATCTCGACGCCCACGCCGAGAAGCGCATCCGCGAGCTGGGTGCGGTGCCCAGCTTCAAGGGCTACCACGGTTTTCCGGCCAGTATCTGCGCCTCGATCAACAACGAGGTGGTGCACGGCATCCCTAGCAACAAGCGGCTGATCAAGGCCGGTGACCTGATGAAGATCGACACCGGCGCCTATTTCGATGGCTATCACGGCGACAGCTGCGTGACCATCTGCGTGGGCGAGGGCGTGCCGGAGGAAGCCCGCACCCTCTCGCGCGTAGCGCAGGAATCGCTGATGAAGGGGCTGGCCACCGTGAAAGCGGGCAGCACGCTGTTTGAGCTGGCCGGTGCGGTGCAGGACCACGTGGAAGCCCATGGCTTCGCGGTGGTGGAGGACTACACCGGCCACGGTGTGGGCCGCAACCTCCACGAAGAGCCTTCGGTGTTCAACTACCGCACCCGCGAGCTGCCCAACATGAAGCTGCGGCCGGGCATGACCCTGGCGGTGGAGCCGATCCTCAACGCCGGCAGCAAGGCCTGCCGCACCCTCAAGGATCGCTGGACCGTGGTGACCGTGGACGGCAGCCTCTCGGCCCAGTGGGAGCACACCATCGCCGTGACCAGCGACGGCTGCGAAATCCTCACCGACCGCGATTTCTGATCAGCACCGTGCTGATCACGTCGCTGCCCGGCTCACGGCGCGGAAATACAGCCAGCGGCTCAGGGCCGTTAGGGGCATCAGCACGTAGGTGAGCGGGTTGGGGGTCACGATCACCAGCCCGCAATTCCAGTGCACCTGCCGAAGGATTTCCTGGGCCACGAAGCCGGCGCTCATCAGGCCGATCGGATTCAAGGCTGAGCGGAAGGGGCCCAGCACCAGCCGCCGCACCCGCAGCTTCGGACCCGCCAGATCAAGGCTGCGCAGGCTCAGCAGCTGCCCCTGCAGGCGCTTGCTGAGCTCATAGAGCGGGCTAACGGCCGCCTGGATTTCGGCTTCGGAGGTGTTCATCCACAGCTCCCGGCGCGGCTGATCGGCCCGATCGGCTGCGGCCAGGGCGCCGAACAGCTCCAGCAGCCGCCAGCTGCTCAGGGCATTGATCTCCAGCGAGCGCTCCACCGCTGCAGGGCTGCGGTCGGCGTGGCTGTTGAAGCCGTGGTTGATCACCAGCACAGCGCAGTTGGCCAGCACCGGCCGCAGGGCCTCCTCCTCGCCGCAGCGCCAGCACACCTGCTCGAGCGGGATGGGCTGCCCGGCGCTGTCGCAGAGCGCGAGCGGTGTGGTGCTGCTGGTGAGGGCGATCAGGCTGGCCCCCTGTTGATGCAGCGCCTGCAGCAGCGCCCGGCCCAGGCTGCCGCTGGCACCGGTCACGGCCACGCGCCGGCCGGCAAAGGGCTGATTGAGCATGGGCATTGGGCGATGCCGTCAGCTTGCGGCATCCTCTAAACAGCTGGGTTGGCGCGGATGTCGGCGGCGCTGGTGGCCTTGTTCGCCCCCTACTGCCAGGGGGCGGCCCGTCAGGGGCAGCTCGAGCAGGCGCTGGAGCTGCTGCAGCGCCAGGAATTGCAGGGGCTGCGCCGGTTGCGTCCCGAGGGTGAACGGCCGTTTGTGCTGCGCTGGCAGGCGGGTGTGGCGCCGCTAGAGCCGGCCGAGGTGGCGCTGGAGGTGGCGGCACCGGGGGGTGATGGGCCCGTCAGCTACAGCTTTGCCCTGCCCAACCAGCAGCTGGTGCGCTGGTTGATGGACTGGCTGGAGGCCGGCGGCGGCCCGCAGCAGCGGGCCGACCTGCCGGAGACCTTTTGGCAGTGGTTGATTCTGGGGATCGAACCCACCGCAACTCGGACCTAGATTCGGCGCACCAGCTTTCGGCTCATGGGTCACGACAGTGCGTTTCCCCACGCCCGTTCGTCGGCCCTGCTGATTGGGTCTTGCGAACCCTTCAGCGGTAAATCGGCGATTGTGCTGGGTTTGGCGCGGCAGTGGCTGCAGCGGGGTGTTTCCGTGCGGATCGGTAAGCCCCTGGCCGATAGCGCTGAGCTGAGCAATGAGGGCGCCGGGCCACTGATCGACGACGACGTGCGCTTCGTGGGCCAGATCCTGGGGCTGAGCGATGCGCAGCTCGTGCCCTCGGTGCATCTGCAGGGTGCTGCTTCCGCCCGGGAACGGCTGTTGGCGGGCGATCTGCAGGCCGGCAGCGGCCTGGCCCAGCTGCAGGCCGATCTGGAGGCCGCGGGCGATCAGGTGACCATCCTCGAGGGCGCCGGTGGCCTGAACGATGGCGTGCTCTACGGCCTCAGCCTGGTGCAGGTGGCCCAGGCCCTGCAGGCACCGGTGGTGCTGGTGCACAGCTGGAGCGGCTGCCAAAGCGTGGAACCGCTGCTGCAGGCCCATGCCCAGCTGGGCTCTCTGCTCTGCGGCGTGGTGCTCAACGGCCTGCCGCCGGAGCAAGTGGATGCGGTGCGCGCCGATCTGGTGCCGGCGCTTGAGCGACTGGGGCTGCCGGTGTTGGGGGTCATGCCGCGTTCGCCGCTGCTGCGCAGCGTCACCGTGGAGGAACTGGTGCGGCGCTTGGAGGCTCAGGTGCTGTGCTGCCGCGATCGCCTGGACCTGCTGGTGGAAACCCTTTCGATCGGTGCGATGAATGTGAACTCCGCCATGGAGTTTTTCCGCCGCCGCCGCAACATGGCGGTGGTCACCGGTGCGGATCGCACCGATATTCAGCTGGCGGCGCTGGAGGCTTCCACGCAGTGTTTGATTCTCACCGGTGCCGGTGAACCCCTGCCGCAGCTGGTGTCGCGGGCGGAAGAACTGGAAGTGCCGCTGCTGAAGGTGGAGCACGACACGCTCACCACCGTGGGCGTGATTGAGAACGCCTTTGGTCATGTGCGTTTGCACGAATCGGTGAAGGCCACCTATGCCTTCCGATTGGTGGAAGAACACTGTGATTTCGAGCCACTGTTGACGCGTTTGCGACTGCCGATCGCCGCGTGACCACTGCTAGTTTCGACCCGTCAGCAGGTGGCGTGCGTTGACCCGGTCTCTTGATCTACCGGCTCTAGACCGGATCGACACCCTGGCGCAGGAGCTGGCTCTGCTGCAGGACCGCAGTAAGCGTCGGATCGCCATCCTGGGCAGCCGGCATGTGCCAGTGGTGTCGGTGCATCTGGTGGAGCTGGTGTCCCGCTCCCTGGCCCAGGAAGGCCACAGCCTGATTACCTCGGGCTCCCAGGGTGTGAATGCCGCTGTGATCCGCAGCGTGTTGGAGGTGGATGCCTCGCGCCTCACGGTGCTGCTGCCCCAGAGCCTGGATCGTCAGCCCCGCGAATCCCGCGAGCAGCTCGAGCACGTTCTGCATCTGGTGGAAAAACCAGAAAACGACGAGCTGCCGTTGCCCATGGCCAGCAGCCTCTGCAATCAGGAAATCATCCGCCGCTGCGATCAGCTGATCTGTTTCGCCTTCCACGACAGCGAAACCCTTTTGGCCAGCTGCCGCACGGCGGAAGACATGGGCAAGGTGGTGAGCCTGATGTTTTTTGACTGATCAGAGCCCTTTCAGCCCTTCCAGATACAGCAAGCCGGTGCAGGTCATCGCACCCGCCCAGCAGAGAGAACGCAGGGGCGGCAGGTTGGTCACATAGGCCGCGATGTAGGCCAGGCGCAGGGCTGGGTAGGCCCAGGCGGCGGCGATTGCTGCGCTGCTGTCCACCTTGGCGATCAGGCAGAGCAGAGCCGCGGGTGCAAACAGCACGAATGCTTCGAAGCTGTTGAGGTGGGCCCAGTTGGCTCGTTTGCCCCACTCCGGCAGCCGATCGAACATCGCCCGCGGTGCCGCCAGATCAGCCACGGTGAAATCGGCCTGGGAGCGGGCAGCGCCGAGGGGCACCAGGCTCGACACCACCACGCCGGCAGCCAGACAGAGCGACCAGGCAAACGCAGACTGCACGAGCAACGCCGGTGTTGGGCCGGTGGGTGAGATCAGTGTCCTTTTCTAGGCTGGGCCCAGCACCCCCTGAGCCATGGCCGACACCTATTCCTTTGACGTGGTTTCCGACTTCGACCGTCAGGAGCTGGTGAACGCCCTCGATCAGGTGCGCCGCGACGTGTCGACCCGCTACGACCTCAAGGACTCCAACACCGAGATCGATCTGGAGGAGACCAGCCTCACGATCACCACCGCCAGCGATATGACCCTGCAGGCCGTGGAGGATGTGTTGCGTCAGAAAGCCACCAAGCGCAATCTGTCGCTGAAGATCTTCGATTTCCAAAGCCCTGAGCCCGTGGGCGGCAACCGGGTGAAGCAGGAGGTGAAGCTGCGCAAGGGGTTGAGCCAGGAGCTGGCCAAGACGTTGAGCAAAACCGTCCGCGACGAGCTCAAGAAAGTGACGGTGGCGATCCAGGGCGACACCCTGCGGGTGACCGGCAAGAGCAAGGACGATCTGCAGGCAGCGATCAATCTGCTCAAGGCCCAGGACGTGGAGGTGCCGCTGCAGTTTCAGAACTACCGCTGAACGGCAGCGGCAGCATCTGAATCTCCGGCAGCCGCAGGGCCAGTTGGCTGAGGCGCCCGTGAAGGGTTTGCGCCAGCTGCCGAAACGGCAGCGTGTCGCTGAACTTGCGGCGCACCACCAGGGCCTCCCCCGATTGGAACGGCAACGTGAGCGGCAGGGGCTGCATCGAGGGGCCACCCAGATCAAGGCTCATCGCTGTGCCGTAGCCGATGGTGAGCTCCTGTTCGGTTTTGCCTTCCCACAGCTGGCGCTGATAGCGCCGCATCCGCACTGGCGAGCTCCAGAGGCCAAGGCGCCGCAGCGCTGCTTCCACCTCGGGGTAGGCACCCTCGGGTAGTCCAAGGCTGGGGTAGGCCTGCAGATCGTTGAAGCTGATGCTTGGGCGCTGCAGCAGCGGATGGCCGCTGTTCACCACACAGTGCACCGGCAGTTGGCACAACGTGAGGCTGGTGAGTTCCGGATCGTTGGGCGCTGGTAGATCCGGCAGGCCTGCCAGCCACACATCCACCACCCGCTCGCGCAGCAGCTCGAAGTTGCGCTGGATGCCCACGATGTTGCAGAGGCCCAGCATCCATCCCTGCGGCACGGGATCACAGAGCAGCGGGCCCGACCAGTAGGTGGCCTCCAGCCGCAGCGGGCGCTTGCTGCGCCAGCGGGCCCATTGATGCACCTCCCGCTCGGCGGCCAGCAAGGGCGCATCGCCGATCAGATCCCATTCCCCATCGAGCTTCGTCACATCGATCTCGAACAGGCTCAGGCAGCGCCGGGCCTGCCGCGACACCGTTGACTGACTCAGCCCAAACCGCTGTGCCACCACCTCGCCCGAGCGCAGCCAGAGCAAGCCATCGAGTGCCGCCAGGCTGTCCTGATCAATCACGCTGGGCGGCGCGCTGTGGGCGGTGGGTACGCTGAAATTGAACCATTTGTGCAGCCGCTTCAGGCCGGTTTCTAAAGTTGTGCCTTGCTGAGCACGGCGCTGCATGCCCTCGGCCGGCTGGCGCTTCTGGATCGATCGCGGCGGCACCTTCACCGATGTGGTGGGCTGCAGCCCGGCGGGTGATCTGCTGGTGCGGAAGGTGCTGTCGGAGCAGCCGGATCGCCCCGGCGATCCCGCCATCCGGGCCGTGCGGGCGCTGCTGGGGTTGCCGGAGCAGGGAAGCGCGATTCCAGCGGGGTTGATTGCTGAGGTGCGGCTCGGCACCACCGTGGCCACCAACGCCTTTCTGGAACGCAAGGGTGCTCCCACCCTGCTGCTGCTGAATCGCGGCCTGGCGGATCTGCTCCGCATCGGCGATCAGCACCGGCCCGAGCTGTTTACGTTGGCGATCCACAAGCCCGAACCGCTGGCTCAGCGGGTGGTGGAGGTGGAGGGGCGCCTGGCGGCGGATGGAACGGAGCTCGAGCCGTTGCGGCTGGATGACCAGCTGGCAGCGCAACTGGAAGCGGCGCGCCGGGATGGCCTGCGCAGCGTGGCGGTGGCCTTGCTCCACAGCGTGACCCAGCCCGCCCATGAGCTGGCCCTGGGGGAGTGGCTGCAGCGGTTTGGCTTTGAGCAGATCGCCCTCTCCCATCAGGTGAGCCCGCTGCCGCGGCTGGTGCCCCGCGGCCACACCTGTGTGCTGGAAGCCGCGGTGGGTCCGGTGCTGCACGGCTACTTGCAGCAGGTGCAGCAGGCCCTGGGGCCGCAGGTGCCCCTGCGGGTGATGCGCTCCAGCGGCGTGCTGGCGGCGGCGGATGCCCTGCACGCCAAGGACACGATCCTCTCGGGGCCGGCGGGTGGTCTGGTGGGGGCGGTGCGAACTGCGGCGGCCGCTGGCTTTTCGCACATCGTGGGCTTCGACATGGGCGGCACCTCCACCGATGTCTGTTACTGCGAAGCGGGGGTCTGGCCCCGGCGGGATCAGGTGGAGCTGGCTGGCCTGCCCATCCAGGCGCCGATGCTCGACATCCACACCGTGGCCGCAGGCGGTGGCTCACGCCTGCACTTCGATGGTCTGCGGCTGGCGGTGGGGCCTGAATCCGCCGGCGCCAACCCCGGCCCGGCCTGTTATCGCCGTGGCGGCCCGCTCACGATCACCGACGCCAACCTGCTGCTGGGCCGGTTGCGCCCCGAGTGGTTTCCGGCGGTGTTCGGCGCCTCCGGTGATCAGCCGCTGGATGCCGAGCAGGTGCGCCAGCAGTTCGCTCCGCTGGCGGCGGCGATGGGCTGCAGCCCTGAACAGGCGGCCGAAGGTGCTCTGGCGGTGGCGCTGGAGCGGATGGCGGAAGCGATTCGCCGCGTGTCGCTGGAGCGCGGCCACGACCTGCGCGACGCCACGCTCTGCAGCTTTGGTGGTGCCGGCGGCCAGCACGCCTGTGCCCTGGCGAGCTTGCTGGGGATGCGCCAGGTGTTGCTGCATCCGCTCGCCGGGGTGCTGTCGGCCTATGGCATCGGGTTGGCGGAGGAAGGGCGGCTGCTGGAGCAGACGGTGGATCTGCCCCTCAGCCCCGAGCACATGCCCGAGCTGGAGCACCAGGCGCTCCAGCTGCTCCAGCAGCACGGCGCCTGGCCGGAGCTGGATCGCGTTCAGCTGCATCCTGTGCAGTTGCAGCGCACGCTGCTCTTACGCCTGCCCGGAGCGGATCACAGCCTGCCCCTGCCCTGGCCGCAGGGCAGTTCGTCGGCGGAGCTGCTTCAGGCGTTCGCGCAGGTGTATCGCCAACGCTTTGGCTACGTCGCCTCCCAGGAGCCGTTGGTGGATCGCATCAGGCTTGAGCTGGTGCACGCCGACCCGCTCCAGCAACAGCATCGGCTCCCGGGCGGCTCAGAAGGGCCTGGCAGCACGGCTTGCAAAGGGATCACGATCTACTGGCAAGGCAGCTGGCACCCCGCTCAGTTGTGGCAGCGGCGGCAGCTCCAGGCCGGCCAGCGCTTGCAAGGCCCCGCGCTGATCGCCGAAGACACCGGCACGATCCTGTTGCTGCCGGAATGGAGCGCCCACTGCCTGGAGGGGGGTGCGTTGCTGCTGGAGCAGCCGGGGCGGTCGCCATCCCCCGCAACCGCAACCGCAACCGCGCCGGCAGATGCCGCGGCGCTTGATCCGATCAGCCTCGAGCTGTTCAGCCATCGCTTCATGGCGATCGCCGAGCAGATGGGCAGCCGCCTGCAGCAAACCAGCGCCTCGGTGAACATCCGCGAGCGGCTGGATTTCTCCTGCGCCCTGTTTGATGCCGGCGGCCGGCTGGTGGCCAATGCTCCGCACATCCCCGTGCATCTGGGATCGATGGGGGAAAGCGTGCTGGCCCTGCTGGCGGCGGTGGAGCGGGGCGAGCGTGAGCCGCTGGCGCCCGGTGATGCCGTGGTGTCCAACAACCCTTTCAACGGCGGCACCCATCTGCCCGATCTCACCTTGATCACGCCGGTGTTCCAGGCGGATCAGCTGGTGGCCTTCGTGGCCTCCCGGGGGCATCACGCCGATGTGGGGGGCATCACGCCGGGCTCGATGCCACCCCACAGCACCTGCATCGAGGAGGAGGGGCTGCTGTTCGACAACGTGCCGCTGCTGCGCCGGGGTGTGTGGTTGGAGGCGTTGTGGCGCGAACGGCTCCGCCAGGGAGCCTTCCCGGCGCGCAACCCCGATCTGGTGCTCGCCGATCTGCAGGCGCAGTTGGCTGCCAATCAGCTGGGGGTTGAGCGGTTGCAGGCGTTGATGGCGGCCCATGGCCGTGAGCGTGTGCAGGCCGCAATGGCGCAGGTGCAGGCCCATGCCGCGGAAGCCGTGCGGCGGGTGATCGGGCGGCTGCAGAACGGCGCGGCCCGCGTGGAGCTGGATGCCGGGCTGGTGATCTGCGTATCGGTGGCGGTGGATCAGGCCCGCCGCTGCGCGCGGATTGATTTCAGCGGCACCTCGGCGCAGGCCCTCAGCAACCTCAATGCACCGCTGGCGATCACCAAGGCCGTGGTGCTCTACGTGTTCCGTTGCCTGGTGCAGGAGGCGATCCCGCTCAATGCCGGCTGCTTTGAACCCTTGGAGCTGGTGGTGCCGCGGGGCTGCCTGCTGCATCCCGAGCCGCCGGCGGCGGTGGTGGCCGGCAACGTGGAAACCTCCCAGGCGGTTGCCAATGCCCTGTTCGCCGCCCTGGGGGTGATGGCGGCGGCCCAGGGCACGATGAACAACGTGAGCTTCGGCAACGCGCGCTGCCAGTACTACGAAACGATCTGCGGCGGCACGGGCGCGGGGGAGGGATTCGAGGGGGCGTCGGCGGTGCAGTCGCACATGACCAACTCCCGCCTCACCGATCCAGAAATCCTGGAGCAACGGCTGCCGGTGCGGCTTCAGCGGTTTGCCATTCGCCAGGGCAGTGGCGGCGGCGGCCGCTGGCGCGGGGGCGATGGTGTGGTGCGGGAGTTGCGGGCGCTGGAACCGCTCACCCTGTCGCTGTTGAGTGGCAGTCGGCGGGTGGCACCGTTTGGTCTGGCCGGTGGTGAGGCCGCCGCCTGCGGCGAAAACTGGCTGCTGCGCAGCGGTCAGCCGCCCGAACAGTTGCCCGGATCGGTGGCTGTGCACCTGGAGCCCGGCGATCGGGTGCGGCTGCTCACCCCGGGTGGGGGCGGTTTCGGTGCCTCGCTGTCCCAGGCCTGATCGCGAGGTGGTTCTGCCTCTCCAAACTTGGCAACACCCGCGCCCCCTGCCTGCTGTGTTGCACCCTCGATTCGTGGCTGGCTGGGCTGCCGTGCTGCTGGTGGCTCCAGCCCACGCCAACCTTCTGCAGGAGCAGGCCCAGCGCTTCCACCCGATTGAATCCAGCGGCGGCATGGTGGCGGCCCAGGAGGCGCGGGCCGCGGCGGTGGGCGCAGCGATCCTGGGGCGCGGCGGCAATGCCGTGGATGCGGCCGTGGCCACCTCGTTTGCCCTGGCGGTCACCCTGCCCCAGGCCGGCAACCTCGGCGGTGGCGGTTTTCTGGTGTTGTGGCTGCCGCGCAACGGCCGGATCGTCACCTGCCGGGCGGTGGCTCGCACCGCTCCCGTGCCAGAGGCGATCCAGCTCGGCCGCGGCGAGGCTGTGGCGCTCAATTTCCGGGAGACGGCTCCTCAGGCGGCGCGCGCCGATCTGTTCCTCAATGCTGACGGCAGCGTGAACCGCGAGCGGGCCCTGCGCAGCCTGCTCAGCACGGCGGTGCCGGGCACGGTGGCCGGCTTAACCCAGGTGCAGGCGCGTTATGGCTGCCTGCCGTTGCGGCAGGTGATGCAGCCCGCGATCGAGCTGGCGCAGCGAGGCTTCCCGGTGGGGGTTGAACTCAGCCGCTCGCTGGAGGCGGCGGCGCCCTTACTCAAGGCTGATCCCAGCAGTGCCCGACAGTTTTTCCAGGCGGATGGCAGCGCCTACCCGCCGGGAGCGCTGCTGCGGCAACCGCAGCTGGCGGCCAGCCTGCGCTGCATTGCGCAGGCCGGGGCTGCCTGTTTTTATCGCGGCCGCTTGGCCCAGCAGCTGGCGGCGCTGATGCGGCAGGGCGGGGGCCTGATCACGGCCGCTGATCTGGCGGCCTACCGGGCCCCCTGGGCCAGGCCCCTGCAAACCCGCTTCCGGGGCACCACGGTGCTCACGATGCCGCCCCCCAGTGGCGGCGGCGCCACGCTGCTGCAGCTGCTCAAGGTGCTCGAGCCCTTGGATCTGGCCGCCACGGGGCTCAACAGCGCCGCCACGATCCACCGGCTGGTGGAGGCGATGAACCTCGCCTATCGCGATCGCAATCGCCTGCTGGGAGATCCCGATCAGGTGGCGATGCCGCTGGATCGTCTCCTCAGTGATCGCTATGCCGCTGCCCAACGTCAACGGATCCAAGCCAATCGCCACCGTCCGGCTGCCGCGTTGGAGGCCGAACCCAGCCCATCCACCGAAGGCACCAACACCACCCATCTCTCCGTGGTGGATCGCGACGGCGGCCTCGTGGCCACCACCACCACGCTCAACACGGCCTACGGCAATGGCATCACCGTGCCCGGTGCCGGGTTTCTGCTCAACAACGAGATGGACGACTTCACCGCCCAACCCGGTGCTCCCAATGCCTACGGCCTGCGCCAGGGAGCGCAGAACGCCATCGCACCCGGTCGTCGCCCCCTCAGTTCGATGACCCCCACCCTGGTGTTTCGCGCTGATGGGGCACCGCTGCTGGCCACGGGCAGCCCCGGCGGCAGCCGCATCATCAACACGGTGTTGCAGGTGTTGCTCAATCGCCTCGTGTATGGCCTCAATCTGGCCTCAGCGGTGGCGGAGCCCCGCATCCACAGCCAACTCTGGCCCGATCAGATCAGCATCGAGCAGGGCATCAGCCCCGACACCGTGCGCTTGTTGGAGCAGTGGGGGCACACGCTCAGGCTGGTACCGGCCATGGGCTCCGCCAACTCGGTGGAGGTGCGCTACGCCTCAGAGGCCGCTGGGGCTCGGCCCACCGGCAGCCTCGGCGTGGCCGATCCGCGGCGGCTCGATGCCGCTGCCATTGCTCAGCCCCCCAGATAGGCGGCCTTCAGTTGGGGATTGCGGAGCAGGGCGGTGGCGTTGTCCTGCAGCTGGATGCGGCCGGCCTCGAGCACATAACCGCGATCGGCAATCTCCAGTGCGGCCTGGGCGTTCTGCTCCACCAGCAGGATCGTCTGGCCGTTGGCATGCAGCTCCGCCAGCACGGTCATCACCTCCGCCACCAGCTTGGGCGCCAGCCCCAGGCTGGGTTCATCCAGCATCAACAGCTCCGGCCGCCCCATCAGCGCCCGCGCGATTGCCAGCATCTGCTGCTCACCGCCGGAGAGGGCTCCCGCTTGCTGCTGACGCCGCTCCGCCAGCCGCGGGAACAGCCCATAGCACCGCTCCAGATCGGCGGCGATGGCCTCGCGATCGCGGCGCAGATAGGCGCCGAGCTCGAGGTTGAAGGCCACGCTCTGGCGGTTGAGCAGCCGGCGCCCCTCCGGACAGTGGCCGATGCCGAGCTTGAGGGTGCGGTGGGCCGGCACCGCCGCGAGGTTGGCGCCATGCCAGAGGATGCGGCCGCCGCTGGCGGGCTCCAGCCGCGAGATTGCCCGCAGGGTGGTGCTTTTGCCGGCGCCGTTGGAGCCGAGCAGCGTGACCAGTTCCCCTCGGTGCACCTGCAGCGACACCCCCGCCAGGGCCTGCACGCTGCCGTAGTGCACCTGCAGCCGCTCGATCTGCAGCAGGGGCTGGGTTGCGGCCTGCGGCGCGATGCGGCTGCTCATCGGCTACCCCCGAGGTAGGCCTCGATCACGCGTGGATCCGCCTGGATCTGCTCGGGTGTGCCGAGGGCGATCAGTCGCCCGAAATCCAACACGGCCAGGCGCTGGCAGAGCTGCATCAACAGGGGCACGTGGTGTTCGATCACCACCAGCGTGAGTTGATGGCGTTGGCGCAATTGCGCCAGCAGCTCACACAGCTGTTCCTTCTCGCGGGGATTCATGCCCGCGGCTGGTTCATCCAGCAGCAGCAGCGCCGGTGCGGTGGCCAGGGCTCGGGCGATTTCCAGTCGGCGGCGATCGCCGTAGGCCAGGCCGCCGGCCTGGCGATCGGCCTGATCCGCCAGCCCCAGCTCGTCGAGCAGGTGCAGGGCCCGCTGCTGAAGCTCGTGCTGGCGGCGGCGGAAGCGCGGGCTGTTGAACAGCGCATCGAGCCCATGGCCCTGGGGCTGGCGATGCAGCGCCAACAGCACGTTCTCGAGCACGCTCAGCCCGTTGAACAGCCGCAGGTTTTGAAAGGTGCGGGCGATGCCGAGGCGGTTGTGGCGGTCGGGGCTCAGGCCTTGCAGGCTCTGGCCGCGCCAGTGGATGCTGCCGCTGGAGGCTGGGGTGACGCCCGAGAGCAGGTTGAACAGGGTGGTTTTGCCGGCGCCGTTGGGGCCAATCAGGCCGAAGATCTCGCCCGCCTCCACCTGGAAGCTCACCTCGCTCAGCGCCTGCAAGCCCCCGAACCGACGGCTGATCTGGCGCAGCTCAAGCAGGGGCGCTCCGCTGGATGGATTGTTCATGGCTTCCACCTCCCCAGCCGCTCCAGCAGAGCCGGGGTGATCAGCCCCTGGGGGAAGAACACCGGCCCCAGCAGGATCACCAGGCCAAACAGCACCAGCCGCAGATCGCCCACCGGCCGCAGCAGTTCCGGCAGGGCGGTGAGCAACAGGCCGCCGATCACAGGCCCCAGCCAGCTGCGCGACCCTCCCAGGATCACGAAGGCGAGGGTGGTGATCGCCACATCGAAGCTGCCCTGGCGGGCGTTCCAGGTGTTGAGGTAGTGGGCGGCGACCACGCCGGTGACGCCCGCCAGCATGGCGCTGGCCACAAAGGCGGTGAGTTTCACCCGGGTGGTGTGGATACCCATGCAGCGGCTGGCGAGTTCGTCGTCGCGGATGGCGGCCATGGAACGCCCCAGGCGGCTGGCTTCCAGGCGCTGGCAGAGCCAGCTGGCTAACGCCAACAGGCTGCCGCTGAACAGCACGTAGCCCAAGGGCTGCTGGAAGGGTTGGGGGATCCCGAAGATGCCGGTGGCGCCTCCGGTGAAGGGGAGGTTGAGGATGGCCACCCGCACGATCTCCACCAGCGCGATGGTGGAGATCGCCAGATAGATCCCCCGCAGCCGCAGCACCGGCAGCCCCACCAGCAGTGCCAGCGCTGCGGTGAGGCCTGCGGCCAGCAGCATTTCCCCCAGCACCGCCCCGAGGCTGATCGCGCTTGGGGTGTCGCCCTGGGTGGAGAGCAGCGCCGCCAGGGTGCCGCCCACGGCGTAGAAGGCGGGGGTGGCCAGCGACAGCTGACCCGCCGCCATCGGCAGATACACCGACAGCCCCAGCAAGGCCCCGAGGATCATCTGCACCAGCAGGCCGTTGTCGATCACAGCGTCTCCCCCCTCACCTCAAACCTTCTCCAGCTGGCGGCGGCCCAGCAGGCCACTGGGACGCAGCACCAGCACGGCGAACAGGATCGCGAAGGCCAGGGCATCCCGCCAACCGGATGCCTCCGCCGGAATCAGGGCCTCCGCCAGCCCCATCACCAGGCCCCCCACAATCGCGCCGGGCACGCTGCCCAGACCGCCAAGCACCAGCACCGCCAGGCCCTTGAGGCCATAGCTGATGCCGAAGTAGGGGCCCGCCAGGCTCACGCTCATGCCGATCAGGCCGCCGCCGAGGCCGGCGAGCATGCCGCTCAGCAGGAAGGCCAGGCGCACCACGGCCACGCTGTTGATCCCCAGCAGGGTGGCGGTGGTGGCGTCTTCCGCCACGGCGCGCATCGCCTTGCCGCTGCGGCTGTTCTCCAGCCAGAGGCTGAGCCCCGCCACGGCAAGTGCGGAGATCGCCAGCAACAACACCTGAATGGTGCGGATGCGGGCGCCGCCGATCAGCAGCGATTCCGGCAGGTGGGCCAGGCCGGCTGCGCCCTGGGGGAAGGCATAGCCCTCGGCGCCCATTAGTAGTTGCAGCAGGTTCACCAGCACCACGCCGGCACCGAGGCTGGTGATCAGCGACAGCAGCGGTTCGGCACCGCGGCGGCGCAGGGGTGCGAAGGCGATCCGCTCCACCAGCAGCCCCACGGCTCCAGAGCCCAGGGCGGCCACCAGCAGCGCCAGCCAGAACGGCAACCCCACCGGTAGCCCCCAGCCCGGCAGCGCTCCATTCACGCCGATCTTTCCTCCCAAGAAGAGATAGGTGAGGTAGCCCCCGAGGCTGAACAGGGCGCCCTGGGCGAAGTTGATCACCCCCAGCACCGAGAAGATCAGCGTGTAGCCGAGGGCCACCAGGGCATACACCCCGCCGCTGGCGGCGCCGTTCAACAGGGTTTGCAGCAGGGCTTCGATCACGGCTTGGCCTCCGGCAGCTCCCGTTCGCGCACCAGGGTGAAGCGGCCGTTGCGCCCGGTTCCATCCATGCGCACCTGGGCCACATAAAAACGGCCCTGCACCACTTCACCGTCGGCGCGGAAGTGAATCGGACCGAGAGGTGTGTTGTAGCGGCCGCTCAGCAATTCCTGCAGGAGCCGCCACCGCGCTTCAGCCAGCGTCACACCGCTGAACCCGCCCCGCGCCTGCAGCCGCTGGATCGCTTCAAACAGCACCTGATAGGCGGTCCAGGCCTGGGCGGCGATCTGGCCGGGCACACGGCCGTTGTTGGCCTCGGCGAACAGGCTCCGGAAGCTGCGGTTGATCGGCGTGTTGAGTTCGGGGCTGTAGGCCTGGGCGATCAGCACGCCATCGCACCAGCGCTGACAGATCGGATAGATGTTGGGCGTGTTGAGGCCGTTGCCCACCACGATCTGGCCGCGATACCCCAGCTCCCGCAGCTGCCGGATCAGGTTGCCGCCATCCACGGCCTGGGCCGAGATCACCACCAGTTGCGGCCGTTGCTGCAGGGCCGCGGTGATCGGGTTCTGGAAGTCGTTGTCGGCGAGCTGGGTGCGCTGGATGCTCACGGGTGTGAGGCCTCGGGCCGCCAGCACCTTCTGGAAGATGGCGGTTTCAGCGGTGCTGTAGGCGTCGTCCTGGGCGAAAAACACCGCCACGCGGCGGGTGCCGGGTTCGCGGCGCAGCGCCTCATCAATCGAGAGCGGTGCGATCACCGAGCTCTGGGCTGACACGCGGCTGATGAAAGCACCGATCTGGGGAATGCCCTTGGCGGTGTTGGAGGCGGCCACTACCGGAACGCCCCGGCGCTGAGCGATCGGATCGGCGGCGAAGGCCTGTTGCGACAGGGTGGGGCCGATCAGGGCAATCACCCCCCGCCGGATCAGCAGGTTGAAGGCGGCGATAGCGCTGGGCTCATCGGAGGCGCCGTCTTCGAGTTGAAGCTCCACCGCGCGGTGGTGCGGCCTGTTGTGCAGCCAGCCCTGCGCCAGGCTGATGCCCATGCGCTGATCCTGGCCGTAGAGGTTGGCGTTGCCCGTGAGTGCCAGGGCGGCCCCGAGCGGGAGCGGCCCTCTTTGGCGCACGGGTTGGGCGGCGGGATCGCTGCTGCGGCTCAGGTACGCCAGTAGCGCTAAGGCACCGGCGAGGGCCGTGGCCAGACGGGCGCTACCGCGACGTCTGGCTGCAAGTGGATCGGTTGGGCTCAGGCCACCGCTGCGAAGCATTCGCGGAAGGCGGCGATGGTGGCGTCGATGTCCTCGTCGCTGTGGGCCAGAGAGGTGAAGCCGGCCTCGAAGGCGCTGGGGGCGAGGTAGATGCCGCGCTCAAGCATGGCGCGGTGCAGCTTGCCGAAGCGCACGGTGTCGGCCGCCTTGGCCTCTTCGAAGTTGCGCACGGGGCCTTCGCAGAGGAAGAAGCCGAACATGGCGCTGATCGAGCCACCGGTGATCGGCAGGCCGGCGCTGCGGGCCCCATCCAGGATTCCGGTAACTAGGCGCTTGGTGATCGCCTCGAGGCGGTCGTAGCTGCCGGGCTGCTTGAGCAGCTCCAGGGTTTTGATGCCGGCGGTCATTGCCAGCGGGTTGCCGCTGAGGGTGCCGGCCTGATACATCGGGCCGGCGGGGGCCACCATGCTCATGATGTCGGCGCGGCCGCCGTAGGCGCCCACGGGCAGACCGCCGCCGATCACCTTGCCCATGGTAGTGAGGTCGGGGGTGATGCCGAACTTGGCCTGGGCACCGCCGTAGCTGATGCGGAAGCCGGTCATCACCTCGTCGAACACCAGCAGCGCACCGTTCTCTTTGGTGAGCTCGCGGATGCCCTCGAGGAAGCCGGGTTCGGGGGTGATGAAGCCGGCGTTGCCCACCACGGGCTCGAGGATCACGCCAGCGATTTCACCGGGGTTCTCGGCGAAGAGCTGCTTCACCGCTTCCAGGTCGTTGTAGGGAGCGGTGAGGGTGCTGGCTGCCGTGGTGCGCGGCACACCCGGGGAGTCGGGCAGTCCGAGGGTGGCCACACCGGAGCCGGCCTTCACCAGGAACATGTCCGCGTGGCCGTGATAGCAGCCCTCGAACTTGATGATCTTTTCGCGGCCGGTGAAGGCGCGCATCAGGCGCAACACCGACATGCAGGCCTCGGTGCCGCTGTTCACGAAGCGCACCATCTCCACCGACGGCACCGCGTCGATCACCATCTCCGCCAGGGTGTTTTCCAGGGCGCAGGGGGCGCCGAAGCTGGTGCCCTTGTCGAGGGCGGCGTGCAGGGCGGCGATCACCTCGGGGTGGGCGTGGCCGCAGATGGCCGGGCCCCAGCTGCCGATGTAATCGATGTAGCGGTTGCCGTCCACGTCCCAGGCGTAGGCGCCCTTAACGCGGTCGAACACGATCGGCTGCCCGCCCACGGAGCGGAAGGCGCGCACCGGTGAGCTCACGCCACCGGGCATCAACGTCTGCGCGGCACCGAACAGTTCCTGGGACAGGGTGGTGTTGTGCACGGGAGCCGAAACAGGTGCCGAGGTCAAAACGGAATCCGCAGACGGGAACTTCAGCGCACCATCCTTACGCAATCACCGGCCTGTGAGTCGAGTGGCGGTGGTCTCGTTAAGGTCTTGCCACCGCTGCCCAAGCCTGTGACGCCTGACTGGGCCTTGCTGGAACGCCGCCTCAGGGCTCTGCTGCCCGCCCGCGCCGTGGTGGCCAAGCGTCAGGAGTTGCTGGCCTACGACTGCGACGGCCTCACCTTGAACCGCCACCAACCGCCGTTGGTGGTGCTGCCGGAGAGCACGGAGCAGGTGGCTGCGGTGGTGACCCTGTGCGCCGAGCTGGATGTGCCGTTCATCGCCCGCGGCAGCGGCACGGGCCTCTCCGGGGGCGCGCTGGCGGAGCAGCCGGCCCTGGTGATCGCCACCAGCCGCATGCGGCGCGTGTTGGAGGTGGATCTGGCCAATGAGCGGATCACGGTGGAGCCGGGGGTGATCAACAGCTGGGTCACCCGTGCCGTGGCGGGCGATGGCTTCTACTACGCCCCCGATCCCTCCAGCCAGGTGGCCTGCAGCATCGGCGGCAACGTCGCCGAAAACTCCGGTGGCGTGCACTGCCTCAAATACGGCGTCACCAGCAACCACGTGCTGGCGATGGAGGTGGTGCTGCCTGATGGGTCGATCACCACCCTCGGTGGCGGTCTGCCGGAGATGGGCAGCCTCGATCTGCGCGGTGTGTTTATCGGCAGCGAGGGCACCCTCGGCATTGCCACGGCGATCACCCTGCGGCTGCTGCGAACCCCGGAAACAGTGGCGGTGCTGCTGGCCGATTTCGCCTCGATGGAGGCGGCCGGTGAGGCGGTGCGCCTGATCACCGGTGCCGGCGTGCTGCCGGCGGGCATGGAAATGATGGACAACCCCTGCATCCAGGCCGTGGATGACTACTTCGGGGTGGATGAATATCCGCGTGAGGCCGCGGCGGTGCTGCTGATCGAGCTCGACGGCCATGCCCTCGAGGTGAAGGAATCGGTGGAGATCGCCAGTCGCCTCTGCCTGGAGGCCGGCGCCGGGGCGGTGCGGGAGGCCTGGAGCGAGGAGGCCCGGGCGCGGCTCTGGAAGGGCCGCAAGAGTGCGATTTCAGCGCTGGGCCGCCAGTTCCCCAGCTACTACCTGCAGGACGGCGTGGTGCCGCGCACCGCCCTGCCCGGGGTGCTGGCGGCCATCGATCGGCTCAGTGCTGAGCACGGCCTGGCGGTGGCCAACGTGTTTCATGCCGGCGACGGCAATCTCCACCCCCTGATCCTCTATCGCGCCGGTGAAGAGGGTGTGAATGAGCGGGTGAAGGCCCTGGGCGGCGCGATCCTGCGCCTCTGCATCGAGGCCGGCGGCAGCATCAGCGGCGAGCACGGCGTGGGCAGCGATAAACGCTGCTACATGGATTGGATGTTCAGCCCCGACGATCAGGCCACCATGCAGTTGGTGCGCAAGGCCTTCGATCCCCAGGGCCTGGCCAATCCCGGCAAGCTCTTCCCCACTCCCACCAGCTGCGGCGAATCGCTGCGGCGGCAGGTGGAACTGCGGGCCGAGGGGGTGAAGCTGCCTGCGGAGGTGGTGGTGGTCTGAAGCGTCAGCTCCAGTCGTCGTCCTCGTCTTCGGCTGGCGGCCAGGCCAGATTCACCACCACTGGCGCATGGTCGCTGGGTTGGACATTGCCGCGTGGGGCTTTGTCGATCACGCAGCCGGTGGCGCACTCCACCAGATCCTCCGATAGATAGATGTGGTCGATCCGCCAGCCCTGGTCGCGATCCCAGGCACCGCTGCGGTAGTCCCACCAGCTCCAGTGGCCGCTGCCGGCTTCAAACAGCCGGAAGGCATCGCTGAGGCGACCCGCCAGCGCCGCCTGCAGCGCCGTGCGTTCAGCTTCGCTGGCCATGATCCCGCCGCTGAGGCGTTCTGGATCATGCAGATCCCCCGCCTCCGGGCCGATGTTGAAGTCGCCCACCATGCAGAGCGGATCGCCCTGCTGCTCCTGAACGGCGAGGTAGCGCTGCAGGCAGGCCAGCCACTGCAGTTTGTAGGGGTATTTGTCGCTGCTCAGGGCACTGCCATTGGGCACATAGAGATTCAGCACCCGCACTCCCTCGATCAGGGCGCTGATCACCCGCTTCTGCTCACTCAACGGACCCGCTTCGGGATCGTCCGGCAGCAGCGCCGGGAAGCCGATCTGCACATCGTCCATCGGTAGACGGCTGATCAGAGCCACGCCGTTGTAGGCCTTCTGGCCGCTGATCGCACAGCTGTAGCCCAGCTGCTCGAAGGCGGCATGGGGAAACAGCTCATCGGCCACCTTGGTTTCCTGCAGGCACAGCACCTCGGGCTGTTCGCGCTCGAGCCAGGCCAGCACCTGATCCAGGCGCGTGCGCACGGAGTTCACGTTCCAGCTGGCGATGCGCATGCTGAGCCACCCGGGCCAAACGGGCACCAGCTTCCCGCACCTCTGGCCATGCCCAACGCTTTGAAGGGCTCCTACGATCAACGCCAGGAGATTGTGGTGTCAGGCATGGAACGCCCGTGCACGATTCGTGTTGCTGCAGCACTCGGCGGCGGTCTGCTGCTGCTGGCTGGGGCGTTCGGCGCTGAGGCTGCCCGCGCTGATTACAACTCCTGGGGCATGTCCACCCAGGAAAAACAGATCTACGACTACGGCCCCTCCGGCAGCAACGGCAGCTCGAAGGCTGGATCGGTGCTGGATTCCACCAACCCGATCGATCTGATGAACAAGATCCGCAAGGGCACCGCGATGGATGACGCCACGCCTCCTGGTGATGCCGTGGATGCGGCGCTCAAGGCGTTGGACGCTCAGGCTCCGGTGGCTGGGGCGCCGTCGGCGTCGTCGCAGGTGAAGGCGCCTTAAGGGCGCTTTGGCGGAGGCTGCTGATCCCCCAGCTGGCGGCCACCTGATCGAGACGGCTGTTGCTGCTCTGACCCGATTGACGGCTGCGGGCCTGGGCTAAGGCCTCCTGGGCTCCACGGGTATCGCCCAGCTCCTGGCGCAGCAGCGCCAACGCCAGCATCGGTCGTGGATCCCGGGGGAAGTCGCTGGCCAGCTGGCTGTAGGTAGTGATCGCCTCGCGCTGCTGGCCCATCCGCTGCTGCAGATCCCCCAGCAGCAGCCCGATCGGCAACACCTGGGGTTGGAGGCTGGGCTTGCTGCCTTTGGCAATCAGCGCCTTCAGCTGGTTCTGGGCCTGGCCGCCACGCCCCTGCTCGAACTGCAGCAGGGTGCTCAATTGCAGCGCTTCGATGCGGTCGGGCCGCAGGTTGAGCAGCTGCCGCAGCTCCCGTTCGGCTGCGGTGCGGTTGTTGGTGCTGCGGTGCAGCTCCGCCAGCAGCAGGCGCAGTTGCCAGCGCTGCGGTTGCTGATCCGCCAGCTGCTCCAGTAGCGTGGTGGCCTCCTGCTGCTCGCCCAGCACCAGCAGCAGCAGCACCAGCCGCTGCTGTTCTGCTTCACTGGCGCTGCCGTTGGCCAGCTGCTCTTGCAGCTGATCGGCCTGGCGTTCCACCGCCGTGCGTGAGCGATTGGCCTCGCCGCTGCGGCTCTGAACCCCCAGCCACCAGCCTCCAGCCAGGGCGCCGCCCACCAGGGCCACGGCTCCCAGGCTGAGCAGCAGCCCTCGAGCGTTGGTGCTGGTGCGTGGCGGCATGGTGGAACGCAGGCATGCGCCTCAGTCTGGAGCCTTCGCAAGGGCTGGTTACATTGGCGGCCGGGCCATGGACACCACAAGCGGCCAGAGGGTTTCAGCCACGATGCGTCAACACCCCATTTCCCCGGTCACCGAACCGATGCAGTACCGGGCCATCGGTGTGGTGCGGGGAACCTATGTGCCCGAAGATCCTGATCAGCTCACCCGTGGCACCCTGCAGGCCGAGGACGGCACCGAGATCGAGGCGGTTGTGCTCGGTCGTGTGCTCACGCTGATGCGTCGTCACCTGGATCTGAGCAAGCCCCACCTGTGGGTGGCCTATCCCCGCTTCCGGGATCCGGAGAAGCTGCACCTGCAGCTGGTGGGCGTTTGGGAACCCAGCACCCTCGCGGCCACCGAGATCGCCACCCAGAGCGCTGCAGAGGCGGAGGCCGGTTCGGCTCCCGCCGACGACCTGCCCGAAGGGGATGGATACTTCTCGGTGCGCGGCGAATTGATCTACACCCGTCCGGAAGACGGTGATCTGGTGGTGAAGATCCGCCAGCAGCCCCGCCCCGACGGCTCACGGCCCACCCCGTTCAAGCTGCAGCTGCGCGGTGAGATCGCCCCAGAACACCTGCGCCATTTCGTGGCTTTGGATCTGCGTCGCCAGGGCCAGCAGCTGCAGCTGGAGCAGCATGAGGTGATCGCCCCGGTGCCGCAGCGGGCCGGCAAAGGCCGTGGCCCCGGCCGTGGTGGTCGCCCCGCCGCACGCCGCTGACCATGGCGCCGCCGGAGCCGCCATTCCCTCGCTCCACTCAGGGCTCCGATCAGGGGTCGACTGCAGCCCTCTCCGCCGGCGCTGCCGTGGCGGCGATCAGCGTGTTGGCCGTGGTGGGTCCACCCCTGGGCCTCTCGCCCTGGCTGATTGCCCTGGCTGCGGGTGGTGGGCTGGTGGCCCTCACCGTGGATGCAGCCAGCTTTGGCGGTTTGGGTGGGCACCTGCTGGCGGAAGCCTTGCCGGGCGGGATTGGCACGGCGCGGCTGCGCCGCATCGCCATCCATGAGGCCGGCCACGTGTTGATCGCCGCTGACAACCACCTGCCGGTGAAGCAGGTGCTGGTGGGCAGCCGCGCCTGTCTGCGGGAGGGGCTCAGCGCCAACGGCAGCACCCAGCTGGAACCCCCCGCCCACGCCAAGCTGCCCATCGAGGATCTGCGCCGCTGGAGCCGCGTGTTGCAGGCCGGCATGGTGGCCGAACAGGTGGTTTACGGCGGTTCCCGCGGTGGCGCCGACGATCGGGCCCTGCTGGGCCGGCTCTGGGGCCTGTCGGGGTATGACGTGGCCACGGCGCAGCAGGAGCAGCGTCGGGCGCGGCGCGAGGTGGAGCAGGGGCTGCGTCAGCGCCGCAGCGAGCTGGAGCAACAGGCCGAGCGGTTGCTCCTCGAAGCCTCATGACCGCTCCGTCAAGGCTGGCTGTGGTGGATTGCCCCACCGGTCTGGCCGGAAACATGCTGCTGGCGGCCCTGTTCGACCTCGGCCTGCCCGAGGCGGCCGTGCATGAGCCGTTGGCGGCCCTCGGCCTGGCGCAGGCCTACCGCCTCCAGCTGCGCGACACCCGCAGCGCCGGCCTGCGTGGCCTGCAGCTGGAGGTGGAGCTCACGGAACCATCGCCCTCCCATCGCCATTGGGGCGATCTGCAGCAGCAACTGGCCGCCGCCCCCCTCAACCCTGAGCTCAAGCAGCGGGTGCTGGCGGTGTTTGCGCTGCTCGCGGAGGCGGAGGGTGCTGTGCATGGCCATGGCCCGGAGCAGGTGCATTTCCATGAGGTGGGGGCCGTGGATGCCCTGGTGGATGTGGTGGGTGTTTGCGCCGGTCTGCAGCACTTCGGTATCCGTGAACTGATCTGCACCCCTCCCCCCGCGGGCCACGGCCGGGTGAGCACCGCCCATGGGCTGCTGCCCCTGCCGGCACCTGCGGTGCTGGAGCTGGCGCGGCGGCGATCGGTGCCGCTGGCCAGCAGCGAAGGCTTTCCTCCGGCCGAACTCACCACCCCCACCGGCCTGGCGTTGATGGCAGCCCTGGCTGATCGCTTCGCGCCCAGCCCGGCCCTGGTGCCCGAGGCGGTGGGTGTGGGGTTGGGCACCCGCGTGCTCGATCGCTCCAACCTGCTCAGGATCGTGCTGGCACCGGCCGCGGCTGCGGACAGCGGCGAACGGCTGGAGCCGCTGCTGCAGCAACAGGCCCAGATCGACGATGCCTGCGCCGAGGATCTCGCCTTCCTCATGGACGCCCTGCGCCAGGCCGGAGCCCTGGAGGTGTTTGCGCAGCCGCTGCTGATGAAGAAAGGGCGCCCCGCCAGCCTGATCACGGTGTTGGCGCGCCCCGATCAGGCCGCGGCGCTGCGCCGGGTGTGGTGGCTGCAGGGCAGCAGCATCGGTGTGCGTGAGCAGTTGCAGCAGCGTTGGTCGTTGCCCCGCGAGCAGAGCCAGATCGCTACTCCCTGGGGTCCCGTGCGCATCAAACGCTCCCGCCGCCCCGATGGCAGCTGGCTCAGCAAACCGGAGGCCGACGACCTGGCCCAGCTGGCCCAGCGCCACCAGCTCCCGATCGCCAGCCTGCGCCGCGCCGTGCTGGCCCTGCTCGACGATGGCGTGAACGGTTCGCCCGTTCAGCCGCCGGAGCCCCGCCCATGATCCGTAACCCGCGTTTGTGGATCACCCTGGCCAGCGCCGGCTTTCTGCTGGCGGCACTGGCGGGCCACGGTCGCCAGCTGCTGCAGCTCAGCCTGGATGGCCAGGGTTGGTGCTGGTTGCTGTTGGGGGTGGGAGTCAGCCTGCTGAGCCTGCTGGCCAACGCGGCGGCCTGGGGTGTGGTGTTGCGCTGGCTCGGCCATCAGCCCCGCTGGAGTGCGGCAGTGGTGCTGTTCCTGGCCTCGAACCTGCGCAAATATCTCCCGGGCGGGGTGTGGCATCTGCTGGCCAGGGTGCGGGCTTTGAAGGCGGAGCCCAGCGCTGACAGCCCCGTGGAGCAGCCGCCCCTGCGCACGCCCCAGGCGCTGGTGGCGGTGCTGCTCGATCCTCTGCTGGCGGCTGTGGCAGCCCTGGCGCTCGTGCCGTTCGGCGGCTGGCAGGCCGGCCTGGGACTGCTCTGCCTGCTGCCCCTGCTGGTGCTGCTGCCCCGCTGGCTCAACCCGCTGATGCAGCGCCTTGAACAGCAGCGGGCTCGCCAGCTGGCGGATCGAGGTCTGTTGGACGACGCCCTCGAGGAGTTGCCGCCGGCTTTTCCGGGCTACCCCTGGCCGCTGCTGCTGGCGGAGTTGGGTTTTGTGCTGCTGCGCTTTGCCGGCTTCGCCTGCTGCGTGCAGGCGTTTGATCTCTCGTTTGCCATCGGTTGGGGCGGCTGGCTGGCTGGATTCGCCCTGGCCTGGACGGCAGGGCTGGTAGTGCCCGGTGCGCCCGGGGGGCTGGGGGTGTTTGAGGCGGTGCTGCTGCTGCGCCTGGCCGCGGTGGTGCCCGAGGCGCCGCTGCTGGCGGTGGTGATCAGCTACCGGCTGGTGAGCGCCCTGGCGGATCTGCTGGGGGCGCTCACAGCCCGCGCTGATCTGGCGGCGGTTCGCAACAGGCGTTACTGTTGAGAACAGCGCCGCTCACCTCCTGATGCCCGCCGTCCCGGCGCCTGATCTGCCCGCTGAAGCCCTGCGCAGCAGCCTGCGGGGCCGGGGCCAGCGCCTCACCCCGCAGCGGCAGCGGGTGTTGGCCCTGTTTGAGCGGATTGGCGAAGGCAATCACCTCAGCGCCGAAGAGGTGCACCAGCGCCTGTTGCGGGCCGAGGAGCGGGTGTCGCTGGCCACGGTGTATCGCACCCTGCGCTTGCTCAGTTCCATGGAGCTGCTGCGGGAGCTGGAGCTGGCCGAAGGTGGGAGGCGCTTCGAGCTCGCCACCGACGCCGACCACCGCAACCACCACCACCTGGTGTGTGTGCGCTGCGGCCACACCGAGGAATTCGAGAGCGAGGCGGTGTTGTCCGCCGGTGAGCAGGCAGCCGATGGCCACGGCTTCCGGCTGCTCGAGTGTGTGCTCAACGTGAGGGCCTTGTGCCCACGCTGCGCCGCCGCAGATTCAGCCCCGGTAACGGGCTGAGCGCACGGGCACCAGCACCGGCTGCATCAAGCCACCGCCGCCGTTGTCATCGTCCGAGTTGGCGGCCAGCCAGGCCAGCACTCCAGCCAGGGCAATGGCGGCGGAGAGCAGCAGCAGATCGGCCATGGCGCTGGACGCGATTGGCAGCACGCTAGCGGCATCCTCCAGCAGTGGTGTCGCAACCGATGCGATTACGGGGCTGCGGGTTACAGCGGTGCGATCGCCAGCACGCCGCCCAGCAGCGCCAGGGCTCCTGCAAGTAGCTGGGCCTGCTGCTGGCTGAGGCGGCGTCCAGCCGCAAAGCTCGCCGCCACCGCAGCGGCGGAGGCGAGCAGCGCCCCCATCCACCAGCCGGCGGTTCCGGCCGATTCCTGGCCGTGGAGCATGGCGTGGATGGCGACCGCGGCGGCCAGCACCGAGCCGATCACCGGCAGCGGACGCTGCAGCCTGTCGCTGAGCAGCAGGGCGGCACCCACGGCGCTCACGCCCAGTGCTGCAAGCAGCTCGGCTGCGGGGAGATGGCCGCCAAAGCTGCCCACCACGCTGCCCAGCACGGCGCCACCGAGGGCAAAGCCCAGCAGCATCGGGCCGAAGCGGGCTGCCGTCAGGCCCACGCCCAGCAGCAGCAGCAGGTGATCGACACCCAGCAGTGGATGGAGGGCTCCGCCCACCACCCCGGCATCGGCGCTGCCATGGGCGCTAGCCGGAAGGGCGGAGAGCAGGCTCAGGCCCAGGCCAGCGGCGCTGCTCAGCAGCAGGGAACGGGAAAGCTTGGTTGTCATGGGCAGTGCCGGTCCGCGCCGGTGCTGAAGAGAGGGGTGGGGTAACTGCGGCGAGCGTTCTGACTGAGAAGCGGGTTTGGGGCCTGCCTCATCACAGCTGCGGGACAGTGCCGGAGTGAGCGCGGGATGCACCGCACCGGACTTTCCTCGTTGCCTTCCCGGGGTGAGACCGGGAAACCGCCATCTGCAGTATCGCTTCAGGCGAAGCCCTTCCCTGCATCTTTGGCCACGCAGGCCTGGAGCTGTTTGCGCAGCTGAGGGTGGTCGAGGTTTTTACCGATCAGCACCAGCTGGTTCTTGCGTTCGTTGGGGGTCTTCCACTCGCTGTCGTCGATGGAGAAACGCTTGCCGGCTAGGTGGAACACATGCCGCTTGGCGCTTTCGTTGAACCAGAGGATGCCCTTGGCCCTGAACACACCAGCTGGCAACTGGTTGTCGAGGAAGTTCTGGAACTTGCGCAGCGCAAAGGGGCCGTCGCTGCTGAACGAGAGCGAGGTGAAGCCTTCGATCGCCAGGTGATCCGCATCGCCATGGCTGTGGTCGTGGCCATGGCTGTGATCGTGGCCATGGCTGTGATCGTGGCTGTGACCGTGCTGGTGACCCTCCGCTTGGTCGTGCTCGCAATGACCATGGTCGTGATCGCAGCTGCTGTGGTCGTGGTGATCGTGTGCGTGGTCATGCCCGTGTTCATGCACGCAATGGCCGTGGTCGTGGTCGCAGTCGTCGTGGTTCTGTTCCGCGGCCACCTTGTCGCTTTCAAAGAGCCCCACACTCAGCAGCAGCGGCAGGCTCACATCGCCTTTCACCGAGCGCAGGATGCGGGCGTCGGTTTTGATCTCCCGTAGCCGGCCTTCCACCTGCGTGAGCCGTTCCTCGCTCACGAGGTCGCACTTATTCAGTAGAAGGATGTCGCCGTATACCACCTGGGCGCGGGCTACTTCGCCATCCAGAATGTCGTCGCTGAAGTTCTCCGCATCGATCAGGGTGATGATCGAATCCAGGCGAGTGGCATCACGTAGATCACTGCCCAGGAAGGTCATGGCTACCGGTAGCGGATCCGCCAGACCCGTGGTTTCCACGACCAGATAGTCCACCGGATCGGGGCGATCGAGGATGCGATACACCGCGTCCAGCAATTCACCGTTGATCGAGCAGCAGATGCAGCCGTTGCTCAGCTCCACCATGTCTTCGCGGGTGGCGATGATCAGATCGTTGTCGATACCGATCTCACCGAATTCGTTCACCAGCACGGCCGTTTTCACGCCCTGCTGGTTGCTGAGGATGTGGTTGAGCAGCGTGGTTTTGCCGGCGCCCAGGAAGCCAGTGAGGATGGTCACCGGCAGTGGGCTGGCCTGGGCAGAGGTTGCGGGTGCGAGGTCGGTCGCGCTGGCGGTCACGTGGATCCGTGGATCAGGGCTGTAGCCAGTCTGATCCGTGGGCTCTCCGGATGGTTGCCGCTGACACCTCGTGCCAATCCCCATAGAACGGAAACAGCTCCAGACCCCAGCACCCCATGGCTGTCGCACGACCGATCGACATCGGCATCCCCGCTGAGCAGCGCGCCCAGATTGCTGAGGGCCTGGGGCGGGTGCTGGCCGACAGCACCGTGCTTTATGCCAAGACCCACGGCTTCCATTGGAACGTCACGGGCCCGATGTTCAACACGCTCCATCTGATGTTCATGGAGCAGTACACCGAGCTGTGGACATCCCTCGACGAGATCGCCGAGCGGATCCGGGCCCTGGGCCATAAAGCTCCGTTTGGAGGCAAGATCTACGGCAGCTTGTCGTCGATTCCCGAGAGTGAGGGAGTGCCTGCGGCCATGGACATGGTGCGCGAGCTGGTGGAGGGCCATGAGGCCGTGGCCCGCACGATTCGCGGTGTTTTCGCCACGGCGGATGCAGCCAATGACCAGCCCACCGCCGATCTGTTGACGCAACGTCTCCAGATTCACGAGAAGACAGCCTGGATGCTGCGCAGCCTGTTGGAAAGCTGACCAGCGATTGCACCATTGGCTACCGCCAGTTGTGCCGCAGCTGTGGAGGAGCGTTCTGCTCTCGCTAGAACACGCTCATCAATTCACACTTTGAGGATGAAGGGGCTCACCCGGGCCATCAACAACCAACTCGCTACCGAGTTTCAGGCCAGCCACGCCTATCTGGGTAATGTCGATCTGGCGATGTCGATCTGGTTGCGGGAGAAAGGCCTGGTGGGCTTCTCCTTTTATATGCTCACCAAGATCAATGATGAGCGGGGGCGTGCATCCCGGATGGTCGTCTATCTGGTGGATAGTGATCAGGCTGTGGAGCTCCATGCGATCGATGCGCCGCAGCGTGATTGGAGCTCCGTTCAGGCGTTGTTCGACGACGTTTATGATCTTTAGAAGGGCGTAAATGCCTACATTCATCACCTCTACACCCTGGCGGAGGGCCTTGGGTGAACGCAGCGCAACAGCGATGCTCGATTGGTTTGTGTCTGAACAGTTGCAGGAAGAGGCGGAAGCGCGGTTCGTCCGCAAGCGTTTGCGGTTGGCCGGTGACAACAGTGCGGCTCTGTTGTTGTTGGATCAGCAAGTTCGCGAGTGAACGGCCCTCGCCCATGTGAAAGGAGGCATCCAAGGAAGGCCTCAAGTCGGCGACGCGGGCTGAGCTGGCGTCAGTCGCGGCCGCAGCGGCACTGGCCGCCCTTCCAGTGGGAGCACTTTTTCTTTTTGCAGCCTTTTTTCTTGGCGTGACCCCTGGCGGTGCGCCTCTTGGGCGCCTCATCGCTGCGACAGCCGATCTGCTGAGCCATGGTGCGGCGATGCGCTGCTGTTGAGAATCAATCGCATCGTAGGTGTTCCACGTGTCACGGCTCCATCGGGGGCGGTATCTGTACCCTCTGATGTCCTTTTCGCTACGGCTGCTGGTCCGGCTGCTCAGCGGATGGCGTTCCAGTTCGCCACGAGTTCGTTGCGGCTGGCTTGGTTGCAGCTCCCTCCAAGGGCGTTCACGATCAGGCAGGTGTTGCTGGTGAGGGTCGCCATCAGGTTGTCTGCGGCGGAGTCGGCCCGCAGGGGTTGGCTGGCGAGCGGCACACCGCTGAGGCTGCTGATCCGCAGCAGTGCCTTGCTGGCCGGCGTTTGCTCGGCGAACAGGCTGCGCACGCCCTGTTCGCGCAGCGCTGCCACCACGTTGGCGAGGGCCTGAGGCCGGAGCGCGTCGCTCGTGCTGGTGGCATCAATCACCGGCAGTTCCTTGAGTTGATAGGCCCTGGCGAGGCTTGCGAAGGCCCGGTGGCCGCTGGCGAGAACGCGCGGCGAGGGGATCGAGCTGAATTGCTCGCGGTTCCAGCGATCGAGGGCGTTCAGGCTTTGTTGCATCGTCTTGGATCGCGCCTGAATCTGTGGAGCGGCCTGCGGATCGAGCTGCTCGAGCTTCTTGCTCACCACTTGCACCATCGCTGCGGCTTGGCGTGGGTCGTGCCACACGTGGGGATCCTGGTCGCCATGCGGGTGGGCCGCTTCGCCGTCTCCCTCGTGGGCGTGCTCGTGTTCATGTTCGGTGTGGCTGTGTTCGTCGCTCTGAACGCCATCGTTGAGATCGGGGCTGTTCGGAACCGCAATCTCCGCCACCTTCACCGCCTCACTGAGCTTCTCGAGCGCAGGGGTGAGTCCGTAGCCGTTGATCAGCAGCAGCTTGGCCTGGTTGATCTGGCGGGTTTGCGCGGGCGTGAGCTGCAGCTGATGGGGGTCGTCGCTTGGGCCCAGCAGGCAGACCACCTTCAGGCGGCCTGCGGCGAGACGCTGGGTGATGTCACACAGCGCGCCATCGGCAGCGATCACGTCTATCTGGGAGCCTGGGCTGCAGGCCTGAAGCGCCGCCAGGGCGAGTGGTGCCATCAATACAGCTGCGGTTCGCCGCATCCTTAAGCCCAGCTCCAAAGACAACGATAATGGTTCTCAGAAGCGCAGGGTTGTTCTGGCGTGGTGCCCCCATGAGGAAGGTGCTGCCAGGTTGATGGACGCGTTGGATCGATCAAGGCTTGCTCGCTCCGTAACGTGGATGGAGTGAGGCCAGAAGCGGTGCTCAGCGTTGATCAGCTGTGTGTGCGCCGCGGGCCCGAGCTGGTGCTCGATCAGCTCTCGTTCAGGCTCCAGCCCGGCGCCCTCACCGCTCTCGTGGGGCCCAATGGGGCTGGCAAGAGCACCTTGCTGCAGACCTTGGAGGGGCAACTGAGCCCTGCAGCTGGTTCCATCACTTGGGAGGGCCTTTCCCTCACTCCCGCCCTGGCGCGTCAGCAGCTCGCCCTGATGCCCCAGCGCGGAGAGATTGCCTGGGGTTTTCCGATCACGGTGCGGGCATTGGTGGCCCTTGGACGCTTGGCCGGTCAGCGGCCGGGTTGCTGCGATGTGGAGGCGGCGCTGCAGCGGGTTGGATTGATGGGGCTCGCTGGGCGTCGCCTTGATCAGCTCTCCGGCGGTCAGCAGCAGAGGGCCCTGCTGGCGCGCACCCTGGTGCAACCGGCGCGAATGCTGCTGCTGGATGAACCCTGCGCAGCGATCGATCCGCCCTCGCGCACGGAGTTGCTGCGGGTGATGCGTCAGCTCAGTGATGCCGGGCTCACCCTGCTGGTGAGCAGTCACGACTGGGGTCGCGACCTCGACGCCTACGACCGGGTGCTCGTGCTCGATCGCCAGCTCCTGGCCGACGGCACGCCCCAACAGGTTCGCCAGGCCCTGGGCGATCTGCGGGTGGGCAACCACTGCTGCGGTTAGGCGTTCTGGCGGTTCTGGCAGTTGCGGCACAGCCCGAAGAATTCCAGGGTGTGAAACAGCAGCCGAAACCCCTCCGCCTGATCGCCGTGCAACTGCACGTTGTGCATCGGGCAATGCTCCAGCACCAAGGTGGTGCCGCAATCCACGCAGGTGAGGTGGTGTTCATCGCGCTCCACCGGCGCGAACAGGGCCTCGCCACTGGGGAGATGGCGGCAGCGGATCAAGCCCCGCTGCTGCAGCTGGCGCAGGTGCCGGTACACCGTGGCCAGTCCCATGGCCTGGGGGCTCTGGCGCAGCAGGGCGTGCAGGTCTTGACCCGAGAGTTCCCGATCGGCCAGCTTCAGTTGCTCCAGCAGCAGCAGCTGGCGATCGCCTGAGGCGGCAACCTGGGAGGGCATGGCCGAACCAGCGGGGCGGGGACCCTGATCCTATGGAGCGTGTGTGGTGGCTGCTGCCGCTCGCGGTGGCGTTGGTCGTGGGTGGGCTCTGCCCGCTCACGGGCACCGTGCTGCTGGTGCAGCGGCGCTTGTTTCTGGTGAACCTGGTGTCGCACGCCGTGCTTCCCGGGCTGGCCCTGGCTGTGGCGCTTCGCATCGACCCAGGGGTGGGGGGTGCGATCAGTGGCCTGGCGGGTGCGCTGCTGGCGGAGCGTTTTAGCGGCGCCTCACGCCCAGGACAACCGGGTGATGAAGCCGTGCTCAACACTGTTCTGGCGGGCTTTTTAGGGCTGGGGGTGCTGCTGATTCCCCTGCTGGGCATCCGCGTGAATCTGGAGGCCGTGCTGTTTGGTGATCTGCTGGCTGCGGCACCCGCTGATCTGGTGCGCAGCCTGTTGGCGCTGCTGGCCATGCTGCTGCTGCTGCTCTGGCGCTATCACCACTACGTGTATCTGGGGGTCGACCCCCTTGGTGCCACCAGTGCCGGGTTGCCGGTGCGGCGCCTGCGGCTGCTGCTCACCCTGGTGACTGCCTTCACCGTGGTGAGTGCGATGACGGCCGTTGGCGTGGTGCTGGTGATCGGCTTGATGGGCGCACCGGCCTTGCTGGCGCTGCCCGGTGCCACGAGCCTGCGCCAGGCCCTGTGGCGATCAGCCTTGCTTGGCATGCTTCTGAGCGGGGGTGGCCTTTTGCTGGCGATCCAGCCCTGGATCAACCTGCCGCCGGGCCCACTGATTGGGGTGCTGTGCCTACTGCTGTTGCCGCTGCAGCTAGCCCGGCGGTAGCCAGAGGGCCTGGCTCACTCGTTTCTGCAGCGGCTGTAGAGCGAAATCCCGCGCCGCGATCAGCACCGGTTGCGCGTCAGGGCGCCCCTGTTGCCGCAGGGTGAGCAGCAACTGCTGACGGGTGGGGTCGTAGGCCATCGGCACGCCGGGTACCACCTGCCACCCCGTGAGACCCCGTGTCCGCACGATCTGCCCCTGGCGGTTGATTTCCAGCAGCCGGCTGCGCTGGGCATCGCGCCAATGGCTCACCAGCAGCCACACCCGTTCACCGCCGCGATCGCAGGCCGTGCTCAGCACCGCATCGCCGCCCAGCCACAGCTGGCGTGGCGGCTGACCGGGTTCCACCAGTTCTAGAGAGCGCCGGAAATCAGGCCAATGCCGCACCAGCAGCGCTCGCCCGCTCACCGGGCAGAAGCTGCTCAGATCGCGGCTGCCGGGCAGCAGCTGGCGGCGCTCGGAGCGTCCGGGCAGGTTGCGCAGGCTCAGCCCCTCCAGCTCGGGCATCACCAGAGCACCACCAGCGGGCAGCAGCTGCATCGGGCCGGATGCTTCCAGCTCCAGTTGCTGAGGGTTGCCCTGGCGGGGCCAGAAGCTGGTGATCGAGCGGCCCAGGGCCTGGGCGCTCCACTGCACCAGCAGATCGCCGCGCTGGTTGCTGCTCAGGTGGGTGAAGATCAACGGCTCCGGTAGCAGCGCCCGAAGGGGGCCTGCCTTCACCGCGCTGCTGCCCGATTGGCCGCTGCGCTGCAGGGCGCTTTGCTGCAGCGGCAGCAGCCACAGCCGCTCACCTTGATCATTGCGGCTGGCCAGCGCGATGCCTGATCCATCCCCCAATGGGGTCACCGCGGTGATTCGCGCGAACTCCGGGGTGAGCGGTTGCCAGCGGCCATCGCGTTGGAGCAGTTGCAGTTGCTCACCACTGCCCATGGTTACCACCGCCAGCAGCCGCGGTCTGGGGTCCCAGCGCCAGCGCTGCGGCTGCAGTGCCAGGCCCCGTTGATCCATGCCGCTGATCAGCAGCTGGATCGCCCCGGTCACTGGTTGATTGGCAGCGAGCAGTAGCCGTAAGGGGTTGTTCGCGCCTAGCCACTGATGGGGCAGGGATGGCTGCAGCTGGCTGTGCGCCGTCAGGCTGGCGCGATCCATCGGGCGGCTGAAGCGCAGTGAGAGGGCGGCTGGCCCTGAACTGGCGGTGCTCGAGCGCAGCTCCAGCAGCCTGGGTGGGCGTTGCAGCAACAGCTGCTGCTGCAACAGGGCCAAGAGTCCGCCAGTGGCCAGCAGCAGGGCTGGTTTGTTCATGGTTCGAGCGGTCTGGCGGGCCGCGGAATCGTGCGGATGCGCTCCGGCAGCACCACGCTGCGCTGCTGGCCCGCCTCGTTTTCCACTCCCATGCGGCCCTCGATGGCCAGCCATTGGTCGGCCTGTGCGCTGAAGCCCTTCGGCCAGCGCACAGGCAGCCCGATCGGTGTGGCATCGGCCAGGCAGCAGCGCACCAGCAAGCGCCCCAGCTGGGGCGGGCCATCGGGCTGCGTGAGCACGAAACCGCTGATCCGCACGGGGTCGCCCTCATACAGCTGTGGGTCGGGCTGGCTGCGCAGCAGGCGCACCCAGTCGGTGAGGCTGCGCTGGCCTGGCGGCAGCAGGAAATCCAGCTCAACCTCGCTGCCGAGATCGCTGTTGCGGTTCGAGGCCAGATCGCTGAAGGATGGATTGGGCGGCACCAGCAGCACGGCGATCGCGAGCAGGCCGCTCAACGCCCAGCTGCGGTTCCAGCGCCGTTCGCGCCGGCCCTGTAGCGCCTGTTGCAGGGCGATCGCCAGCAGCACCACGCCGCTGAGCCCCACCAGCGGATGAAACACACCACGCAGCAACAGCTCCAACCGGCCTGTGAGGGTGCTCATCAGCAGCACGGCACCCCAGAGGGCAAGGGCCAGTGGGCGGATCAAAGCAGCCAGAGATTCACCCATTGCCCAATCAGCAGCACCACCACAAAGGCACCAGCCGCCGTGAGCGCAATGGCTCGCGGCTTCAGCACCACCCCAAACAAGCCCAGCAGCTTCAGATCCACCACGGGCCCCAGCACCAGAAAGGCCAAGAGGGCGCCGGGGGTGATTTGAGCGGCAAACCCCAAGGCGAGGAAGGCATCCACGCTGGAGCACACCGACACCACCACCGCCATCAGCATCAGGCTGAGCACGGAGATGGTGGGAGCCCCGCCCACCGCCAGCAACCAGGTGCGGGGCAACAGGGTTTGCACCACCGCTGCCAGGGCACTGCCCAGCACGAGCAGGCCGGCTAGATCGAGAAATTCCCGGCTGCTGTGCTCCAGCACCGTGGTCAGGCTCGGCCGCTCCGGCGGCGGCGGCGGTGCGGCTGGAGCGGCCCCCACCAGGCCACTGCGACGTTCCAGCAGCCCCACCTCAGCCAGGGGTTGGCTCAGGCGCCGTTCCTCCAACAGTGCCGGCTCGAGTAGTTGGCCTTCAGGCCATTGCTGCAAGAGAGCAGAAAGGGCCAGGGCCAGCAGCAGAGCCGCCAGGGGCCGCGCCGCCAGCAGCCAGGGCTGACCGGGAAAGGCGGCCCAGGTGCTCGCCAGCACGATCGGATTGAGCACCGGTGCGGCAAAGAGGAAGCCCAAGGCCGACCCCAGCGGTGCGCCGCCGGCCAACAACCGCCGCGCCACCGGCACATTGCCGCACTCGCAGGCCGGTAGCGCAAAGCCCAGGGCAGCGCCGGTGAGCGGAGCCAGCAGTGGCTGGCTCGGTAAACGCTGCAGCCAGCGGCCTCCTGGGGCGATCCAGCGGGCGAGCCCTGCGATCAGCACGCCGATCAGCAGAAATGGAAGCGCCTCAAGCAGCAGCCCTTGAAAGACGGCCCAGATGGTGACCAGCCTGCTCAATCGGGTTCAGCCACGTCGCGTAGCCAGGGATCAGGCGCGCATCATGGCCGCGTCTTCAGGGCATCTGGAGAGCCGCCGATGGCGTGAGGCGGCTGGGGTTGCGCGATCGGCAGGATGGTGGGTCGTTCTTCCACGAGTAGGGAGCCCAGCAGCTCAGGGCGATTGGATTCGAAGTGGAGATGGGGCCCTGTGCTCCAGGCGCCTGTGCTGCCGCAGGTGCCGATCAGGTCGCCTCGGCTGTAACGGCCGGCTGGCATCGCCGAGTGGAGGTGGCTGTAGCTGGTTTCCAGGCCATCGGCCCCCCGCAGTTCGAAGGTGGTGCCGTGGGTGTGGCTGCGGCGCACGCTGCCGATGCCGTCGTGGGCGGCGCGCACGGGTGCACCCGTGATGCAGGCGATGTCAATGGCGGGATGGCCTTCTCGCACCCCCTGCGTGATCACCCCTGGCATGGGGTGCAGCAGCTGCAGGGCTGGCAGGAGCAGGGCAAGGGGCAACAGGCTTCCGCGAAGACGAACTTGCGCGACGCAAATCTGAAGCAGATCTTAAGTTGCGACCCGCTGGACCTGTCTGTTGTCTATGCAGTCTGTTCGTCGCGCTCGCGACGCGGCGCTGCCGTTAGGGAGTCATCGCATCAAGTCTCCTGTAGGGCGGTAGTAGGGGAGAAATGGGGGATGATCCGTGCCGTGGACGTCGCTGTGGCGCCCAATTCCTC
>Ga0194116_10001015_pt1 | contig 43304 bp, 37 predicted proteins | sample TA2MahsurfametaG_4_FD_148617 | JGI IMG/M metagenome (GOLD analysis project Ga0194116, IMG submission 148617) | Freshwater microbial communities from Lake Tanganyika, Tanzania - TA2015008 Mahale S9 surface | ecosystem: Environmental > Aquatic > Freshwater > Lake | place: Tanzania: Lake... | reverse complement strand
TCTTCATCGCGGATCCGGTCGCCGGGTTTCAGATCAGGAAGGACAGCACCTATGCCATGATGCAAGCCGCTCATGCGGCGGGCCATCGGCTGTATGTGGCCGAGCCCTCGGATCTCGCGGCAGAAGACGGCCAGGTGTGGGTGACCGCGGGCGCACTCACGCTGCAGCCGCTTCCCCTTGGTGCCATGGCGCTCAAGTCGCCGCGCTGGTATTCACTTGCCGATCCACAGCCACGCAGGCTTGTCTCCTTCGATGCAGTCCTCATGCGCAAGGATCCACCGGTTGATCTGGAGTACCTGTATGCCACGCTCCTTCTCGAGCAGGCTGCGCGCGAGGGAGCCCGGGTCTTCAACCGGCCGCAGGCGCTGCGCGAGCACAACGAGAAGCTTGCGATTCTCGAGTTCCCTGCCTTCATCGCCGACACGCTGGTGTGCAGCGCTCCGGCCAGACTCCGGAAGTTTGTGCTCAAGCACCGGATCGCTGTCTTCAAGCTGCTCGATGGCATGGGCGGCGCCTCGATTTTTCAGGCCCGCGCCGACGATCCCAACCTTTCGGTGATCATCGAGACGATGGCCCGCTTCGGCGCGCGAACCGTAATGGCGCAGGCCTACATCCCCGAGATTGTTGAGGGCGACAAGCGGGTGCTGCTGGTGGGTGGTGAAGTGGTGCCGTATGCGCTTGCGCGCATCCCGCAGCCGGGAGAGGCGCGTGGCAACCTGGCCGCAGGAGGCAGGGCAGAGGCGAGGCCACTCACCGCGGCGGATCGCCGGATTGCCGCCCATCTTGCGCCGCGCCTGCATGCGCGCGGGCTCCTGCTCGTGGGGCTCGACATCATCGGCGATCACCTCACCGAGATCAACGTGACCTCGCCCACCTGCTTTCGGGAAATCATGGACCAGACCGGCTTTGATGTGGCGGGGCTCTTTGTCCGCAAACTCGAGGAGGCGTGCCGCACATGATCGGGGTGCTGGTGATCGCGCACGAGCCGCTGGGCACTGCGCTGATCCGCGCAACCCGCCATGTCTTTGGCCGTCTGCCTGCGCAACTGGCTGCGCTCGATGTGATCCCCGACGAGGATCCCGAGGGTGCCTTCAGGGCAGCGTGCGAACTTGCCTTGCGCATCAACGATGGATCCGGCCTTCTTGTGCTGACGGACTGCTACGGTGCCACGCCCTCGCGGATCGCAATGCGACTCGCCGAGCCTCGGCGGGTGCAGGTGGTGGCGGGCGTGAATCTGCCGATGCTGCTCAAGGCGCTCGGCAATCGCCGTGCCGAGCTGCCCGAACTCGCAGCTGCTGTGGAGTCCACAGGACAGCATGCGATCCGCGAAGTCCAGAGGGATGCCGCAGCGGCCAGGTGTGTCGGCAAGCTGGAGAAGCTGGACCACAATGCGGCCGCAGCGGGGGAATTCCTGCGCAGCCATCCAACCCTTAAAGGCGGGCAATGACCGAGGCTGAAATCGTTCTGGTAAACAAGCTCGGGCTGCATGCGCGGCCTTCGGCGAAGGTGTCGCAGATCGCGTCCACCTTCAAGTCGGAGGTCTGGCTCGCGCGGGGCACCCGGAAGATCAATGCCAAGAGCATCATGGGAGTGATGATGCTCGCAGCGCCGCAGGGGGCCAGCCTGCAGGTTTCGGCGCAGGGGATCGACGAGGTGCAGGCGGTTGCGGCGCTCTGCAATCTCTTCGCCTCGGGATTCGGCGAGGAGCGCTAGTGTTCAGCCTTCACGGCATCGGAGTCAGCGCAGGCATCGTCGTGGCGCGGGCGCGCCTGCTCGGCTCGGGCGAGCAGGTCGATGTGCCGCACTATCACATTGCTGCAGCGGAAACCGAAGCCGAGGTTGCCCGGCTCGAGGACGCGATGCGCCTTGTGCGCCAGGAAATGCGCGATGTGGCAGCGCAGCTTCCCGACGATGCGCCGCCCGAGTCGCGCGCGCTGCTCGAAGTGCATGCGATGCTGCTCGATGACCCTGCCCTCACCGGCGAGGCGGCAAAGGCGATCCGGCTGTCGCTCTGGTGTGCCGAGTGGGCGGTCTCGACCCAGGCCGCTGAACTCGGCATGCAATTCGAGGCGATCGAAGACCCGTACCTGCGCGAGCGGGGCAGGGATGTACGTCAGGTGGCTGACCGGGTGCTGCGCACGCTGGCCGGAATGCCCTCGGCGAATGCTGCGGGCGATGAGCCAGCAGTGATCGTGGCCTCCGACATTGCCCCGGCCGATATGCTGCAGCTGCGCCATGCGCTCGGATTCGTGATCGATCAGGGTGGTGTGACCTCGCACACCGCGATCCTCGCGCGCGGGATGAACGTACCTGCCATCGTGGGCGCCGGCCGGGCGAGCGAGTTCATCCGCGACGATGATCTTCTCATTCTCGACGGCCATCAGGGCGTGGTGATCGTGGCGCCCGATGAAGCAATGCTCGGCGAGTATCGCAACCTGCAGGCGCGGGAGGCGCTCGACCGCCAACGTTTGCTGCGGCTGGTGCATGTGCCTTGCATCAGCCTCGACGGTGAGCGGATCGAGCTGCAGGCCAACATCGAAACCCCGGGCGAGGCCCGCGAGGCGCTGGCCGCCGGCGCGCAGGGCATTGGCCTTTTCCGCTCGGAATTCCTCTTTCTCAACCGCAGCCGTCTTCCCGACGAGGAGGAGCAATACCAGGCCTATCGGGACGCCATCGAGGCGATGGCCCCCCGGCCGGTCACCATCCGTACGCTCGACGTGGGTGCAGACAAGGCCCTCGGGGGCTTTCAGGACGCGCATCCCACGCCCAATCCGGCGCTCGGTCTGCGTGCGATCCGCTTCTGCCTCGCCGAGCCGCAAATGTTCATCACGCAGCTCAGGGCGATCCTGCGCGCATCTGCGCACGGGCGCGCCCGCCTCCTCATCCCGATGCTCGCACACGGCTTCGAGGTGGACCAGACCATTGAGCACATCGAGCAGGCCAAGGCCCAGTTGCGCCAGCAAGGGCTGCAGTACGACGAGGCCATTCCGGTGGGCGGGATGGTGGAGATTCCTGCGGCAGCGATCTGCGCAGCCGCTTTCGCGCGGCAACTCGATTTTCTCTCGATTGGCACCAATGACCTGATCCAGTACACCTTGGCGATCGACCGCGCCGACCATCAGGTGGCTGCGCTCTTCAATCCTTTTCATCCCGCAGTGCTGCGCTTGATCCAGCAGACGATCCGGGGCGCGCAGCAGCATGGCAAGCCGGTCGCGGTTTGCGGTGAGATGGCTGGCGATCCGAAGGCGGCGCAGGTGCTGCTCGCGATGGGCCTGAGGCAGTTCTCGATGCATCCGGCGCATTTGCTGCGCGTCAAGCAAAGCCTGCTGCGAGCCGACAGCACATCGTTGCAGGCGCGCCTGGCCCGCGTGCTGGTTCTCGAGGATTTCGACCGTCTGCCGGAGTTTCTCGAGCAGTTGGAGGCTTGAGTGGCGCCGGAGGGGTCGTTACCGGGGGAGTCGTCGACGCGAGGGTCGCTTCCAGAAGGTTCGGCACCGACGGCAACGGTCGGCCGGGTGAAGGCAGTGCGCCAGCGCTTCGCCGCAGCGCTGCAACTGGCCTCGGGCGAACGCATCGCCGACTACACACTCGTCTACGAAACCTATGGCACCCTCAATGCGGCGCGCAGCAACGCGGTCCTTGTGTGCCATGCGCTCAACGCCTCGCATCATGTGGCAGGGCTTGACGCGAGCGGTGATCCGGGTTGGTGGGACAACATGGTCGGACCGGGCAAGCCGGTCGATACCCGCCGTTTCTTCGTGCTGGGCGTGAACAACCTTGGCAGCTGCTTCGGATCGACGGGGCCGATGTCGAACAACCCTGCCACAAACAGGCCCTGGGGACCCGATTTTCCGGTGCTCACGGTGGAGGATTGGGTACATGCGCAGGCGCGACTCGCCGATGCGCTCGGCATTTCCCGCTTTGCCGCAGTGATGGGCGGCAGCCTCGGTGCGATGCAGGCGCTCGCCTGGGGCCTGCTCTATCCGCAGCGCCTTGCTCACTGCGTGTGCATTGCCTCGGCGCCGAAGCTCTCGGCACAGAACATTGCCTTCAACGAAGTTGCGCGACGCGCGATCATCACCGACCCTGACTTCCATGGTGGGCGCTTCTACGACCATGGCGTGGTCCCGCGCCGCGGTCTGCAGGTGGCGAGGATGATCGGTCACATCACCTACCTGTCCGACGACGTGATGGGCGAGCGCTTCGGAAGGCTGCTGCGTGGGCGCAGTGAGGAGGAGGCCTACCGTTACACCTTCGACATAGAGTTCGAGATCGAGTCCTACCTGCGCCATCAGGGCGAGAAATTCTCCGGGTACTTCGACGCCAACACCTATCTGCTGATTACCCGTGCACTCGACTATTTCGACCCGGCCCGCGCTTTCGGCGGAGACCTGGTGAAGGCGATGGCGTCTGCGCAGTGCGCCTTCCTGGTGGTCTCGTTCACCACCGACTGGCGCTTTTCGCCGGAACGCAGCCGCGAGATCGTGCAGGCGCTGCTTGCCTGCGGGCAGCCGGTGAGCTACGCCGAAATCGACGCACCGCACGGCCACGATGCTTTCCTGCTCGAACACCCCCAGTATCACCGTCTGCTGCGCGCCTACTTCGAGCGGGTGGCGGCTGGATGCAATGCATGACGCTCCGCCCGGATCTGGCGTTGATCGCGCAGTGGATCGAACCCGGGTCGCGGGTACTCGATCTGGGCTGTGGCGACGGCACCTTGCTCGACGTGCTGCAACGCGAGCGCGGCGTGCGGGGCTACGGGGTGGAGATCGATGACGCTGCGCTCCTTGCCTGCGTTCAGCGCGGCGTGAATGTGATCCAGGCCAACATCGAAAAGGGCCTGTCGATGTTTGGTGAGGGCCGCTTCGACGTGGTGGTGCTTTCAATGGCGATCCAGGCCACGCACCAGACCGAGCGGGTGCTGCGCGAGATGTCCACCGTCGGCAGGCAGGCGATCGTGTCGTTTCCCAACTTCGGACACTGGTACCACGCATGGTCGATCCTGCGTGGGCGCATGCCGGTGTCGGGCGAGATGCCGTTCCAGTGGTACGACACACCTAACCTGCACCTTGCCACGCCGCGCGATTTCGAGGATCTGCTCGCCAAACTCGAACTCCGGGTTCTGGAGCGGAGTCTTCTCGCCGGCGGGCGTCGTGTTAGCCTCCTTGCGCCGCTGCGCGCCACCAAGGCGATCTACCGTTTTGCCCGACTTGACCGGCCAGGGTCCGGAGTGTTGCGATAATGAAGGTGGGCTGTGGATACTTCCCGTTGAGTACCCGCGGCTGAACCCTCACACCTCTGCGGAGACGGCCATGACCGACCTTTCCCTGCCCTGTGCCTCCACGCTCGAGCACGCCGGGTCGATACCCGCGAGCAACCCCGGCACCTCCCGCAGCCCGGTGAGGTTCGTGACCGCAGCCTCGCTCTTTGACGGCCACGATGCCTCGATCAACATCATGCGGCGCATTCTGCAGGCACAGGGCTGCGAGGTGATCCATCTTGGGCACAACCGCTCGGTGGGCGAGATCGTCAGTTGCGCGCTCCAGGAGGATGTGCATGCGATTGCGGTGAGCTCCTACCAGGGCGGCCATGTGGAGTACTTCCGTTACATGGTTGACCTGCTCAGGGCCGCCAGAGCCGGCCACATCCGGATCTTCGGCGGCGGCGGCGGAGTGATCGTTGCCGAGGAGATAAGGGCGCTGCAGGACTACGGCGTCGAGCGCATCTACGCACCGGAGGACGGCCAGAAGATGGGTCTGGTCGGCATGATCCACGACATGATCTCCCGGGCGCGGCGCGACCTCTGCGCATTGGCACCTTCAGACACGCTCGCGCTCCAGACCGAGGATCGGACGCAGGCCTTGCGCGCCCTCGCCCAGACGATCACCGCGATCGAGGGTTCCGGCTGGAGCGATGTGCAACGCGCGGCACTTCGCCGCGACGCCGCGGCCAATGCCGCGCGGGTTCCGGTGCTTGGCATTACCGGTACGGGTGGAGCGGGCAAGAGTTCGCTCACCGACGAACTCGTGCGCCGTTTCCGGCTCGATCAGGACGACGCACTTCGCATCGCGGTGCTTTCGGTGGACCCCACCCGCCGCAAGTCGGGTGGGGCTCTGCTCGGCGACCGGATCCGGATGAACGCGATCCACCATCCCAACATCTTCATGCGTTCGCTCGCAACACGGGAAGCGGGTCGCGAGATCAGTGCGGCGCTCCCCGATGCGATCGCCGCCTGTCGCGTGGCGGGATTTGACCTGGTGATGGTGGAGACCTCGGGAATCGGCCAGGGCGACGCTGCGATCGTGCCGCATGTGGACTTGTCGCTCTACGTCATGACTCCCGAGTTCGGAGCAGCCTCGCAGCTGGAAAAGATCGACATGCTCGACTTTGCCGACCTTGTGGCGATCAACAAGTTCGATCGCAGAGGTGCGGCCGACGCCCTGCGCGATGTGTCGAAGCAGTTGCAGCGTAATCGGGAGGCTTTCGACCGCCCGAGCGAGGCGATGCCGGTGTTCGGCACCCAGGCCTCACGCTTCAACGACGACGGCGTGACCGCGCTCTACCAGGCCCTGCGCGAAGCGCTGTTGCAGCGCGGATTGCGTCTTGCGCATCCGCAGGGACGACTGCCGCGGGTGGCCACGCGGTGCTCGACAGCGCAGGTCGTGATCGTGCCCTCCGAACGCAGTCGCTACCTCGCCGACATCGCCACGGCGCTGCGCGCCTACCATGCGCATACGCGGCTGCAAGTGCAGCGGGTGCGCGAGGTTCAGCATCTGCGTGAGGCGGCGGCGCTGATCGGGGACGCCGGGCTCCAGTCGGGTCGAGAGGCAGGGCTGGAGCGCGAGGAAGCCCCGCACCCGCAGGTGGATGGCGCAACGCATCGGCAAGGGGACGGCAGCGCAGCGGTGCGGTCTTCGGCGCGCGCAGCGCTCGCCCAGGAGCAGGCCAGGCGCGCCCGGCGGGTCGATCCGGCTTGCAGGGCGCTGCTCGAGGCCTGGCCGGCTATCGCGGAAAGTTACTGCGGCGAGGAGCAGTGCACCGTGGTGCGCGGCAGGGAGATCCGCACCCGGCTCACGGCCACCACGCTCTCGGGGAGCGTCATTCCCAAGGTGGCGCTGCCCCGTTACGCCGATGAGGGCGAGTTGCTCTCCTTTCTGCGCCGCGAACACCTGCCTGGCTACTTTCCGTTCACTGCCGGAGTCTTTGCCTTCCGCCGCGAGGGCGAGGACCCCACGCGGATGTTTGCTGGCGAGGGCGACCCCTTCCGGACCAACCGGCGCTTCAAGCTCATCTCCGCAGGGATGCAGGCCAAGCGCCTTTCAACGGCCTTCGACTCGGTTACGCTCTACGGACAAAACCCCGATGCGCGGCCCGACATCTACGGCAAGGTCGGTAACTCAGGGGTGTCGATTGCCACCCTCGACGACATGAAGGTGCTGTATTCGGGCTTTGACCTGCTCGAGCCGTCCACCTCGGTGTCGATGACGATCAACGGCCCGGCACCCACCTTGCTCGCGATGTTCATGAACACTGCCATCGATCAGCAGCTTGAGCGCTTTGGCGAACGCGAGGGCAGGCAACCCGACGCCGAAGAGCTGAACGCGATCCGCGAGTCTGCGCTCCATCAAGTGCGTGGCACAGTGCAGGCCGACATCCTCAAGGAGGATCAGGGACAGAACACCTGCATCTTCTCGACTGATTTCTCGCTCAAGGTGATGGGCGATATCCAGGCCTACTTCATCGAGCACGGCATTCGCAACTTCTACTCGGTGTCGATCTCCGGCTACCACATCGCCGAGGCCGGTGCAAACCCGATTTCGCAACTTGCATTCACGCTTGCCAACGGCTTCACTTACGTCGAGGCGTATCTGGCACGGGGCATGCACATCGATGACTTTGCTCCAAACCTGAGTTTTTTCTTCTCCAACGGGATGGACCCGGAATACACCGTGATCGGCCGGGTTGCGCGGCGGATCTGGGCGGTGGCGATGCGCGACCGCTACGGTGCCAACGAACGCAGCCAGAAGCTCAAGTACCACTGCCAGACTTCGGGGCGGTCGCTGCATGCGCAGGAGATCGCGTTCAACGACATCCGCACCACGCTGCAGGCGCTGATCGCCACCTACGACCAGGCCAACTCCCTGCACACCAACGCCTACGACGAAGCCATCACCACGCCCACCGAGGAATCGGTTCGCAGGGCGCTGGCGATCCAGTTGATCCTCAACAACGAGTGGGGTCTGGCAAAGAACCAGAACCCCAATCAGGGCAGCTTCATCATCGACGCGTTGACCGATCTGGTCGAAGAGGCGGTGTTGAAGGAGTTCGAACGGATTGCCGAGCGCGGCGGAGTGCTCGGCGCGATGGAAACCGGATACCAGCGCGGAAAGATCCAGGACGAGTCGATGCATTACGAGATGCTCAAGCACGACGGCAGTCTGCCGATCATCGGGGTGAACACTTTCCGTAATCCGCACGGCGACCCGGTTCCGGCCAATCTCGAACTCGCCCGCTCAACGGAGGACGAAAAGCAGAGCCAGTTATCCCGCCTCGCCGATTTTCATGCGCGGCATGCGCATTCCGCGCCCGCGATGCTTCAGCGCGTGCGTCAGGCGGTGATCGGAAACGGCAATGTGTTTGTGGTCCTGATGGACGCAGTTCGCGTCTGCTCGCTGGGTCAGATCACCGAGGCCCTGTTCGAGGTGGGCGGACAATACCGTCGCAACATGTAGCGTCTGCGTTGCCCAGAACCCGCAGGAGATGTTCGGCGATCTCCGACGCAGACGCCGACCCGGCCGCCAGGGCCGCGCCGTGGACTGCGGCGCCCGGAGTGCCCGCGATTTCCGATGTTACTTCGCCAGGTGATCTTCCCTCGCCAGGCGGCGTCCCCTCGCCAGGCGGCGTGCCTTCGCCAGGCGGCGTGCCTTCGGAGGCGGAGGCCAACAAGTGCAATCGCACCGGGCCCGCCTCGCCGAGTGCGAAGCGCACAACGAAGAAGTCTTCGAAACCGGCCTCCGCCCCAAGGGCAGCAGGCGGGTATCCGGGAGCGGCGGGCGAGGGGGGGTCTTCCCCGGTCTGGATGCGCGCCCGGTGCAGTGCCTGCTGGGGGCTCATCGAGACCACGGTTCCATGCCCGAAACGCGACATGCGGCGGAACCACCCGTGCACTCCAGGCCAATCGGCAAGTACCCTCGCATCTTCCGGGTTGCCCCGAAGCTGCCACACCCAGGCGTAGAGCGCAAAATCCGACCTGGAAGGGGAGGCTCCCCACACGAAGCTTCGGTGGTCGGCGAGTTGGGATTCGAGTGCGTCCAGGCTTGCTGCCTGCCCTCGTGCCGGGCCCCCCAAGGAAAACTGGGCGACCGCCGCGGGCATGAGGGCGCGGTGCAGAAGTTCGTCTGCGAAGCGCACGAGTGCCGCGTCACCGATCCGGCCAGCGTCGATGAGCAGGGGGTCGGGCATCAGGCGGTGGAGCGTGGCAACGATGCACGCGTTGCCCGCGAAGAAGCTTCTGCCGATCTGGAGCACCGGAATCCTCTTCCAGGTGCGATCGGGCACGGAGGACCAGAGGGCGCGCTTGTAGCCCAGGAAGACGCGGATCCGCTCCGAACCGGGCGAGCCCTCGTCGTGATGAAGGATGAGATCGGACATCATGGGCAGCGCTTGCGCCCTCACGATACACTGCCCGAAGGTAGCCCTCCGTCGCGCCGCGTGCCCGGCGCAGCATGGGTTGACCGCCTGCAGCGTCGGGCCCTGAACCACGGGCTGCTGCATCGCCACAGCCCACACCGGCACTCCCCGATCCCATCGCTCCCATACCGTCATGAAGCGGACCCGCGAGCCACACAACCCGCATGTGTATGCCTTGCTTACGCCGGAGTTCATTCTCGGCCTTGTGCAGAAGCTCGGACTTTGGCCCGACGGTCGGCTACTTGCCTTGAACTCCTTCGAGAATCGGGTGTACCTGGTCTGGCTCGACGAGGCAGTTCGCGATGCACAGGGTGCATCGCATGCCTCGATCGTGTTGAAGGCCTACCGACCCGGCCGATGGAGCGCCGAACAGATTCTCGAGGAGCATGCCTTCGCCCGTGAACTGGCGGAGGAGGAATTGCCGGTGGCCGCTCCGTGGGATCTGCGGGCCCTCACGCAGGATCGGCCCGCCTCGATCATGGCGCCTGACGGCCAACCGCCTGAATCGGTGCACTTTGCGGGTGACACGCTGGTGTGTGCAGGCCCGTTTCAGGTGGCGATCTGGGCGCGTCAGGGCGGGAGGGCTCCGGAGATCGACCGGCCGGAAGTGCTGCGCTGGATCGGCAGGCTGGCTGCGCGAATGCATCGGGTGGGCCGTCGGCGCGCCTTTGTGCACCGCGCGGGCTTTCGCGGAGTGGCGGGTGTGCGCGACGCAATCGCGCGGGTTGCTGCACTCGGCCGGCGAATGCCGCCCTCGCGGGATCGATGGTTGGGGGTGGCGGAACGCACGCTCGATCTTGCCCAGATGCGGGTAGACGCGCTGCCCGCCCCACAGCTGCTGCGGGTGCACGGCGACATGCACTGGGGCAACCTGCTCTGGACAGAGGCCGGGCCGCACCTGGTCGATCTCGACGATTGTCGGATGGGCCCGGCCATCACCGATCTCTGGCCGCTGCTTTCGGGACAGGGTGAGGAACTCGAGGCGGGTCTTGCGCAACTGCTTCAGGGTTACGGGGCGATCGAGGATCTGGATCGCAGCGAACTCCATTGGGTGGAGGTGCTGCGGAGCATGCGCCTCATCGAACACACCGCATGGATTGCCGCCCGCTACGATGATCCTGCGTTTCCGCGGGCGTTTCCCGGTTTTGCAGAGCCTGATTTCTGGGATCGCCGCAGCGCAGAACTCGGACAGCAATGCAGCGTGCTGAAGGATCTTCCATAATCAGGGCTCGGAGGATCGGGGTGGTGGAGGGTGCGATGCATGGGGCGAACATAGTAGTTTCGGGGATCAGCCCTGCGAGCACGCGCGCGGCGACACCGTCGGTTGCGTCCGCGTCCCGGCCGGCCATCCCATCCTTGGCCTCGCCGGCCATCCCATCCTTGGCCTCGCCGGCTATCCCCTGCGTAACCAGGCCGGCATTTCCGCGGGCGGTCAAGCCTGCGCTCGGACTCTTGGCGGGCCTGCTTGCTGCAACGCTGCCGCTTGCGCCGAGCGCGGCTGGCAACACTTCGCCCTCAGCGATGCAACGCATCGAGACTGCCGAGGGCAGCGCCTTCTGGATCGACACGACCGAGGTCTCCATCGCGCAATACCGACGCTTTCAGGATGCCACGGGCTACCGCTCCCTCGCCGAACGCGAAGGGGGCGGGTTCGAGTGGGGTGCGGGATGGACGCGGCGGCCGGGCTGGACCTGGCATTCGCCTTACGGCAAGCCCGGGTCTGACGACGAGCCTGCGGTGCATCTGAACTGGAGCGAGGCGAGGCAATACTGCCAATGGGTCGGCAGGCGACTTCCGACCGACGCCGAATGGATGCGTGCGGCCTACACCGAGACGCGCGAGCGGCCTCCGGACGGCTTTGTGAGGCACGAGTGCTATCCATACCCCACGGGTCACTCGCCCGAAGGCGCCAACCATCGCGACGCTCCGGGCGCCACAGGTCGCCATTTCCCGGTGGGGCGAAGCAAGGCGGGCGTTAACGGGCTCTACGACATGGGCGCCAATGTCTGGGAGTGGGTGGACTCGGGCCCTGGGTCCGAGCAGGTCACCCGTGGCGGGTCGTGGTGGTACGGGCCAGCGCCGATGCACCACGACCATCGGGCTCTCAAGCCGGCTGACTTCTACGTGGTGTATATCGGCTGGCGGTGTGCGGCTGACAGAAGGCCTGCGGTGGCCGCGACAGGCAAAGAGCAACCTTGAGCGGGGAAGTTCCGCGTCAGCCCACCTGATTTGCCATCCCCTCCTCCAGCCCCTCTTCAAGGAGTTTGCGCATGAGCCCATCGACTACCCCTGCAGTTGCAAGCGCTCCGGACGCTTCCCGGGAAGTATCCCCGGAAGCGTCCCCTCCTCCCGCCTCGGCGTCGGCTGCCTCATCTTCTCCTCCAACCGCCACCGGTGCCCCGCCTGCAGAGCCTCCGGAGCCTCTGCTCGTCGGCATCGACCTTGTGGGTCTCATTGGCGCCGGAGCCATGGGGCAGGGTATTGCGCAGGTCTGCGCCCAGGCAGGTCTTCGCGTCGTGTTGCACGACGTTGCGCAGCCTGCTCTCGACAGGGCGCTGAAGGCGATCGGTACCAACCTCGACCGGCTGATCAGGAAGCAGTCGCTCGACGAGGAGGGTAAGGCGGCTGCGCTTGCACGGATCCGCACCAGTACCGATCTTTCCGCTCTGGCGTCGAGCGACCTGATCGTCGAGGTCGCCACCGAAAACGAAAGCCTCAAGCGCACGATCCTGAAAAACCTGGATGCGATGCTCAGCCCTTCAACCATCGTCGCCACCAACACCTCGTCGATCTCGATCACTGCCTTGGCGGCAATCGTTTCCCGCCCCGAGCGCTTCGTGGGCATGCACTTCTTCAACCCGGTGCCGGTGATGCAGTTGGTGGAGATCATCTCGGGCCTGCAAACCAGTGAAACCACAGCGCAGACCGTGGCTGCACTGGCGCGCAAGCTTGGCAAGACACCGATCGGCGTGAAGAACAGCGCCGGCTTTGTGGTGAACCGCCTGTTGTGTCCGATGATCAACGAGGCGGTGTTTGCCCTGCAGGAAGGGCTCGCGAGCGCCGAGGAGATCGACGCCGGCATGCGTCTGGGCTGCAACCATCCGATCGGACCGCTTGCACTGTGTGACCTCATTGGGCTCGACGTGGAGCTCGCCGTGATGGAAGTGCTCTGCAACGCCTTCAACGATCCGAAATACCGTCCCGCTCCGCTCCTCCGTGAGATGGTGGCTGCGGGCCGGCTGGGCCGAAAGACCGGCTGGGGCTTTTACCGCTATTGAGTCCGATCCAGGGCGCGCTTCCCGCCCATCCGGCATCCCCGTGGCACGTACCTCGTGATGGTGTCGGGAGCGAAAGGGCCAGGATGCGGTGCTGGGGCAGGCCCGAACCCGCTCAGGCGTGTTCGAAGCTGCGCAGTTCCTCGGGGTTGAACACCCAAAAGTCGACGCAACTTATAGCGCATAGCGCCGAGGTCAAAGAGTCGAACCGAGCGGCTGCGCTTTATAAAGGGGCAACTGAAAGGTAAACACCAAACAAAAAGCGGCTATGCGCGGTGACTTCCAACAAACTGCTGCATCGGACGCTTGACACCGTCGCCCGCCCGCTTCCGCGGTCAGACGCCGGCGTCGAGCGCCGCTGAGCGTCATCGTTGGCATACGCATCCGACCTCTCGACACACGCCCATAGTGTAGCTACACTAAAGCGTGCGATTCGAGTTCGACCCCAACAAGGACCAGCTCAACCTCCACAAGCACGGCGTATCCCTCAGTCTCGCCCGCGAGCTCGACTGGGACGCCGCGCTGCTGTGGATCGATGACAGGCGGGACTACCGGGAGACGCGAATCCTGGCTCTCGCGCCTCGGACGTCTATCCTGTACTACGTCGCCTTCGTCGATCGCAGCGACGTGCGCAGGGTGATCAGCCTGCGGCGCGCCAACCGACGAGAGGTCAGACGATATGTCCAAGTCTTCGAACAAGACGCCGATCCAGATGCCTAGCGTGGCCGAGGACCGCAAGATCACCGCCGCCGCCAAGGCCGACCCGGAAGCGCGGCCCCTGACCAACGCGCAGCTGGCCCAGATGGTTCCTGCCAAGGCGTTGCGCGGGAGGCCTCCTCTGGCAACAACGAAGCAGCTTGTCTCGGTACGCTACAGCCCAGAAGTGCTGGCCTACTTTCGGTCCACGGGCGAGGGTTGGCAGGCGCGCATGGATGGCGTACTCAAACGCTACGTCGAGTCCCAGAGCCGGCGCAGGCTTCGTGGCAATGCCTAACGCCGCTCAACATGACGTGCAACAGCGTTTCTCGCCCGGGGCTCATTTCACTCCGGGATGGTCGCCGCCCCCTGCCGCCTGAGTTCTAGCTTTTTTGAGACGGTATGAAGCACGCGACTCCTTCATCACTTCAACAGGTCGCCGAATTACTTGTGGCGCTTCGCTCATTTGGGGAACTGAGAGAAACCAAGACGGGCACCTTCTACCGTGGCCGCTCAGCCTTTCTTCACTTCCACGAAGATCCAGCGGGGCTGTTTGCCGATGCAAAACTGGACGGGAGGGAGTTCACCCGGTTTGGTCTTTCAGAGTTGAACGGTAAGGACAAACTTCTCAAAGCGGTAAGCAATGCGCTTGCGCCGCCATCAAAGTCGAGTGACCTCAATGTGACGCCCCAAGTAGAGCTTGCGCATTAAGGTAACTGCATCACGAGCATGGCTGCGGCTCGGTTGGGATGAGGGTCCGCTCGTCTTCTAGCGAGGGATAAGTAAAGTAACAACGAAAACTTTTTTCAAAGGGAAGGAACATGCCCCGCGAAGCTATACCGATTCTTCGCGTGAGCGATGCGCCAGTATCAGCACAGTGGTACCAGCGCCTGGGTTTCCAAGAAGATTGGCGTCATCAGCATGAGCCAGGCTTTCCTTGGTTTATCTCAATCAGCACAGCAGCCGGGGCAACACTGTTTCTAACCGAACACAGTGGCGATTGCGAACCAAGAGGTAGCGTCTTTCTTGTCACCTCGAATATTGCAGCGCTGGAGTCCGCGCTCAACATGCGCGCTGAACTGATGCCTTGGGGAGACACCGAGTTTGTACTCACAGATCCTGATGGCAATCGGATCAGGGTTAGTCAACCGGGATCGGGCGTAAGCGTAATGGCCCAGATTAAACAGACGAGGTAAAGCGTCGCAAATACGCTCAGCGGCAGATCCCAAAAGAGAAAGGCATGAATGATTCGTGCGAAAAATTATCCCTCGATTCGTTCATGCCTTGATGAGGCTTCCAGAAGTGTCATTGGACAGTGATGTCCGAGCAACGTTTGTATCGCGATAAAAAGCATCATGAAAAGATGTAACTATCGTATCAGTCGATGCCGTACCCAATGCCAACGACGTCTTCACCAAGGTCAGGGCTCAGCAGACCTTCGTTTTCGACGGTGGCGATGAATTGGCCGAGGCGCTCGTCGAGTTGGACCAGGAGGTGGCGATTGAAGGCAATGCTGCGATCGAGCAGCGCACGGAAGAGCCGCCTGGGCAGAAAGGCGATCTGGCTTTCGCGCAGTGCCACCACATCGTAGCGTCGGGGCTCATCCTTGAGCATCGAGTCTTCGCCCTGCGGCACACAAAGCCCTGCGCCTCCAGCCGGCGCACCATCGTATCGCGGTGGGCCAGGACGGTCGCCGCAATCGTCGAGGCCCCGATCAATGTCGCGGCCAGGATTGCCGCTGCGGCGACAATACTGGCAAAGCGACAACCGGGGTCGACGAGAACCCTTTACACTCGGGAGCGCAGGAAATGAAAACTCCCTGGTCGGCTCACGGGCTCGCGCCCTTCGACGTGCAGGCCAGGTGATGCATGGAGTGGCGGAGACAATGGCGGTAGTTGGTACAGCGGTGCATGCTGCGCAGTCCGGTGAGGGGTTGCAGGACCTCACCTTTCCACAGCTGCTGCTCGAGCACGCCCGCACCCGGCCCGATGCGCCCGCCTTGCGCGAGAAGTATCTGGGTATCTGGCAAACGATGAGCTGGGCCAGGCTCGCCGAGCAGGTGATGGCGCTGGCCGGCGGCCTTGCAGCGCGAGGCGTGCGCCGTGGCGACCATGTGGCACTGATTGGCGACAATCGTCCGAACCTCTACGCAAGCATGATTGCCACACAGTGCCTGGGAGGCATTCCCGTGCCGATGTACCAGGACGCAGTGGCCGCGGAAATGGTCTATGTGTTTCGCGACGCCGAGATCCGGGTGGCCGTGGTGGAGGACCAGGAACAAACCGACAAGCTGCTCGAGATCCGCAACCAGTGCCCGGAACTTGCAACGATTCTCTACGACGACGAGCGGGGTTTGCGCCACTATTTCCAGTCCGGGGTCGAGTCCCTGCATGCCCTGGTTGCTGCGGGTCGCAACTACAACCAGGCGCACCCCGGCGTCGTGCAGCGGCACCTCGAGGCAGGGGGCTTTCACGACGATTGCGCGATGTTCTACACCTCGGGCACCACCGGTAGTCCGAAAGGGGTTGTACACACCCACGCCAGTCTGATCCTGCCCTCGCGCACCGTTTCGCGGCAGGAGGCGCTCGGCCCCAACGACGAAGTGCTCGCCTACCTGCCGATGGCATGGATCGGCCAGAACATCTTCAGCTACGCGCAGTGGCTGATCAACGGCTTCACGATCAACATGCCCGAGTCGCAGGAAACCGTGATGATCGACATGCGCGAGGTTGGACCCAGCTACTACTTCGCCCCACCACGGGTGCTCGAAGCGCTGCTCACCACGGTCACGATCCGGATGGAGGACGCCGCCGGCTTCAAGCGCGGACTCTTCCGGCACTACATGGAGGTGGCGAGGAAGGTTGGTGGACGAATCCTCGACGGTGACCGCTCGGTGGGCCTGTTCGAGCGGCTGCAGTACCAGCTTGGCGACTGGTTCATCTACGGGCCGCTGCGTAACACTCTCGGCATGAGCCGGGTGCGCCTGGCCTACACCGCCGGAGAGGCGATCGGGCCCGATCTCTTCGCCTTCTACCGCTCGCTGGGCATCAATCTCAAGCAACTCTACGGATCCACCGAGACCGCGGTCTGGGTCTGTGTTCAACCCGACGGACAGGTGCGCGCCGACACGGTCGGCAAGCCGGTGGAAGGCGTTGAGGTGCGGGTTAGCGAAAGCGGTGAAATCCTGGTGCGCAGTCCGGGCCTGCTGCGCGAGTACTACAGGAACGCCAAGGCCACCGCAGAGGTCAAGGACAGCGAGGGGTGGTACCGCACGGGCGATGCCGGATACTTCGACCAGGAGGGCCACCTGCGCATCATCGACCGTGCCAGGGATGTGGGGCAGCTTGCCGACGGTTCGCTGTTTGCGCCCAAGTACATCGAAAACAAGCTCAAGTTCTTCCCCTACATCAAGGAGGCGGTGGCCTTCGGTCAGGGCAGGGACCAGGTGTGTTGCTTTGTGAACATCGACTTCGAGGCCTGCGGCAACTGGGCCGAGCGGCGCAATCTTGCCTACGCGGGCTACAACGACCTCGCCACCAAGGCGGAGATCTACGCGCTGATCGGCAGTTGCGTGGATCAGACCAATGCCGACCTTGCCAGGGACCCCAAACTTGCCTCGTCGCAGATCTGCCGTTTTCTGATCCTGCACAAGGAACTCGATCCCGACGACGACGAACTCACCCGCACCCGCAAGGTGCGTCGGGGATTCATCGCGCAGAAGTATGCAGCGCTTGTCGAGGCGATGTTTGCGGGTAAGGACAGCCAGTTCGTGGAAACCCAGGTGAAATTCGAGGACGGCCGCATGGGTTCGGTCAGGGCAACCGTGGCAATTGCGCAGGCCAAGCGCCATGGCTCGCTGGCGGGGGCGGCATGAGGAGGGCGGGCCGGACGACCGCTCGTGGCCAGGGGCGTAGCTGAATGGAGGGCCATAAGCTTGAAGGCCGCAGGATCGGCGGGGTGATCCTCGATGTGCGCGACATCTCGCTCAGCTTCGGCGGCGTGAAGGCCCTCACCGACATCAGCTTCGATGTGCGCGAACACGAGGTGCGCGCGATCATCGGCCCGAACGGGGCCGGCAAGAGTTCGATGCTCAACTGCATCAACGGCGTCTACTCCCCGCAAAAGGGCAACATCACCTTTCGCGGCCAGACCTTCGATCACATGAATTCGCGGCAGGTGGCCGAGATGGGCATCGCGCGAACCTTTCAGAATCTGGCGCTTTTCAAGGGCATGAATGTGGTCGACAACATCATGTCGGGTCGCAACCTGAAAATGAAGACCAACATCCTGCAGCAGGCCATCCGCATCGGCGCTGCCGAGCGCGAGGAGTCCGAACACCGCGCGGTGGTGGAGAGCATCATCGATTTTCTCGAAATCCAGGCCTGGCGCAAGACCCCGGTCGGACGACTGCCCTATGGACTGCAAAAGCGGGTCGATCTCGGCAGGGCGCTCGCGATGGAGCCGCAGGTGCTGTTGCTCGATGAGCCGATGGCCGGCATGAACCTCGAGGAGAAGCAGGACATGAGCCGCTTTGTGCTCGATGTGAATGACCAGTTCGGCACCACCATCGTCCTGATCGAACACGACATGGGCGTGGTGATGGACATCTCCGATCGGGTGGTGGTGCTCGACTACGGCAAGAAGATCGGGGACGGAACGCCCGAAGAGGTGCGACGCAACCCGGAAGTGATCAGCGCCTACCTGGGAACCTCCCACTGATGCCATGGGTGGATGCACTCCGATGCTGAGGGGCAGGGCGATTGCGCCGAGGCGGTTTTCTTCAAGGAGCAGGTCATGGGACCCTTTATCGAAACCCTGATTGGCGGCCTGATGACTGGCATGCTGTACTCGCTGGTCGCTCTGGGTTTTGTGCTGATCTTCAAGGCCTCGGGTGTCTTCAACTTTGCCCAGGGCGCCATGGTGCTCTTTGCGGCGCTCGCGATGGCGCGCTTTGCAGAGTGGATTGCTGCCTTCACAGGGCTCGACAGCAAGCTGCTGGTGAACCTGATCGCCTTCGTGCTGGCGATGGGCGTGATGGTTGCGCTTGCCTGGGTGGTCGAGCGCTTTGTGCTCGGCAGACTGGTGAACCAGGAGGGCGTAACACTGCTCATGGCCACGCTCGGAATCACCTACTTCATGGACGGCTTTGGCCAGACCGTTTTCGGGTCGGACATCTACAAGATTGACATCGGATTGCCCAAGGAGCCGATGTTCCTGTTCGAGAGCACCTTTGCAGGCGGGCTGCTCGTGAATCAGGAGGAACTCAGTGCGGCGATCATTGCTGCGGCGCTGGTGGCCCTGCTTGCGGCGTTTTTCCAGTACACCGGAACCGGCAGGGCGCTGCGGGCGGTGGCCGATGATCATCAGGCGGCGCAGTCGATCGGCATTCCGCTCGAGCGCATCTGGGTGATCGTGTGGAGCGTCGCCGGATTCGTGGCGCTCGTGGCGGGCATCATCTGGGGGAGCAAGCTCGGGGTGCAGTTTTCGCTCTCGCAGGTGGCGCTCAAGGCCTTGCCGGTGGTGATCCTGGGTGGGCTCACGTCGGTCCCGGGCGCGATCGCCGGGGGACTGATCATTGGCGTGGGCGAGAAACTCTCGGAGGTCTACATCGGGCCGATGTTTGGCGGAGGCATCGAGATCTGGTTCGCCTATGTGCTTGCGCTCATCTTCCTTCTGGTGAGACCGCAGGGCCTCTTCGGCGAGAAAATCATCGACCGCGTCTGACGCGCTCGGGAACCCAGGACAACCCCGCCATGCTCTACCGCGAAAACGGCCAGTTCAAGACGAGCTACACCGCCGATCAGCAGATCTTTCCGATCGCTCAGGACCGCTACCTGATCGGCGCACTTGTGGCTGCCGCTTTCGTGATCGTGCCGCTGATCGCCTCGGAATACGCCTTGCGCGCGCTGCTCATTCCCTTTCTCATCCTTTCGCTTGCCGCACTCGGGCTCAACATCCTCGTGGGCTACTGCGGCCAGATCTCACTCGGCACCGGTGGCTTCATGGCAGTGGGAGCCTACTCGGCCTACAACCTTTTCGTGCGCATCGACGGGATGCCGGCCGTGCTGGCCATCCTGCTCGGAGGGGTCTTTGCCATGGCGTTCGGGGTGCTCTTTGGCATTCCGTCCTTGCGCATCAAGGGGCTTTACCTCGCGGTGGCCACGCTTGCGGCACAATTTTTCTGCGATTGGGCATTCCTGCGGATCAAGTGGCTCACCAACGACTCGTCCTCGGGGTCGGTGAGCGTGCCGGATCTGGTGGTGGCCGGCTGGACGGTCAACAGCCCGATCGACAAGTATCTCTTCTGCCTGATCTTCGTTGTGGTGTTTGGCGTGATGGCGAAGAACCTGGTGCGGGGTCACACCGGGCGCGAGTGGATGGCGATCCGCGACATGGATGTGGCGGCTTCCGTCATTGGAATCCGTCCGGTCTTTGCGAAGCTTTCGGCTTTTGCGGTGAGTTCCTTCATCGTGGGTGTTGCGGGTGCCCTGTGGGGTTTCGTGCATCTGGGTTCCTGGGAGCCTGCAGCGTTCAACATCAACCGTTCTTTTGATTTACTTTTCATGGTGATCATCGGAGGGCTGGGGTCGATCATGGGTAGTTTTTTCGGCGCGGCGTTCATCGTGATGGTGCCCATCGTGCTGGATAACCTGCCCAACTGGTTCGGAATTCCGATCGACACCGCGCTCGCCTCGCATCTGGCTTTCATGATTTTCGGGTCGTTGATCGTGTTCTTCCTGATTGTCGAACCGCATGGCCTTGCCCGCCTTTGGTCGATCGGGAAGGAAAAGCTCAGGCTCTGGCCATTTCCCCATTAGATTTCAAGCAGGTTCACCTTTGGAGGCTGACATGAAATTCAAATCCCTCACCCTCGTTGCCGCCTTTGCCGCGGTATCCCTGGGTGCAACCCTTGGCGTCACCGCCGCAAAGGCGCAGGCCAAGGAGCAGTTCTTCCCAGTGCTCGTCTACCGCACCGGGGCCTATGCGCCCAACGGAGTTCCATTTGCTAACGGCTACGTGGACTATCTGAAGTACATCAACGCCCGGGGCGGCCTCAACGGGGTGAAACTCACCTTCGAGGAATGCGACACCGGCTACGCCACCGACAAGGGCGTGGAGTGCTACGAGCGCCTCAAGGGCAAGGGCGCCACCTTGTTCCACCCGCTCTCCACCGGGATCACCTTTGCGCTGACCGACAAGGTGCTCGCCGACAAGATCCCCCTGATCACCGCAGGCTATGGCCGCTCCGACACTGCAGACGGGATGGCGTTCCGCTGGAATTTCCCGCTTCTAGGCACTTACTGGACTGCGGCCGATGTGCTGGTGCAGCACATCGCCAAGAAGGAGGGGGGCGCCGACAAGCTCAAGGGCAAGAAGATTGCCCTCGTCTACCACGACTCGCCCTACGGCAGGGAGCCGATCGCGCTGCTCCAGGAGCGCTCAAAGCTGCACGGCTTCGACCTCAGCCTGCTGCCGGTGGCACATCCCGGTGTGGAGCAGAAGGCCACCTGGCTTCAGATCCGGCAGTCCCGCCCCGACTACATCTTCCTCTGGGGTTGGGGCGTGATGAACTCCGCAGCCCTCAAGGAGGCGGTGGCCACCGGCTATCCGCGCGACAAGATGTATGGCGTGTGGTGGGCGGGGGCCGAGCCTGACGTGAAGGATGTGGGCGTCAACGCCAAAGGCTACAACGCGCTCGCGCTCCAGCATGGCGCTGAGAAGGATTCGAAGATCGTGAAGGACATCCTGGCGTTGGTGCACGGCAAGGGCCAGGGCACAGGACCGAAGGAGGAGGTTGGCGAGGTGCTCTACATGCGCGGCCTGATTTCGGCAATGCTTGGTGTGGAGGGCGTGAGGGCGGCACAGGAGCGCTACGGCAAAGGCAAGGTGATGGACGGCGAACAGGTCCGCTGGGGCCTGGAAAACCTGAACCTCGACCAGAAGAAGCTCGACACTTTGGGCTTTCAGGGAGTGATGCGGCCGATCTCTACGAGCTGTGCAGACCACATGGGGTCCTCCTGGGCGCGCCTGCACACCTGGGACGGCAGCAAGTGGGGCTTTTCCTCCGACTGGTACCAGGCCGATGACCAGATCATCCGACCGATGGTCCGCGCCTCGGCCGACAAGTACATGGTTGAGAAGAAGCTCCAGCGGCGTACCTCGGCGGATTGCCAGTAATCGTTTCGAACTCTCCGTGCACGGTCGATCCTCCGGAGCGAGCCGCGGTCAATGACGAACATCCTTTTGAACGTGAGCGGCATCGAGGTGATCTACAACCATGTGATCCTGGTGCTCAAGGGTGTTTCGCTGCAGGTTCCCGAGGGCAAGGTTGTGGCGCTCCTGGGTGGCAACGGCGCAGGCAAGACCACCACGCTTCGCGCGGTCAGCAATCTGCTGGCCGGCGAGCGTGGCGAAGTCACCAAGGGGTCGATCGAGTTGCACGGCGAACGTATTCAGAACCTGACGCCCGCGCAAATGGTTGATCGCGGCGTGATCCAGGTGATGGAAGGCCGACACTGCTTTGCGCACCTGAGCATCGAGGAAAACCTGCTTACCGGGGCCTACACCCGCAAGGATGGCAAGGCCGCGATCGCTCACACGCTCGAGAAGGTCTATCACTATTTCCCGCGACTCAAGACGCGCCGCAACGCGCAGGCGGCCTACACCTCGGGCGGTGAGCAGCAAATGTGCGCGATCGGGCGTGCGCTAATGGCCAAACCCCGCATGGTCTTGCTCGATGAACCGTCGATGGGACTTGCCCCGCAGATCGTCGAGGAGGTGTTCGAGATCGCGAAGGATCTCAACACCAGGGAGAAAGTCACCTTCTTTCTGGCCGAGCAAAACACCAACATGGCGCTGCGCTATGCCGACTACGGGTATATCCTGGAAAGTGGGCGGGTGGTGATGGATGGCGAGGCGCGCATCCTTGCGGAAAACGAGGATGTGAAGGAGTTCTACCTCGGCATCAGCGGCGAGGGCCGCAAGAGCTTCAGGGAGGCGAAGTTCTACCGACGCCGCAAGCGCTGGTTGTCGTGAAGCATGGCTGACGGGGCTCACTACGATCGGCGCGAGACGCGCTCGGCCGAACAGCGCGAAGCCGAACTCATGGCCGCGCTTCCCGGTCTGATCGCCCACGCCAAGGAACACGCACCAGGATGGTCGCGGCGCCTTGCGCCATTCGATGCACGCGAGGTGCACTCGCGCAAGGCGCTCGCCCAGTTACCGGTCTTGCGCAAGTCCGATCTCAAGGCCTTTCAGGAAGCCGATCCGCCCTTTGGGGGTTTCAACGCCACCCCGGTCGGGCGTCTGAGCCGACTCTTCATGTCGCCGGGACCGCTGCTCGATCCCGAGGCCTGCGGGCCCGACCCATGGCGTGCCGCACGGGCGCTTTGGGCTGCCGGGATCCGTCCAGGCATGATCGTGCACAACTGCTTTGCCTACCACCTCACGCCGGGAGCCTGGATGGTCGACGCCGGGGCGCGCCAGATTGGTTGCGCGGTCATTCCGGCGGGCGTGGGTCAGACTGAGCAGCAACTCGAGTTGATCGCACGCTTCAAACCGGATGCCTATGTGGGCACGCCATCCTTCTTGCGCATCCTGATTGAAAAGTCCAACGAGGCCGGAGCGAGTCTCTCCTGCCTGAGGCGCGCGCTCGTCGCCGCCGAGGCGCTCCCGCCAAGCCTTCGCCAGTGGTTCCATCAACACGGCATGGAGCAGGTGCTGCAGTGGTATGGCACCGCCGATCTCGGCCTGATCGCCTACGAATCGCCGGCGCTTCACGGCATGATCCTTGATGAGGACCTGATCCTGGAGATTGTTCGCCCCGGCAGCGACGAGCCGGTCGCTGCTGGCGAGGTGGGTGAAGTGGTGATCACCTCCTTCAACCGGGACTACCCGCTGATCCGCTTCGGAACTGGCGACCTTTCAGCGGTGATGATCGGGCATTCGCCGTGTGGCCGCACCAACGTTCGCATACGCGGCTGGCTGGGCCGTGCCGACCAGATCACCAAGGTCCGCGGAATGTTCGTGCACCCGGCGCAGGTGGCGCAGGTACTCGCGCGTCACCCGGAGCTCGCGCGTGCCCGACTGGTGGTGAGCGGTGCGCTGGCACAGGATGAACTCAGCCTGCACTGCCAGCCTCAACCGGGGGTCGCGCTCGGCGCCGAAGAGCAAGACGGACTTCGCGCTGCGCTGATCCAGAGTCTGCGCGAGATCACAGGCCTGAGAACCGGGGTTGTGTTTGTGGCACCGGGAGCCCTGCCAAACGATGGCAAGGTCATCGCCGACGAACGCAACTACAACTGAGCCTGGCCGCGCCCGCTTCCCGCCATGTTCAAGCCTGATGTCCTTCGCGGCAAACGTGTTCTGGTGAGCGGTGGCGGCACCGGCCTGGGCCGGGGCATGGCCGACCACTTTCTTGCGCATGGTGCAAGCGTCGTGATCTGCGGTCGGCGCGGTGCGGTGCTCGACGCTACCGCAGCGGAGCTCGCAGCCCGCCATGGTGCAGGCGAAGGTCGCATCCAGACGCGGGTGCTCGACATCCGTGATGCCGAGGCGGTCGATGCAACCGTGGAGGATCTCTTCGGGGACGCAGACCTCGATGGACTGGTGAACAATGCGGCGGGCAACTTCATCAGCCCCACCGAGGCGCTTTCGCATCGCGGGTTTGACGCGATCGCAGCCACAGTCTTTCATGGCAGCTTCTACCTCACCCATGCGGTGGGCAAACGATGGATCGAGCGCGCCAGGGCGCGCGGCGGCTGGAAACCCGGGGAACCCATGAAGTCGGTGCTCTCGATCTCGGTCACCTGGGTGGAGAACGGGGGTCCCTACACCGTACCCAGCGCCATGAGCAAGGCGGGTATTGCCACGATGACCCGCTCGCTCGCGGTGGAGTGGGCGCGCCATGGGATTCGGCTCAATGCCCTCGGCCCTGGCGAGATTCCCACCGAGGGCATGAATGCCCGGCTCAGTCCCGGGGAGATCCCCGGAGAGCGAACCCGCCGCAGCAATCCGCAGGGAAGGCCTGGAAACCTCTCGGAGCTGCAGCATCTGGCCACCTTCCTGATGGCCGACGGCTGCGACTGGCTATCCGGGCAGTGCCTCTATCTCGACGGTGCCGGAGCACTCGCCCACGGAGGCAACTTCTATGCGCTTCGCGAATGGGACGATGCGCAATGGCAGCAGGCGCGCGAGCGCATCCGTGCGCAGGACGCCCGCGACCGGGCCGCGCGCAGCGGCTGAGGCGATGCTGGCGCAGATCTACGATTTCGAAGGTGTGGTTCCCGTTGTGGATCCCCGCGCCTATGTGCATCCAGGCGCAATCCTGATCGGCGATGTGTTCGTCGGGGCGCGTTGCTACATTGGCGCAGGCGCGGTGCTGCGCGGCGACTTCGGCCGGATCGTTCTCGAAGATGACTCCAACGTGCAGGATAACTGCGTGGTGCATTCGCTCCCCGACTTCGACTGTGTGATGGAGCGGCGCAGCCACATCGGGCACGGAGCGGTCATCCATGGCTGCCGGATCGGGGCGGGCGCGCTCATCGGAATGAATGCAGTCATTCTCGACAAGGCCGTGATCGGTGAAGACGCGCTCGTGGCTGCGATGACGCTGGTGAAGGTCTCGCAGGTGATCCCGCCTGCAGTGATGGTGACCGGAATCCCCGCCAAGGTGGTGCGGGAACTCAACGCCAGGGATCTGGCCTGGAAGCGTGAGGGCACCGACGGGTACCTCGAACTTGCGCAGCGCTCGGCAAGCGGTGTGCGCGCCGTGGTGGCGCTTGACCACGCCGATCCTGCACGGCTCGCCCAGCGTACCGCGTGGCAGCACCTGTTTTCCGGAGCCTAGGCGGGCCGGCGGTTGGGGCCGGGAAGCGGGCTCCCGCCCAGCAACCTCAGAGGCGCGTGCGCTCGGCGTCGATGCCGGGCGCCATGTTTCCGGGCCCGAGTGCAGCTTGCATCAGCACCGTGTCGAGCCAGCGGCCGTGTTTCCAGCCGGTTGCGTGCAACACGCCGGCGAATCGGAATCCGCAGCGCGCATGGAGTGCGATCGAGGCCACGTTGGCCGAATCGCCAATCACCGCGATCATCTGCCGAGCGCCCCATTCGGTACAGGCGAGGAGGAGCTCGCGCAACAGCAGCGTTCCGAGTCCCCTGCCGGTGAACGCAGGATCCAGGTAGATCGAGTTTTCCACGCTGAAGCGGTACGCAGGTCGCGGGCGAAAGACGTTGGCATACGCGTAGCCCGCGAGGACCCCGGCCTGCTCCACCACGAGATAGGGCAGGTCCTTCGCGAGTACCTCATCGCGGCGTCGCCCCAACTCTTCCACCGTGGGCCCTTCGAGTTCGAAGGAGCCGCTGCCGTGGAGTACATGGTGGGCGTAGATCGCGGCCACTGCGGCAAGGTCTTCGTCGCGCGAAGCCCGCACGCGCGCGGAGCGCTCGGTGAGGCCTGGGCTCGAGGAAGCCCTCGATCGATGCTCGAGGGTGAAGCTCGGGGTGTCATCCATTGGCATCGCCGCAGTCGTGGCCTGCCTCAGCCTCGAAGCACGAGGGTTCAGCCCGCGGCATCGTTGCTGTTGTGGAGCACCTCGCCCGCACGACGCGCAAGGCCTTGCGCGCACAAGGCTTGAACCGCCCAGCGCAAGGCATCGTTGCGATCCATTCCGGCAAGGCGGGCCGCACTGTCAAACAGTCGCGCGTCGGCCAAATGCGCATGCAGCGCATCAACGTGGATGAACTCGAGGTCGAGCAGCAGGAACTTGACAAACACCTTGAGTGCGTGCCGCGCGTTGCGTGCCTTGTCGGAGCGCAACGCGGCAAGGCGCTCCCGCGCAAAGGCGATCGCCCGCTCGCTGTCGTTGAAGGCCGGCCCGTGGCCCGGAAACACCCAGCGAGGGGCCAATTGTGCGATCTTATCGAGCATCGCTTCCTGCTCGGCAAAGCCGCTTTCGCCCTCGAGTTCGGGGAAGATCACCCCAAAGCCTTCGGACCACAAGGCATCTGCCGAGATGAGCAGCCGGTGCTGCGGCTCAAGAAGCACGATCGAATGAGGATCATGGCCAGGCGCACTGTGCACTTCCCATCGCAATGCCCCGGTGTTGATGACATCGCCGGGTGCAAGACTCGCGTTGGGGCGAAAGCGTGGACAGCGCTGGCCGGTTGCGCGATAGCTGAGACGCTCCTCATCCCATGCAAGGGCGGTGTGCCAGCTCGCGCGCGGCACCGCGATTTCGCAGCCGTAGGTGCGCTGCAGCAGGGCATTGCCGCCGCAGTGGTCTGAATGCAGATGGGTGTTGACCAGCTGTCGAAGGGGTAGTTCACCTAGATGCTGCGCGAGTACTTCGCGGGTTGTCACTGCATGCTTCACATACCCGCTGTCAAAGAGCGTTGCACCCGCATTCCGATCGCAAACGAGCACCGAATTGCACGAGAGCCAGTCGCGCTGGATGAAGCGCAGGGTCGAGGGCCAGTCGCCCTGCGGCGGATCGTTGACACCCCTTTGCAAGCCCTGTGCGCCCTTCCCGGCGGGTGCGGTCGTTGCGGGTTCAACCCTGCTGAGCAGGGCGGCACGCGTTTCGATTTCGGCGAGCACTCCTGTACGGGCACCCTCGGTCATGTCGCCCCAGGCTGCAATTTCGTCGATGGTTCGAAGGCAACCCTCGCAAAGCCCGGTGCGCGGGTCCATGCGGCAGACGGAAACGCACGGGGACAGGGCCCGCGCAGCCCCGGCCTGCGCAGCCGTGGCCTGATCGCGTTGCACCGCAACCATCAGAGAGCCTGCTGTGTTGCCGGCTCAGGCTTGCGGGCGGCAAGCGCGTTTCCGGCACGGGTCTGCGGACGGATGCCGAGTTGCCCGCAAATCCACTGCCCGGTCTCAACGAGTCGATCGAGATCGATACCGGTTTCCACACCGAGACCATGGAGCAGGTAGACAACGTCCTCGCTCGCCACGTTTCCGGTCGCCCCCTTGGCGAAGGGGCATCCGCCGAGTCCTGCGACCGAAGCATCAAAGCGCCGGATGCCAAGGTCGAGGCAAGCGACAATATTGGCGATGGCCTGCCCGTAGGTGTCGTGGAAGTGGCCCGACAGCGTGTTGCAGCCGACGAGACGGGCGCAGGCGTCCATGACGCGGCGGACCTGATCGGCGGTACCCACGCCGATCGTGTCGGCGATTCCGATCTCGTCGCAACCCATGGCAGCGAACTGTTGCGTGACTTCCAGCACTTGCGCGAGCGCTACTTCGCCCTGGTAGGGGCAACCGAAGGCCACCGAGACCGCAGCGCGCACCCGCATACCCTGGCGCTTTGCGGCTTCGGCCACAGGCCGGAAGCGATCGAGCGACTCGGCAATCGAGCAGTTGATGTTGCGACGCGAAAAGGCCTCGGAAGCCGCGCCGAAGATCACTACCTCGTCTGCGCCGGCAGCGAGCGCCGCCTCGAAGCCCTTCATGTTCGGCGTGAGCGCAGAGTAGCAACCGCCGCGAAGTCGGTGCATACCGGCAAAGACCGTCGCAGTCCCCGCCATTTGCGGGGTCCACTTGGGGGAAACAAAAGAGCCCACTTCAATCTGACGGCAGCCCGCATCGCCGAGGCGGTTCACCAGTTCGACCTTCACCGCAGTGTCGATGAACATCTCTTCATTCTGCAGGCCGTCGCGTGGACCCACTTCCGTGAGAAAGACTTCCGCCGGCCTCGAAACGCGCGAAACCGCGCTGCCGTTGGTACTGGGCTCGTGTGCTGCAGTTCGATTCGGCATCGCTGTGAACCAGGCAGGAGGAAGTCGGTGGAGGGGTTGCGGCGTGATCGATGAACTGGCCCGCAATCGTGGTCGCCAGGCCAGACTGCGGCAGCCAACCTTCCGGGCGGGCTTGTCCGGCCAGTCCGGCCAGTCAGGCCAGTCAGATCGGGCAGGTCGGTGAGAACCGTCAGCTCGGTCAGTAAGACCGCGCGAGGTCCACCCGGCCCGACGGTTCCTCGCCCCGCAAGTGCGCGGCAAGCTTCGCCGCAACCTGATCGACCGAAGGCCTAAGGAGTGTACAGGCAGCCACATGCGGCGTAATGCTCACACGAGGGTGCATCCAGAGCGGGCTCTCCGCTGGCAAGGGTTCGGTGGCGAAAACATCGAGCGTTGCGCCCTCGAGCTGCCCTTGCTCGAGTGCAGCAAGCAGGTCGGGCTCGTGAACCAAGGGTCCTCTTGCCACATTGATCAGCCATGCTCCCGGAAGCAGACGCGCAAACGTGCCCGCGTTGATCATCCCGCGGGTTTCCGGCGTGAGCGGCGCCAGAACGATGAGGATGCGGGTTGCCTCGACAAAGGCCTTCCATTGCTTTGGGCCCGCGTAGCACTGCACAGCAGAGCTACCCGGGCTTCCCGGGATCTCGCTCCTCCGAAACCCGTGGACTGGAAACCCGAGTGCGCCGAGCACTGCGGCAACCTGGGTGCCGAGCACACCCATGCCCACGATGCCGACTGGAAAGTCCGAAGCTTCGAGCGGTCGCCGCGGCTGCCAGCGGCGCTGATGCTGGTCTGTGGCGTAGGCCTTCCGGTTTCCGATCCGCTGCAGACACTCGAGTGCGCAGTACTGTGCCATCTGCAGGCCCATTCCTGCGTCCTCGAGCCGATAGATCGGCAAGGAGACAGGGACTGCGCGCGTGTCGAGGATTGCGTCCACGCCCGCGCCGGCGTTGAAGAAGGCTCTGAGCCGAGGGTTCGCCTCAAAGAAACGGCGGGGCGCGAGCCATCCCATGGCGTAGTCGGCCGATGCGTTGCCAGGCAATGGTTGCGCAGTGCTGTCGTGCCAGGGCCTCACTGCGGCATCGATCGATCGCACCACACAGGCCTGCGCGAGGGCGTCTGCCCAGCGCAGCGCTTCATGTGGTTGCGGAAACGCCACCGCGACGCGAATCGGAGCTTTGCCTTTCACAGCGTGCGGAGCAGCGGCAGAGCCGCGTTGCTCCTTCGGAGCCCGGGTGTCCAGCGGGGATCGTGGATGGGCTCCGGTGGAGTTGCCCTGAAACATTCCGCAGGGTACGCCCTGGTGTGTTGCCTCGGGCACGGTGCCGTCCGCAGGACCCAAAACGCGCGGCATCGCTTGACCATCTTCAGGAACCCGAGGCCTCGCAGGGCGCGGAGGGTATGCGCACTTCCACTGGTTCGAGCCTGACGAGGACGGCTGCTTCATCCACCTGGTCCCCGAGCGCAAAGGGGAGCTCTCGCACGCGCGCGGCGCAGGGCGCGCTGATGCTGTGCTCCATCTTCATTGCCTCCATCACGAGGAGCGTCTGACCAGCCTCGACTGCATCGCCCTCGGCGACCTCGAGCGCAATGATCTTGCCTGGCATTGGCGCGCGAAGGGTGCCCTGGCTGACTTCGCCACCCAGCAGCGGCGTATCCTCATCGACGAGGGTGAGATGAACCACAGTCTGCGCAAAGTACACATGGACGTCACGGCGAGGTAGCCCCCCGATCAGGGACTCCACCCATCGAACGTCGGCCTGCACCCGGATTTCATCGCGCAGCCAGCCGTCGGCCTGCAGTTGGAGACCGGCTTGAAGCGGAACGTCGGCTTCAAGCGGAACGTCGGCTTGCAGCGGGTTGTGGGCTTGCAGCGGGTTGTCGGCTCGCAGGAGGTTCTCGGCTTTGCCTTCGAGGCCGGACATTGCAGGCCCTGAGGTAGTGGCATGGGCCGGATCCGATGCAACACAGGTGAACTGCGCCACGAGTTGCGTGCCCTCGAGCGCGCCTTGCACCAGCAGCCATCTCTGTCCCTCGACTTCGATCTGCGGCATCCCTGGTGCGGACCAGTAGACCTTGACGGGGACAGGCCTGGCATGCGGGTCGCTGCCCGGGCATAGCCAGAGCAACAAGGCGGCGGGGTCGGCTTTGCGCAGGCCCGCATGGCGCCAGCCGTCGCGGTCGGGGTGCCGACGGCGGATGTCGAGCAGTTGTGCGGCCGCGACCGCAAGCAGGGCCTCGCGCTGGGTGTCGGTTGTCGGCAACGGAAGCAGGGCGTCGATCGACGATTCGATGAGCCCGGTGCTCACCTGGCCTGCCCTCACCCTGGGATGCGCAAGCAGTTGCTGCAGGAAAGCGAGATTGCTGCCTGGACCGATCAGCCGGGTTCGAGCAAGCGCAAGCCCCAGGCTTGAAAGCGCCTCCTCCCGGTTGTGGCCATGCGCAATCACTTTCGCGATCATCGGATCGTAGTCGGCGCCGATCACATCGCCCTCGCGGACACCGCTGTCGACCCGAAGTGGGGTTGCGGTGGAGAAGGTCCCATGGGGTTGCGGGAACTCCAGCACCTGCAAGCGGCCAGTGGAAGGCAGGAAGCCCCGAGCGGGGTTCTCGGCGTAGAGCCGCACTTCGACCGCATGTCCCTGTGGTTGCAGCGAGTCCCAGCGCGGGGGAAGCGGCTCACCCATCGCCACGCGCAACTGCCACGCCACAAGATCCTCGCCAAGAATCATCTCGGTAACCGGATGCTCCACCTGCAGCCGGGTGTTCATTTCCATGAAGTAGAACACACCGTGGGTGTCGACAATGAACTCGACGGTGCCCGCGTTCTGATAGTTGACGGCCCGCGCTGCGGCAACCGCCGCTGCGCTGATCGCCTGGCGCGCCTCCCGGCTCCATCCCGGCGCAGGCGCCTCCTCGATCACTTTCTGATGACGGCGCTGCAGACTGCAATCTCGCTCGAGCAGCGACACGACATGTCCGTGCTGATCGCCAAAGACCTGGACCTCGACATGGCGGGGTTCGAGCAGGTAGCGCTCGATCAGGACCTGCGCAGTGCCAAAGCTCGAGAGCGCCTCGCGCTGACATGATGCAAGCGCGGCCGCAAAGTCCTCTGCACAATCGACTCTGCGCATCCCCTTGCCGCCGCCGCCCGCAGACGCCTTGATCAGTACCGGGTAGCCGATGGCCTCGGCCTGAGCCTCGAGCCAGTCGGGATCCTGACGTTCGCCGTGGTAGCCGGGCACCAGCGGGACGCCGGCTGCCGACATGAGCGCCTTGGCCTGTGCCTTGCTGCCCATCGCGGCGATCGAAGCAGGCGTGGGGCCAACGAAGATCAAACCGGCATCGCAGACAGCCTGCGCGAAGTCGGCATTTTCCGAGAGGAATCCGTAGCCTGGGTGAATCGCGTCGGCTTGCGTTTGGCGTGCGGCCTCGAGGATCGCTTCCTTGCGGAGGTAGGATAGGCGCGCGGGCGACTCACCGATCCGGACCGCATGATCAGCGCCAGCGACGTGTGCAGCGTTGCGGTCGGCATCGGAGTAGACCGCGATCGTGACCATCCCCATTGCGCGCGCAGTGCGCATTACCCGGCAGGCGATCTCGCCGCGGTTGGCAACCAGCAGGCGGTGGATGCGGCGTGCTTCGATCTTCACGGTTCGGACCTCAGGTTTCGACGCGAGGGTTTCGACCGGCAGCCCCCGATCCGCAAGCCAGGTTCAAAGGGCGTGGCGATGCAGGCTCCGCGCTCATCCAGCGGCAACCCCGGAAATCCAGGCGGGCGGGCGTTTCCCGAAAAATGCGGCGATACCTTCCTGCGCCTCATCGCTTGCCCGGACTTCGGCAATGCGTCGCGCAGTCTCTGCGGTAAGCGCCTCGTCGATGGGTTGTCCCGCCACATCTGCGATCAGCCGCTTGCAATGCCCTAGCGCTTTCGGGCCGGCTGCGAGGAGTTGCCCAAGCATCGCATTGACACGCGCATCGAGTTCGGCCTCGGGCACGATGTCGGAGATCAGTCCGATACGCCAGGCCTCGGCTGCTTCGAAGACCTCGGCGCTCAGGAAGTAGCGCCTTGCCTGCCTTTCGCCGATCGCCTTGATCACATAGGGGCTGATCATGGCGGGGATGAGTCCGAGTTTCACCTCGGAAAGCGAAAACCGGGTTTCAGCGCTCGCCACCGCGATATCGCAAGCGGCAACCAGTCCCATGCCGCCCGCGAAGGCGGCGCCGTGCACACGGGCAAGCGTTGGCTTGGGACTTCCATAGAGCAAGCGCAGCAGATGTGCGAGCTGCGCCGAGTCGGCGCGCGCTTCCTCTGCACTCATGTCGCGCGCCTTTTTCATCCAGGCGAGATCGCCTCCCGCGCAGAAAGCTTTCCCGCGTCCCGCAAGCAGGATCACGCGCACTTCGTCATCGTCGATTGCGCGCGCGACCGCTTCGCCCAGTTCGGTGATCAACACATCGTTCATTGCGTTGCGCACTTCGGGGCGGTTCAGCCAGACGAGTGCGACGCCTTGTTGCAACTCGCATTCGACGTGGTGGTAGTGCATGGACTCTCCTGTGGATCGGATCGAGGTGGGGAGGTTTCGCAGGGTGAAGCGGGGTGCGATGCGGTGGGTGAAGCGGGGCGTGACGCGGCGGGTGCTGTGCGAGGCGGACCGTGAAGTGAGGTCGGCTCTGCGCCTACATCCGGAACACGCCAAAACGGGTGTGCCGAGGTGGCGCGTGCAGGCCCATGCGCAGCCCCAATGCGATGACGCGGCGGGTGTCTTCCGGATGGATCACCCCGTCGTCCCAGATTCGGGCGCTTGCGTGATAGGGGTGTCCCTCGCGTTCGTACTTCGCCCGGATCGGTGTCTTGAACGCCTCGATTTCGTCTTCGCTCATCGCCTGGCCCCGCGCCACCAGGCCGTCTTGCCGGACCGTGGCAAGGACCGCTGCAGCCTGTTCTCCACCCATCACCGAGATGCGGGCGGTGGGCCACATGAAGAGCAGCCGGGGTGAGTAGGCGCGACCGCACATACCGTAGTTGCCGGCACCGAAACTGCCCCCGAGGATCACCGTGAACTTTGGCACCCTGGCGCAGGCGACCGCTGTGACCAGCTTGGCGCCAGCCCGCGCGATGCCTTCGCTTTCGTACTTGCGACCCACCATGAACCCAGTGATGTTCTGAAGAAAGATGAGCGGGATGCCGCGCTGGCAGCACAGTTCGATGAAGTGCGCGCCCTTGTTCGACGACTCCGAAAAGAGGATGCCGTTGTTGGCGAGGATCCCCACGGGGATCCCGTGCCAGCGGGCAAACCCGGTCACGAGGGTAGCCCCATAGCGCGCCTTGAACTCGTCGAGCTCCGAGCCGTCGACCAGACGCGCAATCACCTCGCGCACGTCGTAGGGCTTGCGGGTATCGGCCGGGACGATGCCTCCGAGTTCGGCCGGATCGTAGTCCGGTTCGCGCGCGGCCTGCAGATCGAGGCCGGTCTGCGGTGTCTGCGCAGGCAGGTGCGACACAATCCGGCGCGCGATCGCCAGCGCATGGCGATCGTCGTGCGCGAAGTGGTCGGCAACACCGGACAGGCGTGTGTGTACGTCCGCCCCGCCCAATTCCTCGGCGCTTACCACCTCTCCGATCGCTGCCTTCACCAGCGGCGGGCCGCCCAGAAAGATCGTGCCCTGCTCACGCACGATGATCGACTCGTCGCTCATTGCGGGAACATAGGCGCCACCCGCGGTGCAAGACCCCATCACCACAGCGATCTGCGCGATGCCGCAAGCCGAAAGATTGGCCTGGTTGTAGAAGATCCGGCCGAAGTGTTCGCGGTCCGGGAACACCTGATCCTGGTTGGGCAGATTGGCACCGCCCGAATCCACAAGGTAGATGCACGGCAGATGATTCTCGGCAGCGATCTCCTGCGCACGCAGATGCTTCTTCACCGTCATCGGGTAGTAGGTGCCGCCCTTCACCGTGGCATCGTTGCACACCACCATCACCCTGCGGCCATGCACCTCGCCAACCCCCGTGATGATGCCTGCGCAGGGCGCCTCGCCGTTGTACATGCCATGCGCTGCAAGTGGTGAGAGTTCGAGAAAGGCGGTTCCCGGGTCGAGGAGAAGATTCACCCGCTCGCGCGGGAGAAGCTTGCCGCGCGCAACATGCCTCTGGCGTGCACTTTCTCCGCCACCCAGGGCTGCGCGGGCAAGTTGCTGCTCCAGATCTGCGCAGGCCTGCGCCATGGCGCGCGCATTGTCCCGAAAGGTCGCATCGCGCGGGTTGGCGGTGCTGAGTATCCGGGTCATACGCGGCCTTCCGGCGCGGGGGCAGTTGCGAAGGGTATCCGGGTCATACGCGGCCTTCCGGCGCGGGGGCAGTTGCGAAGGGTATCCGGGTCATACGCCGGACTCCTGCGCGAGCGCTCTGGCGATCAGGATGCGCTGGATATCGCTTGTGCCTTCGTAGATCTGACAAACGCGCACATCACGCCAGATCCGTTCCACCGGAAAGTCCTGCACCACGCCGTAGCCCCCGTGAATCTGGATCGCATCCGAGCACACCCTCTCGGCCATCTCGCTTGCGAGCAGCTTGGCCATCGCGGCCTCCTTCAGGCAGGGCCTGCCTGCGTCCTTGAGGCGCGCAGCGTGGGCAATCAGCTGGCGCGCGCTCTCGACCTGCATCGCCATATCGGCGAGGCGAAACTGCACCGCCTGGTGCTCGAAGATCCGCGTGCCGAAGGCCTCGCGATCCTTGGCGTAGCGCAAGGCTGCATGAAAGGCCGCTCGCGCCATCCCCACTGACTGGGCTGCAATACCGATCCGTCCGCCCTCAAGGCCCGAGAGCGCGATGCGGTAGCCCTGACCCTCGTCACCCAAACGGTAGCCTGCAGGGATCCTGCATGCCTCGAAAGCGATCTGTGCAGTGTCGGAGGCGCGCTGGCCAACCTTGTCCTCCAGCCGTGCGATGCGGTAACCCTTGGTGTTGGTAGGAACCAGAAACGCCGAGATTCCCCGTTTGCCGGCTTGCGGATCGGTGACGGCCATCACGATGGCAACGTCGGCGTGTTTGCCCGAGGTGATGAACTGCTTCACGCCATCGAGCACATAGTCTTCTCCGTGGCGCTGTGCACGGGTTCGGATCGCCGAGGCATCCGAACCCACATGCGGCTCGGTGAGGCAGAATGCGCCAAGCATCGCCCCGCTCGCCAGAGGCTTGAGCCATTGCTCCTTCTGCGCAGCGTTGCCCCACGCCATCAGGATCGAACAGACCGGGCAGTTGTTGACCGAAATCACGGTGGACGTGGCGCCGTCGCCCGCAGCGATCTCCTCGAGAATGACCGCAAGTGCCTGGTAGTTGAGTCCGGCGCCGCCAAACTCCTCCGGAACCGCGATCCCGTAGCAGCCAAGCGCAGCCAGCCCCCTGAGCGCCTGCGCCGGAAACCGCGCTTCGCGGTCCCAGGCCGCAGCGTGCGGCGCGATCTCCGCGCCGACATACGCCGCCACCGCGTCGCGGACCATACCGAGGTCGATCGCCGATTCCTGGATCGGAAGGGGTGCGTTCATGGATCGAAGCTCCAACCGGCCCCGGTCCTCGTACCCCCGGCGCCCGCAGCAACCCCAGAACCCCCGGAACCCCCGGAACTCCCGGAACCCCTGCGACGGTGGATTGCAGCGCGTTTCACCATGCCAACGAAGTGCCCCGGTAGTCAAAGAACTGGCCCGAAGGATAGGCGAGCGGCTCGGCAATCACCCGCCGCAGGCCCTCGACCGAAGTCTCGACATCCACCTCCGCGTTGGGACCCCCCATGTCGGTACGCACCCAGCCCGGATGCAGCGCCAGCACCCGCACCCCGGTGGCGTGGTAGTCCACATGGGCGAGCTTTGCGAGCATGTTCACCGAAGCCTTCGACACCCGGTAAAGGAGTCCGTAGCTGCTGGAGGCCTCGGAGATCGAACCCATGCGCGAGGAGATGAAGGCCATCGTGCCGCGTTGTGCCGACAGGCACGGCATTACCACAGGGATCAGGCGCATTGCGGCGAGGACATTGGTGCGCATTACGAGATCGAAGGTGGGGTCATCAGGGGGCTTCTGGGTGCTTGAATCGCGCGGCCCAAATACCCCGGCATTCATCACGACGACGTCAAAGCGCTCGCCGTCAAGTTGCCAGCCAAGCCCGGCCACGTCCTCGACCGATCCGACGTCGAGCTTGAGCGGATGGACCCCCAGATCGCGAAGGCGCAACCGATGCTCCTCGCTGCGGTAGGTTGCATGGACCTGCCACCCGGAATCTCGGTACTGCCGGGTGAACTCAAAGCCGATGCCTCGGGAGGCACCGAGCACAAGTGCGCCGGGCATCAAAGCGTCTCCAGGGTTGAAGCCGTGTCGATCACAGGAGTTCGACAGCCATCGCGGTTGCCTCACCGCCGCCGATGCAAAGCGCGGCCACGCCGCGCCTGCCGCCGGTCTTGCGCAGTGCGCCGAGCAGCGTCACGAGGATGCGCGCTCCCGAGGCGCCGATCGGATGGCCGAGCGCGCAGGCACCGCCATGGAGGTTGACTTTCGCGTGCGGAAGTTCGAACTCGGCGATCGCGGCCATCGTGACCACCGCAAAGGCTTCGTTGATCTCATACAGATCGACGTCCTGGGCCCGCCAGCCCGCCTTGTCGAGAAGCTTGTGCAGGGCACCCACCGGCGCGGTGGTGAACCACTCGGGCTGCTGTGCGTGAGTGCTGTGGCCCACGATGCGCGCAAGCGGTACGCAACCGTGTGTGCGGGCGGTGCTTTCGCGCATCAGCACGAGCGCGGCTGCGCCGTCGGAGATCGACGAGGCGTTGGCGGCAGTGATCGTGCCGTCCCTCCTGAAGGCTGGACGCAAGCCTGGAATCTTGTCGAGTTGCGCCTTGAAGGGCTGCTCGTCGCGGAGTATCTGCTGCTCGCCATTCTTCCCGGCGACTGTAACCGGCGCAATCTCCCAGGCAAAGCTGCCATCCTCGTTGGCCTTTTGCGCACGCTCGGTGGATGCGATCGCAAAAGCATCCTGAGCCTCTCGGCTGAAGTGGTACTTCGCTGCGCAATCCTCGGCGAATACACCCATGGCCTTGCCGCGCTGGTACGCGTCCTCGAGGCCGTCAACGGCCATGTGGTCATAGGTTGTGACGGCGCCGTAGCGATAACCCTTGCGGGCATTGACGAGCAGGTGTGGCGCGTTGGTCATGCTCTCCATGCCGCCAGCAACCATCAGGTCGACGCTGCCCGCAAGCAACAGATCATGGCCGAACATTGCTGCCTTCATGCCCGAACCGCACATCTTGCTGATGGTGGTGGCCCCCGCCGAGGTGGGGAGTCCCGCCTTGAGCGCCGCCTGCCGCGCCGGCGCCTGTCCCTGTCCTGCCATCAGACAGCAGCCCATGATCACCTCCTCGACCAGATCGGGACTCACGCCGGCACGCTTGACCGCGGCAGCGATCGCTACCGCACCAAGATCGTGGGCGGCCAGACCGGCAAAGTCGCCGAGCATCGACCCCATCGGGGTGCGGGCGGCCGACACAATCACGACGGAATCCTTCATGGCAATTGCTCCTGTAGAGGAATCGTGGGGTGCGGAAAGTTCAGCGGCCAAGCTGCCGCCGTATGCTGCGCCGGAGGTGGGAAGAAACAGGTTTTCATGCTGCTTGCCGCGGAGGATCACTGTTCAGCGGGTGTCGGCGAAGAGTTCACGGCCGATGAGCATACGGCGAATCTCGGAGGTGCCGGCGCCGATCTCGTAGAGCTTGGCGTCGCGCCAGAGCCTTCCGGTCGGGTAGTCGTTGATGTAGCCGTTTCCGCCTAGCGTCTGGATGGCCTCGCCAGCCATCCAGGTGGCTTTCTCGGCAGCCCAGAGGATCGCGCCTGCAGCGTCCTTGCGCAGACTGCGCACATCCACGGTGCCGTTGCGGCTCTGATCACACTGACGGCCCACCGCATAGACGTAAGCGCGCGTGGCCATCATGGTGGTGTACATGTCGGCGAGCTTGCCCTGCATGAGCTGGAACTCGCCGATCGGCTGACCGAACTGCTTGCGGTCGTGCACATAGGGCAGCACCACGTCCATGCAAGCAGCCATGATCCCGAGGGGACCACCAGCAAGCACTGCGCGCTCGAAGTCGAGTCCGCTCATCAGCACGCTGACGCCGCGCCCCAGTCCGCCGAGCACCCGGTCGGCCGGGACTTCACAGTTCTCGAAGACGAGCTCGCCGGTGTGCGAGCCCCGCATGCCGAGCTTGTCGAGCTTTTGCGCTACCCGAAATCCCGGGCTGCCCTTGTCCACAAGAAACGCGGTAATACCACGTGGTCCAGCTTCCACGTCGCTTTTGGCATAGACCACGGTCACATCGGCGTCGGGTCCGTTGGTGATCCACATCTTGCTGCCGTTGAGCAACCAGTGGTCGCCGCGAAAATCGGCACGGGTACGCATCGAGACCACATCCGAGCCAGCATTGGGTTCGCTCATCGCCAGCGCTCCCACCATCTCACCCGTGATCAACCCCGGCAGATAGCGCTCCTTCTGCGCATCGCTGCCGTTGCGAAAGATCTGGTTCACGCAGAGGTTCGAATGCGCGCCGTAGGACAGCCCCACCGAGGCTGAACCGCGTGAAATCTCCTCCATGGCCACGATATGGGCCAGATAGCCAAGGCCCGCACCGCCGTAGTGTTCGTCGACCGTGATCCCGAGGAGACCCATGTCGCCGAACTTGCGCCAGAGGTCCATCGGAAACTGGTCGCTGCGGTCGATCGCGCCGGCGCGCGGAGCAATCTCCCGGGCAACAAAATCCTGTAGCGCCAAACGCAACTGACCGATGTCGTCGCCCAGATCAAACTGAAGGCCAGGAATCTCCATCCAGTCGTCTCCTTGGGTTTGGGAAGGCTATGTGGAGCGGGCGGGCCCGCTGCGGGTCGGGCTCGCTGTGGCGGGCAACACCACGGGGTGGGCACCTGCGCGCGCCCGGCCCCATGCAGCTGCGCCCCTATTGTCCAACATCCGGCGGCAAGTGGAGTGTCGCACGGACGACTTTGGTGCACTACACTCGCTTTCGCGAGTGAGGATGGTGCACCCCCGGGCTGCGCAGAGCCCTGCCGCTGGCCGCGAACTACTCTGGCGTCGATCGCATAAATGGCGTTACCCGCGTGAATGGCCCTGCCCGTAGCGCTCCGGCATGAACCCTCAGGAACAGGAACTCCACTACCCGCTCGGCGATCGAGTGCCGGCTGGTGGTGCGCGCCTCGATCTGCGCGAGGGCATCGCGTGGATCCGCATGCCTTTGCCGTTTGCGCTTGACCATATCAACCTCTGGCTTCTACGCGATTGCTTCGACGGACGCGAGGGCTGGACGCTGGTCGATTGCGGCGCGTCCACCGCAGCGACCCGGGAATGCTGGTCGAAACTCATCGATTCGCCGCAGGGTGGTGGCGGGCTCGACGGGCTGCCGATTCTGCGCGTTCTCTGTACGCACATGCATCCTGACCATGTGGGGCTCGCGGCGATGCTCGCCCGGCGCTTTGACTGTGCGCTCTGGATGACCGTTGGCGAATACGCCCTTTGCAGAATCCTGGCGCAACCTCCCAGTGACGCGCAGGACGGGTTGGTGCTGGCCTTCTACCGCAGCCTCGGCATGGCCGATCCCGCGTCGCAGGCGCTCGGTGCACGCCGTGGCAGCCATGCCTTCCATCGGCTGGTGCCTGAGCTTCCCCGGCGTTTCCGGCGAATCCGCGACGGCGAGTCGATCCGAATCGGTCGCCGCAACTGGAAAGTGATCACCGGGTGCGGTCACTCACCAGAGCACGCATGCCTCTACAGCGATTGCAGCGCCGCAGACCAGCTGTCCGCTGTCGGCGGTGCCGAACACCCACAGACCGCGCTTGGCCGTGCCACGATCCATCAGCGCACCGGCAGTTGTGCTGATGGCCGGAGCCCTGGCAGCAGCAGCGCCAACGATCCGATCCTGATCTCTGGGGACATGGTGTTGCCGCGCATTTCGACCAACACCGCAGTCTGGGAAATCGAGCCCGAGTCCAATCCGGTGCAGTGGTATCTCGACTCGATCAGGCGGCTATCCGGATGCAACCCCCAGACGATGGTGCTGCCCTCGCACGGCAGGCCGTTTGTGGGGCTGCATCGGCGCATCGAACAGCTGTGCCTTCACCATGAGGAGCGGCTCGAGGAGGTACGGCACGCCTGCGCGGACAGGATCTGCAGTGCGCTCGACATTGTTCCGATCATGTTCAGGCGTCCCCTCGATGACCACCAGCTTGGATTCGCGCTCGGAGAGGCGCTTGGCCATCTGCATGCGCTGTGGTACGCAGGCGAACTCACACGCCGGATCGATGACAGCGGCGTGATGCGTTTTCGCGCCACGCAAGCAGAGATCCAGGGTGTCGGTGCGCCCAACAAGCACTGATCGGACTCCGGGGCCCTTGCCTGGGCTCAAGGGCTCGAGGGCTCAGGGGCTCACGCGGTGGAGCGCGCATGAAACAGCCGGGCTGACGTGCAGTCTGTATCGCGGCGCGAAAGCCGGAATCGAAGAAAACGATGTGATCATCCCGGGTTTCGCCCACGTGCTTCCAAGGGCGGAGCCTGCACCCCTTCGGCCTGGAGTGTGGCATCAACCGCCTCCTCCCACCCGCGGTTCGCGGCAGGCGAGGCGGGACTTGGATGAAGGATGCGAATGACCCGCGGCACCTTTCCCATGTGCCCCAAGCGTTGCACCGCACTGTGCAAACGATCCGCAGCAAAGCCACCCACGCCGATCAGTACCGTTGCCTGCAGGATCGTGATTGCGGCGTCAAGATGGCGCATACAGTGCCGATCCAGTTCGGACCGTTCGCCGCGGGGCAACTGATCCGGAGTCCGGTTGCGCCCCGAGGTCTCAAGAAAGACGAGAGGACAGTAATTGATCACGAAGTGGCGGGCAAAGAACTGTTCGGCGCGTCCGTAGCGCGAGGCCGCCCAACCCCAGAGTCGCCTGCCGCTCACCTCGGAGCGGGTCGTTTCCCAGCCTCGAATCGGCCGCCGTGGGTGCTGCAGTGCAGGCCGATCGATCGAAGCGCGCAGGCCCATCCAGTCACGGACGCTTGCGACTTCGCCGAATGGGATACCCGTCTGCATCATCCCGAAAGGCCCGGGATTCATGCCGAGCAGCAGCACCGGTCGCGTCCCGCTTGCGAATCGATGCACATACTCCCGGTATGGGCCCATTGCGTAGCGAAGCGGGTTGTAGACATGGGCGACGGGTGCGGCGAAAGCCAACGCATCGACTGCGTCCCGCAGGAGTTCGGCGGCGCGCACGAGGTCGTCGGCAACGCTTTCTGGCATGGAGTAGGGCTGCTCGGGCTGATTGGGCCGATTCGGCCGATTCGGCCGATTGGGCTGGTTGGACCGCAGGGGTCGGAGGGGCGGTCGAGGCGGCTGGGCCGGATGCTTCGGTTGGCGGCTGAGTTTAGCCCCAGGCCAACCGCACAGCGCGCGTTGAGCGCGCATGGTTGCCCTTTCTCGCCGGATCCTCGCGCCGATCCGGGTCATCTGTTGCGATGGATCGCCTCTGGCGTGTAAGGCTTGGTCGCGGCTCGCGACCTGGGCTGTGTAGCGTCCAGGTAGCGCCCGGGTAGCACGTGGATAGTGGCCCGGTAGTCCCAGCCTGGTGATGGCCTCGTGGGCAGAAAGCGCAGCGAGCCAACCCGATCGCGGCGCTCCCCGATCACGACCATCGCCTCCGAACGGGAGCCCATCAACCCTGAGACCGACCCCCGAGAATCCCCGTCATGTCCATTCCCTTGCCGCAACCCATGCCCTCGTGGCCGCCCGATGCAGCCTTCGAGGATCTGCTCGACCCCTGCAACGACTTTGTCTTTCGCAAGCTCTTTCAGACCCACCCCGATCTGCTCGAGGCAATGGTCAATGACCTGCGCGCGGGCGCAGTCAATGACCTGCGCACAGCCGCAACCTGCGACCCCACCACCGAGCCGCTCCACGCCCCGGTCCCGCAGTTGCGCGGCCTTTGCATCGGCAACACCGAACTGCTCCCCGAGCAACTGTTCGGCAAGAACGTGCGCTTTGACGTGTGCGCATTCGACGACTCCGGCCGCATCGTGCTCGCCGAATGCGATGCGCGCCACCGCAAGGGCTTTGCCCGGCGCGTGGTGTACTACCTGTGCAAGGCCCTCAGCCGGCCGCTGCGCCAGGGCGCCTCCTACGACACGGTGCGCCCGGTGCTGGCGCTGCACATCCTCAAGTTCGTGATCCTGCCGCAAGCGGCCAACGCACAGCGGCCGCTCTCCTCGTTTCGGCTGCGTCGTGCCGATGGCCTTGACTACGCCGAACTCAACGCGGGCGAGCCTCCGCTCGAGGCGATCGTGGTGGAACTGCCCAAGATCAAGGCGCTCTGGTATGCCTACCTCGCGCTGGGAGGCTGCAGCGCCTTGGGCGCCGAGGCGCTGCGGCTGCGCAGACTTCTCAACACTGCGGCCTACAATTGGGCCTTGTTTCTTGCACGACCCGGGGGATTGACGATGAACGACATCACGCATGGGCCAACCCGCAGGGCGATCCTTGAGGCGGTACGGATCAGCGCCGATCCGCTGCAGCGCTCGCTGGCCGAGCAGCAGGAGAAGTACCTGCGCGACCGGCAGGCGGAACTCGACGAGGCGCGGGAGGAAGGCGAAGCGTTTGGCGTGGCGAAGGGCGAAGCGATCGGCGTGGCGAAGGGCGAAGCGCTCGGCGCTGCGAAAGGCCGGGCCGAAATCCTCGGCAAGCTGCTTCAATTACGCTTCGCGACGCTTCCCGATTGGGCCTCGCAGGCGATGGCCCTGGGCACGGAAGACGATTTCAACCGCTGGTCGGCCCGACTGTTCACCGCCCGGACGGTTGAGGAAGTCTTCAACGCCTGATC
>Ga0194116_10001012_pt1 | contig 43362 bp, 46 predicted proteins | sample TA2MahsurfametaG_4_FD_148617 | JGI IMG/M metagenome (GOLD analysis project Ga0194116, IMG submission 148617) | Freshwater microbial communities from Lake Tanganyika, Tanzania - TA2015008 Mahale S9 surface | ecosystem: Environmental > Aquatic > Freshwater > Lake | place: Tanzania: Lake... | reverse complement strand
AAGTCGGCGACGCACCGCCAGATCTGGTTCCGCGTCGACAAGGGCCAGTTCGCCGACAAGCGCGTCCGCCAGGCCGTCGCGCTGACGTTGGACCGCGAGAAGATGGTCGAGAAGCTCCTCGGCGGGCGCGGTACGGTCGCGAACGACCAGGTCATCTTCGACCTCTACCCGTACCACTCGGGCACGGTGGCGCAGCGCACCAAGGACATCGAGGCCGCCAAGGCCCTGCTCGCCGAGGCGGGCGCCGAGGGTCTGACCGCGGAGTTCAACTTCATCGAGGGCCAGGAGATGCCGGGCCTCGCCCAGCTGGTCCAGGAGGGCTGCGCCGAGGCCGGCATCACGCTGAACCTGGTCGGCGCCGACTATGGCACCTACTACGGCAAGTACTGGTGCCCGGCCGAGCCGGCCGATCCGCCGTGCTCGGGCGCGTCGGAGTTCGGCATCGTCGACTACGGCCACCGCGGCACCCCGAGCGTGTACCTCAACGCGGCGCTCGCCACGGGCGGCGTGTGGAACTCCTCGCAGTACGCGAACGACGCGTTCATGGGGGCGTTCGGCGAGTTCCAGTCGGCCGCGGACGTGGAGGGCCAGACGGCCGCCGCGGCCAAGATCGAGGCCAACCTGAACGACGAGGTCCCGGTGGCGATCGCCTACACGATCAACGCCCTGGCCTGCTACTCCAACAAGTACCAGGGCGTGGCGAACACGGCCATGGGCTTCACCTTCCTCGAGGCGGCCAGCCAGGTCTAGCCCCGACGAGGGAACCGCACGACCGGGGGCGGCGGGCTTCGGCCCGCCGCCCCTTTTTCGTGGGCGCGCCGTTCCGCCATCTGGGCGGCCGGGTTGCCGCCCGTAAGCGGATATGGGATAACTCCGCCTGCGTGGCCGTCCGGGCCACCGGCGAGACGAAGAGGAGAGGGACGGGCACCGACGCAGAGCGCGCCGCACGCATGGGCGCACCCGACTGCCGCCGGCCCACCCGCGACGACCCGACCCGATGCTCCGCTTCCTGATCCGCCGCATCGCCCTCGGCCTCGTCACCCTGCTGCTCCTGACCGTGATCGTGTTCGCGCTGTCGAACGTGATCCCGGGCGACGTCGGTCGCCAGATCCTCGGCCCGTTCGCGCCGCAGGAGTCGGTCGACGAGCTCAACCAGCGGCTCGGCACCGACCAGCCGCTGTACACCCAGTACCTGAACCGCATGGCGGATTACGCGCGGGGCGACCTCGGCGAGTCGTACGCCTCACGCGAGTCGGTGGCCAACCTGATCGGGGAGTCCTTCTGGGCCTCTGCGAAGCTCGCGCTGCTCGCGCTGCTCGTGACGATCCCGCTGGCGGTGATCGCCGGCGTCTACGCCGCCCTCAAACGCGGGTCGATCTTCGACCGCGTGATCGTGACGGTCAGCCTCGCCGGTTCGTCCTTGCCCGAGTTCGTCACGGCCACGTTCATCATCGTCACGCTCGGCGTGTCGCTGAGCATCTTCCCGGTGCTCGCGCGCCCGCCGGACGGGGCGGACCCGCTCACCCAGCTCTACTACCTCGCCATGCCGATCATGGCGCTCGTGATCGTCTACTTCGGGTACATCGCGCGCATGGCGCGGGCCGGCGTGATCGCCGCGCTCGAGGCCGACTACACGCGCACCGCGGTGATGAAGGGCCTCAAGCGCGGCGTCGTGATCCGCCGCCACGTCCTGCGCAACGCGCTCCTGCCGACGATCTCCGTCGTCGCCACGCAGACCGGCTACCTGTTCGGCGGCCTCCTCGCCGTCGAGCTGATCTTCAACTACAACGGCCTCGGCCGCCTGCTCGTGACCGCCGCCCGCGACAAGGACCTGCCGCTGCTGAGCGCGGGCGTGCTCGTGATCGGCATCGTCTACATGATCGCGACGCTCCTGGCCGACATCCTGATCTCGATCCTCAACCCGCGCGTGCGCCTCGGGGAGGACGGATGAGCGCCGTCGACCCGACCGTGCTCGAGCCCGAGCCCCTCAAGGACGCCGGCGCCGCCGCGGACCGGCGCTCCGCGCGCCGCGAGAGGCTGCGCCTGCTGGTGCGCAACCCGTCGGCGATCATCGGCGGCGCGATCCTGATCTTCTGGATCATCTGCGCGGTCTTCGGCGACGTGATCGCCCCCTACAGCCCGTTCGCGACCGACTTCGACGGCCACCTGCCGCCCGGTGGCACGCACATCCTCGGCACCGACCAGCTCGGCCGCGACGTCCTCTCCCGCGTGATCATCGGCGCCCGCGACGTCCTCATCGCCGCCCCGATCTGCGCGACCATCGGCGTCGGCCTCGGCACGCTGATCGGCCTGCTGATGGGCTACTACCGCGGCTGGCTCGACGACGGGCTCGGGCGCATCATCGAGGCCTTCCTGGCCCTGCCCGTGCCGCTCGTCGCGCTGCTCACGCTGGCGGCGCTCGGCTCGTCGACCACGACGGTGGTCCTCACCGTCGGCATCTTCTTCACGCCGATCGTGGCCCGCACCGTGCGCGCCGCGGTCCTCGCCGAGCGCGAGAACGACTACGTGCAGGCCGCCAAGCTGCGCGGCGAGAACGGGCTCTACATCATGTTCCGGGAGATCCTCCCGAACATCACCGGCCCGATCGTCGTCGAGTTCACGGTCCGCATCGGCTACGCGGTCTTCACGATCGCCTTCCTCTCCTTCCTCGGCGTCGGCATTCAGCCGCCGACCCCCGACTGGGGCCTGATGGTGTCCGAGGAGTACGCGCTGATCATCGGCGGCTACTGGTGGGTGACGGTGTTCCCGGCGCTGGCCATCGCCAGCCTCGTGATCGCCGTCAACCTGGTCGCCGACGCCCTGCAGGAGGTCAACGAGCGATGAGCGCCACCGAGCAGCGCACGGCCGCGCTCAAGGTCGAGGACCTCGAGGTCGCCTACGACGTCCGCGGCGTGCTGCGGCCCGTCCTGCGCGGCGTCTCGTTCGAGATCCAGCCGGGCGAGGCCTACGGCCTCGTCGGCGAGTCGGGCTGCGGCAAGTCGACGACGGCCTTCGCCGCGGTCCGCTACCTGCCGGGCAACGGCCACATCACGGGCGGGCGCACGCTGATCGGCGGCGACGACGTCACGGCGATGGGCGACGAGGCGCTGCGCGAGCTGCGCGCCAGCCGCATCTCGATGGTCTACCAGGACCCGGGGCAGTCGCTCAACCCCACGATCAAGGTGGGCCGGCAGGTCGCGGAGGCGTTCGCCGTCCTCGGCGCCTCGAAGGACGAGGCCCGCGAGCGCGCCGTCGAGGCGCTGCGCCGCGTGCGCATCGCCGACGCCGAGCGCGTGATGGAGCGCTATCCCTACCAGCTCTCCGGCGGCATGCAGCAGCGCGCCGTGATCGCGATGGCGCTGGCCTGCGACCCGCAGCTCCTGATCCTCGACGAGCCCACCACGGGCCTCGACGCGACGGTGGAGGCCGAGGTGCTCGACCTCGTCGCCACCCTCCGCGACGAGACGGGGGCGGCGATCCTCCTGATCGCCCACAACCTCGGCGTCGTGCGCCGCACCTGCGACCGCGTCGGCGTCATGTACGCGGGCCGCATCGTGGAGGAGGGCATCGCCGGCGAGGTGTTCGACGACCCGCAGCACCCGTACACCGTCGGCCTCCTGCGCTGCCTGCCGCGCCGCGGCGCCGCCAAGAGCGAGCGCCGCCTCGACACGATCCCGGGCTCCCTGCCCCTGATCGGCACGCCGCTGCCCGCCTGCGTCTTCGAGGACCGCTGCACCCTGGCCACCGCGGAGTGCCGGACGGTGCTGCCGACCGCCGCGCACCCGCGTCCCGACCGCACCGTGTTCTGCCATCACCTCGACCGCGTCGGCGAGCTCGTGGCGGCTCCGGTCACGGCGGCCGTCGGCGAGGTCGCGCCGGGCGACGTGGTGCTCCAGCTCGAGGACGTCTCGAAGACCTTCCGGCAGGGCGGGCACGAGGTGCGCGCCCTGGTCGGCGTCGACCTCGAGCTGCGGGCCGGCGAGACGCTCGGGCTCGTGGGCGAGTCGGGCTCCGGCAAGACGACGCTCGCGAAGGCGATCCTCGGCATCCACGCCGCCGACCAGGGTGGCGTGATCCGCCTCGACAGGGAGACGCTCGCCGGGCTGACCACGCAGCGCCCCGCCGACGCCCGGCGCGCGATCCAGATCATCTTCCAGAACCCCGACTCGGCGCTGAACCGCTCGAAGACCGTGCGCTCGATCCTGTCGCGCGCCCTCTCGAAGCTCGCCGGCCTGACGGGCCAGGCGGCCGAGGACCGGCTCGAGAAGATCCGCGACGAGGTCGTGCTGTCGCCGCGGCACCTCGACCTCAAGCCGCGCCAGCTCTCGGGCGGCCTCAAGCAGCGCGTCGCGATCGGCAACGCCTTCGCGGGCGACCCGCGCATCGTCGTCTGCGACGAGCCGACGAGCGCCCTCGACGTGTCCGTGCAGGCCGCGATCCTCAACCTCCTCGCCGACCTCCAGCGCGACGAGCAGGCCTCCTACATCGTGCAACCTCCTCGCCGACCTCCAGCGCGACGAGCAGGCCTCCTACATCGTGATCTCGCACGACCTCGGCGTCGTGCGCTACCTGTCGGACCGGATCGCCGTGCTGTACCTCGGCCGGCTGATGGAGGTGGGCGACGCCGCCACCGTGTTCGCGGGGCCGCACCACCCGTACACCGAGGCGCTGCTCTCCGCCGTGCCGAGCGTCGACGGCGACCCGCCCGCGCGCATCCGCCTCGAGGGCGAGGTGCCGTCCGCGATCGACGTGCCGTCGGGCTGCGTCTTCCACACGTCGGGCTGCGTCTTCCACACGCGCTGCCCGCGCGCCATCGAGGGCACCTGCGAGGCGTCCGAGCCGCCGCTCGTCGAGGTCGAGACCGGGCACATGATGCGCTGCCACATCCCGATCGACGAGCTGCGGCGCCTCCAGGGCTCGGACGCCGACTAGTCGAGCAGCCCGGCCTCGACCGGGTCGCCGAGTTCCCGGGCGCGCCGCTCGACGAACTCGATCAGCTCGGCCTCGACGGCGTCGTCGAGGGGCGGCCGCTCGTAGGCCTCGAGCAGCTCGTCGACGCGGGCCGATGCGCGCGTGGCGTGGTCGGGCCGCCCGGCCCGGGTCCAGCGGTCGAAGTTGTCCGTCGTGCCCACGCTCGGCCGCCAGAAGCAGTCGCGGAAGCGCTCGAGGGTGTGCGCGGCGCCGAAGAAGTGGCCGGCGTGGTCGACGCGGGCCGATGCGCGCGTGGCATGGTCGGGCCGCCCGGCCCGGGTCCAGCGGTCGAAGTTGTCCGTCGTGCCCACGCTCGGCCGCCAGAAGCAGTCGCGGAAGCGCTCGAGGGTGTGCGCGGCGCCGAAGAAGTGGCCGGCGTGGCCGACCTCGGCGTGCGCGTCGAAGGCGATCGTCTCGTCGGTGATGCGCACCGGCGTGAACTGGTGCTGGAGCAGGTCGAGCAGCTCGACGTCGGCGGCGAACTTCTCGAAGGAGGTGACGAGGCCGCCCTCGAGCCAGCCGGCGGTCTGCCAGCAGACGTTGGCGCCGGCGAGGAAGGCGGAGGCGAGCGTGTTGAAGGCCTCGTAGCCGGCCTGGAAGTCGACGGCGGGGCTCGCGGTGAGGGTGCCGCCGCCCGAGCGCCAGGGGATGCCGAGGCGGCGCGCGATCTGGCCGGAGGCGTAGAGGCCGAAGGCGGACTCGGGCCCGCCGAAGGCGGGGGAGCCCGTCTTCATGTCGGTGCTCGAGAGGAACGACCCCATCACGCACGGCGTGCCGGGACGGATCAGCTGCACGAGCGCGACGCCCGCGAGGACCTCGGCGGTCTGCTGCACGAGCGCCGCCGGGACGCTGACGGGCGCCATCGCGCCCATCAGCAGGAACGGGGTGATGATCACGGCCTGCCCGGCCGCGGCGTAGGCGAGGATGCCCTCGAGCATGCGCTCGTCGAAGTTCAGCGGCGAGTTGACGTTGCAGTTGGCGAAGATGACCGGCTGGCGCTCGATCGCCTCGCGTCCGCCGAAGACGATCTCGGCCATGCGGATGCAGTCCTCGGCGGCGACCGTCGACGAGGGCTCGCCCGACCAGACCAGGTCGGTCAGGCGGATCATGGCCTGCGTGCGCAGGAGATGGCGGACGTCGAGCGGGAGGTCGTTCGGCTCGACCACGTTGCGCCCCGGGGTGTCCAGCACGCCGGAGGCCTGCACCAGCATCACCAGCCGCCGGAAGTCCTCGAAGGTGCCGTCGCGGCGCTCGTCGCCGCGGCGCACGAAGGGCGGTCCCTGGGCGGCGCAGAAGACCATCGCGTCGCCGCCGATCTCGAGGCTGCGCTCCGGGTTGCGGGCGGCGAGGGTGAACGCGCGCGGCGCGAGCGCGAGCTGCGCGCGCAGGAACGCCGGGTCGAGGCGCACGACGTCGCCGTCGACCGCCTGCCCGGCCTCCGCCAAGAGCCGCCGCGCCTCCGGATGGTCGAAGCGGATCCCGACCTCGGCGACGAGCCGCTCCCAGCCGCGGTCGATCGCCTCGAGGTCGTCCCCGCCGAGGGGCTCGTAGCGGGGCATGCGGTTCTCGAACATGGCAGGTGGCGGGCGCCGCGCAGCGCGGTTCCCCGTCGGAGTCTGGCGCGTCCTGAACGGATGCGCAACGCCGATTCGCAGCGCCCGCCGTACACTGCCGCCGTGAAGATCGCCTCCGTCGAGGTCCGGCGCTACCGGACGATCTGGGGCAACCCGGTCCGCATGGCCTGGGACCCGACGCCGCGCACCCTGCAGGACGCCGACGTCGTGGTGGTCACGGCCGACGATGGCACGGTGGGGATCGGCGCGGGCGACGATCTGCCCGACGCGGACCTCCTGGCCCGCAAGCTGGTCGGGGTCGATCCGCGCCGCACCGACCTCGTGCACGCGATCTGCGCCGGCGTGGACCTCCACCGCGGCCGCCCGTGGACCGTCGAGCTGGCCTGCTTCGACCTCGCCGCGCGGGCCGCGGGCGAGCCGCTCTGGCGGTTCCTCGGCGGGCGCTCCGAGGCGCTGCTCGCCTACGCGTCGACGGCGGAGGCCGTCGACCCCGACGAGCGCGTCGAGCGCGCGGCGCACATGGCGCTGGCGGGCTTTCGGGCGATCAAGCTGCGGATCCCGCAGGGCGCGGGCTGGCGGGAGGCGCTGGCCCTGGCCGTCCGGGTGCGCGACGCGCTCGGCCCGGAGGTCGAGCTGATGCTCGACGCCAACCAGGGCTGGCGGATGCCCGGCGACACGACGCGCCCGTGGGACGCGGCCGAGGCCGCGCTGTGCGCGCGCGGCCTGGAGGAGCTCGGGCTGTTCTGGCTCGAGGAGCCCCTGCCCACCGCCGACGTGCGCGGCTACGCCGAGCTGCGGGGGCGCACGGGCCTGCGGATCGCCGCGGGGGAGATGGTGCGGGGGGCGCACGAGGCGCGCGACCTGCTCGTCCACGGCGGCGTCGACGTCCTGCAGTGCGACGTCGCGCTGTCCGGCGGCATCACCCTGCAGTGCGACGTGGCGCTGTCCGGCGGGATCACCGGCGCGCGGCGCCTCGCCGGGCTCACGGACCTGCACAACCGCTGGTGGTCGCCGCACACCTGGACCAACGGGATCGGCCTGCTCTTCAACCTGCACGCGGCGCTCGCCCTGTCGGCCTGCCCGTACGTCGAGGTGCCGTTCGACCCGCCCGGCTGGAGCCCCGACCGGCGCGACTGGCTCCTGCCCGCGCCGCTCTTCCCCGGCGAGGATGGCCTGATCCGCCCGCCGGACGGCCCGGGCCTCGGGATCCCGACGGACCTTGCCTGGCTCGAGCCGAACCGGCTCGGCTAGTCCTCGTCGCCCCAGCCCGCGAGCGGGATCAGGGGCAGGGCCGCCGCCGAGCCGACCGCGGCGAGCAGGGCGGCGAGCGCGGTGGGGCGGAACGACTCCGGCAGGTCGTCGAGCGCCCGCCACTCGATGCGGTCGAGGTACGGGTCGCCCGCGTGGTCGGTCGGGCCGGGCTCGCCCTCCACGATGCGGCCGCGCAGGATCACCTCGACGGCGCCGCCGTCCCCGGTGTAGGTGTCAGGGCCGTCGAGCACGAGCACGGCGCCCTCCACGGCGACGTCGACGCCGGTCTCCTCGACCAGCTCACGCCGCGCCGCCTCGGCGATCGACTCGCCCGGGTCGGCGTTGCCGCCCGGCAGGCACCAGAACGCCTTCTGCTTGCGCTTGGCGTGGCGCACCAGGAGGATCCGGCCGTCGCGCTCGACGAGGACACGGGCCTTCAGGCGGGGGTTGCGGTTGCGGCCCATGACGCGGGCATCCTAGCCGCGCGGCCCGCGCGTCCCCGAAAACGGCTCGACCCCCGCCGGAGCGGGGGCCGAGACGAGAGGAGAGAGAGGAGGGTGGAGAGGAAAGCGGAGGTCAGACGCGCCGCGTGCGGAGCGGGCGCTGGAGCCACGACCGGCCGCCCTTGGCGGCGGCGGGGCGCTTGTCCGAGGCGGCGAACAGGAAGTCGAACGCCGGGATCGGAGCGGTGTACGAGGTCTTGTGGGAGATGGACTCGAGCTTCATGATGGCCGCAGGTTACCGGAGATCATTCGGCTACGTCAAGTGAGAACCTGTAAATGTTCGGTAATGGTCGGGATCAGAGAAGGATCCCCGTCGAAACAGCGTCTGTAAATGTTCGGTAATGGTCGGGATCAGAGAAGGATCCCCGTCGAAACAGCGTGTTCCCGCCCCGATCATCGGCCAGGCCTCGCCCCATCCGGCCCCGGAAACAGCTCGGCCCCCGCCGGAGCGTGGGCCGAGACTGAAGGAGGAGAGGAGGGTGGAGAGGAAACTGGGTCAGACGCGCTTCGAGCGCAGCATGCGCCGCGGCCACCGCGCCACGGTGTCCGGGCGCTCGGGGTTCGTGCGGTGAACGGCCTTCGGCTGGCCGAAGAGGAGGGAGAGGGCGGCGATGGGCTGCATGGGTATCGTCTCGTGGGTCGGCGAGGGGTGGTATTTCCCTCGTACGACCGGTACACTACCAAAGGATCTTCGGCGAACACAACCCTCAAGCCGTAAATCTTCGGTAAATCCGCATGCACCCCATTGATTGGCAGATCATCCAGATCCTCCAGGAGGACGGCAAGACCACCTACGGCGACCTCGCCAAGCGGGTCGGGCTGTCGCAGGCCGCCGTCCACGAGCGCGTCAAGAAGCTCGAGGCGCGCGGCGTCATCACGGGCTATCGCGCGGTCGTCGACGCGGACGCGCTCGGCTACGGCGTCGTGGCGTTCGTCTTCGTTGACAACGCCGCCTTCGACATCCCGGACTTCACCGAGCGCCTCCAGGCGCTGCCGAATGTGCTCGAGTGCCACGCGGTGGCCGGGGAATGGGCCTACCTGCTGAAGGTGCGCGCCGAGAGCACCATCGAGCTCGAGCGCGTCCTGCACCAGATCCGCACGATGAACGACGTGCACCGCACGCACTCCGTGATCGGGCTCTCGACGGCCTTCGAGACCACGCTCCTGCCGATGCCGGTGGAGCAGGCCGAGGCCGCGGAGGAGCCCCCGCAGACGATCCGCCGGAAGTCCGCCTAGGCCTCGACGATCGCGCGGCGCTCGATCCGGCCGTCGCGGATCATGAAGGCGCGCACGTCGGGCGGCTCCGCGCCGAGGCTGACGATCACGTAGGCGGCGTCCGGCCAGTGCGCGATCTCGACGTCGGTGCGCGACGGGAAGGCCGGGCTCTCGACGTGGCTGTGGTAGATCGCGGCGACGGCCTCCTCGACGTCCTCCGCCACGGGGTCGACGCCGAAGTCGCGCTCGATCTCGCCGAGGATGCGCAGCAGGTCCTGGCTCTCGATGGTGTAGAAGAACGGGCTCGGCTCGCCGTTGACCGCCGGGTAGAAGCGCTCCACGACGCCATCCCGGCCGCCGAGGATGCCGCAGGCCTCGTTCGGGAGGCCGGCGCGGGCGTGGGCGACGAGCTCGTCCCTCAGCGCGCGGGGCAGGACGAGCGGCGCCCCGTCTACCACCAGAGACGATCCTCCATCAGCTCCTCGAGGTCCTCGCCGTCGCGCTCCTCGAAGAGGCCGGCGGAGGCGTAGCGCGCACCGCCGTCGGCGAACACCGTCACCACGTTCTGGTCGGGGGCCATCTCGCCGGCCACGCGCAGGGCGACGCTGAGCGCGGCACCGCAGGAGACGCCGATCCAGATGCCCTCGCGCCGCAGCGCCTGGCGCATCGTGAGCACGGACTCCGTGTTGGTGACGAGCAGCTTGCGGTCGAGTTGCGTCACGTCGAGGATCTCGGGCGTGTAGCCGTCCTCGAGCGAGCGCAGGCCCATCACGGACTCGCCCTGCAGGGGCTCGGCGGCGACGATCTGGACGTCGGGGTTGGCCTCGCGCAGCGCGCGGCCGACGCCCATCAGGGTGCCGCCGGTGCCGAGGCCGGCCACGAAGGCGTCGACCTTGCCGTCGAGGGCCTCCAGGATCTCGGGGCCCGTCGTGCGGTAGTGGGCGCCGGGGTTCTCCGGGTTGGCGTACTGGAACGGCATGTAGACCGACGGGTCGGCCGCCGCCAGCTCGCGGGCCAGGGCGACGCCGCCGTTCGAGCCGAGCTCGCCGGGGGAGAACACGATCTCGGCGCCGTACATCGAGATCTGCTGGACGCGCTCGGTCGTCGCGGACTCCGGCATCACGGCGCGGAAGCGGTAGCCGCGGACCGCGCAGATCATCGCCAGCGCGATCCCGGTGTTGCCGCTCGTGGGCTCCATCACGACCTGGCCGGAGCCGGGCGTCAGCCGCCCCTCGGCCTCGGCGGCCTCGATCAGGCTCAGTGCGACGCGGTCCTTGATGGAGCCCGACGGGTTGAGCATCTCCAGCTTCGCCCAGACGCGGGCGCCGCCCTCGGGGCGCAGGTGCGGCAGCTCGACGAGCGGCGTGCCGCCGATCGCGCCGAGGATGTCGCCGCCGCCGCGGCACACGTTCGGGGGGAAGACCGAGCCGCCGGCCATCGCGGGCAGCACGATGATCGTGCCGCCGTCGGCGACGGGTGTGTCGAGGCCCTGGCCGAGGCGCACGTCCTCGTTGTCGACGTACACGTTGACGAAGCGGTTGATCTGACCCTCGCCGTCGACGATCTGCGGCTGCACCGCGGGGAACTGGGCGAACAGGTCGTCGAGCGCCTCGCGCAGCGTGGCGCCGGCGACCTCGACCTGGCGGGCGCCGCCGACAGAGGGGCGGAGGACCGGGGGGATCCGGATCTGGAGGGACACGGCGGCTCCTAGTGGGCGGTCGCGTGGGCCCCGCCCGCGCAGAACTCGTCGTAGTCGATGTACTCGATCGGCCCTGCGTGCTCCCCGCAGACCGGACAGGCCGGGTCGCGGCGCAGCGAGACCTCGTGGAAGCTCATGTCGAGGGCATCGGCAAGGAGCAGGCGCCCGACGAGCGGCTCGCCGATGCCGAGCAGCAGCTTGAGGGCCTCGGTGGCCTGCAGCGTGCCCATGATGCCGGGCAGGACGCCGAGGACGCCGCCCTCGGCGCAACTCGGGGCCAGCTCGACCGGCGGCGGCTCGGGGAACAGGCAGCGGTAGCAGGGGCCCTCGTGGGGCTTGAAGACCGTCAGCTGACCCTCGAAGCGGAAGATCGAGGCGTGCACCACGGGGATGCCGTGCTTGACCGAGGCGTCGTTGAGCAGGTAGCGCGTCGGGAAGTTGTCGGTGCCGTCGACGACGACGTCGTAGCCGGCGATGATCTCGTCGATGTTGCCGCTCGTGAGGCGCTCGCGGTACTGCACGACCTCGACGTCGGGGTTGAGGGCGGTCAGCGTCATCCGCGCGGACTCCGCCTTCGGCACGCCGATCCGCTCGGTGTTGTGGATCACCTGGCGCTGCAGGTTGGAGGCGTCGACGACGTCGTCGTCGATGATTCCGATCGTGCCGACGCCGGCGGCCGCGAGGTAGAGGGACGACGGCGAGCCGAGCCCGCCGGCGCCGATCATCAGCACCTTCGCGCCGAGCAGGGCGAGCTGGCCGGCCTCCCCGACCTCCGGGATCACCAGGTGGCGGCTGTAGCGGCGGCGGCGCTCGGCGTCGAGCACCTTGGGCTCCGCCCACGGATGTCCGGACTGCTTCCAGCCGGAGAACCCGCCGGCGAGCGAGACGACGTCCGTGTAGCCGAGCTCGCGCAGGGCCTTGGCGCCGAACGCGCTGCGGGCGCCCGACGCGCAGCTGAGCACGATGCGGGCGTCCTTGTCGGGGGCGGCGGCCTCGATCCGGGACTCCAGGAAGCCGCGCGGGATGAGGATCGCCTGGGGGATCGCGCCCTGCTCGTACTCGTCGGGCTCGCGCACGTCGATCAGGAGTGGCGGCGCGGCGCCGTCGAGCTCGTCGGCGAGCGCAGCGGCCTCGATCTCCTCGATCTCGGTCTTGACCTGAGCGAGCAGTTCGCGGTACGTCGTCATCTGCAGGGGGCCTTTCGCGACGGACGGGGCGGCGGCGCAGGAGAGTGTATAGCGGTTCCTTATGCCAAGCGGCAAGTCGTATTCGGAAAACGTGGGCCCAGGCGGGCCTATTCCCGCCCGGGCGGCCGGCGCTCGCCCGCTGGTAGCCTGCCGTCGTGGCCGCCCCGACCCCCGAGACGCGCGGGATCCCGCGCGGACGGCTCGTCGCGCTCGTCGCCGTGGCCGCCCTGGTCGCCGCCGCCGTGGTCGGGCTGGCCGCCCTGGCGACCGACGACGGCGCCCCCGCGGCCGCCACCGAGACGACGCCGAGCGCGACGATCGATCCCCTGCCGGGGCGCCCGCTGATCGCCCTGCCGCCCGCCGAGGGAATGCCCGCCGACCCCGCTGAGCGGCTCGCGTGGGCTGAGCGGCGCGCCGCCGCGGAGCCGGGCCCCGACAGCGCGCTCATGCTCGCGGCCGCCCAGGTCGCGGCGGGCGACGGAGCGGCCGCGCAGGCCACCCTCGCCGCGGTCGACGACCCGCGCGCCGCGGTCGCGAGCGCGCTCGCCGGCTACGACCCGGCCGACCCGGCCGCGGCCATCGACCGGCTCCGGGATCTCGCCGACGCGGCGCCCGAGGACGCCTTCGCCCGCTTCTCGCACGGCGTCGCCCTGCTCTGGTCGGGACGGCGCGCCGACGCGGAGGCGGAGCTGCGCGCCGTGCGCGACGCGGAGCCCGAGGGCTTCTACGGGGTCGCCGCCGACGACCTCCTGCACCCGCAGCTGCCGCCCGGCTACCCGCCCTTCATCCCGGCCGAGGACGCCGGCACGGAGGACCCGGACGCCCTCGCCGAGCGCGCCGCCGCCAATCCGAACGACCCGCAGGCGCAGGTGGCGTACGGGGCGGCCCTGATCGCCGAGGGGCGCCGGCGCGAGGCGGTCACGGCCTTCGACGCGGCGCTGGCCGTCGACCCCGGCCTCGTGGAGGCCCGCGTCGGGCGGATCGTGGCCGGTTTCTCGAAGGACGAGCCGGCGGTGGCCTTCGGGCAGATGGGGCCGCTCGTGCGCGACCATCCGGCGAACCCCTCTCCGCGCCTGCACCTGGCCCTGATGCTGCTCTGGCTGCGGGATCCGGACACCGCCCGGGCGCAGCTCCGGCAGGTCGCCGAGCAGCACCCGGGGACCCGCCTCGGCGACGCCGCTGAGCGCTTTTTGGCCGCCCTCTAGCCCCGGCAGGCGTCCCGGCGCGGGTCCGTCCGATGTCGGCACTAGTCTGGCGTCCGTTCCCGAGCGGGAGGGGTTTGATGGGGCAGGGGATCGAGCGCGACGGCGGCCCGGAGGGCGGCGCCGATAGCGATCTCGCGCGCTCGCTGATCGCGCGCGCGGAGGAGGACGGCGGGCTGTCGCAGGCCGCGATCCGCGGCGCCCTCGACGAGCTCGACCTCTCGGACGCGCAGGTCGAGGACCTCTACCGCCAGCTCGACGCCGCGGACGTGGAGATCATCGCCGCGGACGCGGAGGACGAGGACGAGGAGGCGCCCGCGCGCCCGTCGCTCGACCTGTCGACGCGCGAGGTCTCGACGGACACGCTCCAGCTGTTCCTCAAGGACATCGGCAAGGTGCCGCTCTTGACCGCCGCGCAGGAGGTCGAGCTGGCGAAGCGCATCGAGAAGGGCGACCAGCGCGCCAAGCAGCACATGATCGAGGCCAACCTGCGCCTCGTCGTCTCGATCGCGAAGAACTACCGCAACCAGGGCCTGCCCTTCCTCGACCTGATCCAGGAGGGCACGATCGGGCTCGTACGCGCCTCGGAGAAGTTCGATTACCGCAAGGGCTACAAGTTCTCGACGTACGCCACGTGGTGGATCCGCCAGGCCGTGGCCCGCGCCCTCGCGGACAAGGGCCGCACGATCCGCATGCCCGTGCACGTCGTGGAGAAGCTCAACAAGGTCGCGCGCATCGAGCGCCGGCTGCAGGCCGAGCTCGGCCGCGAGCCCACCGTCGAGGAGCTGTCCGTGGCCGCGGACGTCACCGTTGCGGACATCGAGTACATCCGCCGCTCCGCGCAGGCGCCCGTGTCGCTCGAGAAGCCCGTCGGCGAGGAGGATGAGTCGACCTTCGGGGACTTCATCCAGGACACCGTCGGCCCGCGCCCGGACGAGGCCGCCGAGGAGGTTCTGCAGCGCGAGGCGCTCCGCAACATCCTCTCGATGCTCTCCTACCGCGAGCGGCGCGTCCTCGAGCTGCGCTACGGCCTCGACGGGCACGACCCGCGCACCCTCGACGAGGTCGGCCGCGCCTTCAACGTGACGCGCGAGCGGATCCGCCAGATCGAGAACCAGAGCCTGCGCAAGCTGCAGGCGATGGCCTCGGCGCAGGGGATGAAGGCGGCCTAGCCGCCGTCGCGGCGGAGCAGCAGCACCGCCGGCAGGCTCAGCGCGCAGAGCAGGGCGAGCAGCAGGTTCGCCTGCTGCACGGCGTCGGCGATGGCGGGCACGGCGGCCGTCGAGGCCTCCGCGCGGTCGAGCGCGGGCCGGCCGACCACGGACAGCACGACGGCCCCGGCCAGGGCCACCCCGATGCCGCCACCGACCGAGCGGGCGAGCGGCACGCCGGCCGTGGCGCGGCCCTCGCCGCCGGGCCGCTCGCGCGAGACGCTCAGGAGCGCCACGGGGCTCTGGATGCCCATCCCGAAGGCGGCGACGACGATCCCGGCCGCGAGCGTGCGGCCGCCGAGGACGGGCAGCCCCATCAGGGCCACGCCGGCCATCACGATCAGCATCGCGACCAGCATCTGCGCCCGGTGCCCGAGCGGCAGGCGCGAGCTGACGAACGACCCCGAGGCCCAGGCCGCGGTGGTGCCGACGAGCGGGATCGCTGCCACGAGGATCGGCCAGCCGAGGCCGACCTGCAGCCCCAGGGGCACGAGCCCGTCCGCGCCGACGAAGGCGATGCCGGCCGTGGTGCAGAGGATCGCGATGCCCCGCCCCGCCCGGGTGCGCGGGAAGACCGGCTCGGCGGCGCGCCATTCGCTGAGCAGGAAGAGCAGCGCGGGGATCGGTGCCCAGCGCGGATCGACGAGCAGCGCGGCGACGGTGGCGCCGAGGAGCAGCGGGCCGAGCGGGTGCAGGCGCGCTGTGGGGTCGGCCGGGCGGACCGCGGGGTCGCGCAGCCCGCGGTATCCGGCGAGCGCGACGAGCGCGGTCATCGCCACCGGCACGAGGAACGCGGCCCGCCACGAGATGAAGTCGGTCAGGACGGCGCCGAGGACGGGCCCGGCGAGGGCGGCGACGGCCCAGACCGAGTTCGAGAGGGCGTAGGCGCGGGGGCGCAGCGGCGCCGGGATCCGCTGCACCACGACGGACAGCGGGACCGCGAGCAGGAAGCCCGCCGCGAAGCCCTGCAGGAGGCGCAGCACGGCGATCCACTCCATCGCGGGCGCGAAGGGGGCGGCCAGTCCCGCGACGCCGAACAGCACGCAGCCGAAGAGGAGCGATGGCCACGCCCCACGGCGGTCGATGACGGCACCGCTGAGCGGCAGCCCGACCGCGAGGGCGGCCGCGTAGGCGCCGACCACGAGTGGGTAGCGGTCGAGCCCGCCGAGGTCGCGGGCCGCGCTCGGCAGGGCGGTGGCCACGAGCAGGAGATCGGAGGCGGCGACGAACGAGGCGCCGCCGGCGGCCGCGAGCAGCATCCGCCGGCCGGGCGCGAGCAGCTCCCGGTAGGAGGGCCCGCCGCTCACCAGGGCGGGCGGCCGTGCACCCAGCGCCCGCCGACCATCGTCGCGACGACGCCGATCCCGGCCAGGTCCTCCGGGGCGGTCGCGTACGGGTCCGCGTCGAGGACGACGAGGTCCGCGGCCCGGCCCGGGGCGAGGCGGCCGTGGCGGGCGCCGAGGCCGCTGACGGCGTACGGCGCCCAGGTCATCGCGCGCAGCGCGTCGTCGACCGACAGGGCGTGTCCGGCGACGTGCGGGCGGCCGACGGCGGCGGCGAGGGTGGCGATCGGGTCGAGGGGCGAGATCGGGGCGTCCGTGCCGAGGACGAGCGTGGCGCCCGCCGCGCGCAGGGGCTCCCAGGCGTAGGCGCCGGCGCCGCGCGCCCCCCAGGCGGCCGCGGCGTCGGCGCGGTCCTCGACCGCGTGGACGGGCTGCATCGAGGCGACGACGCCGAGCTCGGCGAAGCGGGCCAGGTCGTCGGGGTGCACGAGCTGCGCGTGCTCGATCCGCGGCGGGCGCTCGTGGAGCCCGGCCAGCTCCTGCCAGGCGTCGCGGCTCGCGCGGCTCGCGGCGAGGCCGTCGAGCGCGGCGCGCACGGCGGCGTCGCCGATCGCGTGCAGCGCGACCGGCAGGCCGAGGCCCGCGGCTCGCATCGCGAGGTCCGCGACCGCGTCGGCGTCCAGCAGGGCGAGGCCGCGGCCGCCGTCGTCGTAGGCCTCGAGCATGTGCGCGGTGCGGGCGCCGAGCGTGCCGTCCATGAAGGCCTTGACCATGCCGATGCGGACGTGCTCCGACCCGAAGCCCGCCACGACCTCGACGGCCTCGATCCCGTCGACGTACTCCGCGCCGATCGCGCTTAGGACGCGCAGCGTGACGCGGTCGTCGCCGTCGAGCTCCTGCCAGGTGCGGCGGCCGCCCGTGCGCTCGAAGTCGTGGATGCCCGTCAGCCCGGCGGCGTGGGCGGCGCGCTGGCCCTCGACGACGGCGCGCTGGCGCTCGGCCCGCGTCGGGGCGGGCAGGGGCACCGCCCAGGCGGCGTCCTCGCGGCGGAGCGCCTCGCCGCCGATCGCGGCCAGCGCCGCCGAGCCCAGCCACAGCGCGTGGCGGTCGCGCGACCAGAGCGCCGCGGGCCGCCCGCCTGCCGCGGCGTCGAGCGCGGCCGCCGGGTCGGTGACCTCCGCGAGCATCGCCTCGGTCCAACCGCCGCCGATCAGCCATCCGCCGTCGGCGCCCGCGGCGCGGTCGGCGGCCGCGCGCTCCGCCACCCGCTCGAGCGCGAGGGCCGCGGTCGGCGCGTCGCGCACGTCGACCCGGGCGCGGTCGAGGGCCCACGACAGGAAGTGCAGGTGCGCATCGACGAAGCCCGGTACGACGGTGCGGCCCTCGAGGTCGATGCGCTCCGTCGAGACCGCCGACGCGTCGCCCTCCCAGGCCTCGACGCCGCGCGACACGCGGCCGCGGTCGTCGATCGGCAGCGCCGCGACCCGCGGCAGCGCGGGATCGCCCGTGTGGATGGTCCCGCCCTCGAGGATCACGCCGGGAGCGTAGCGCCCGTCGGCTAGCGTTCCCGCATGGTCCCCGCGGAGGAGATCGGGCGGCGCCACGCGGTGCTGCGGGAGGCGCTCGCCGCCGACGGCCTCGACGCCGTGCTCGTCGTCGAGGCCTCCGACCTCGTCTACCTGACCGGCGTGATGGCGGACGCCCATCTGATCGCGAGCCGGGAGGGCGACCCCGTGCTGCTCGTGCGCCGCGGTCTCGAGCGCTGCGAGGCCGAGTCGCCGATCGCCGACGTCCGTCCGCTCGAGTCGCTGCGCGAGCTCGCGCCGCTGCTCGCCGAGCGCGGAGTGCAGCGGCTGGGGCTCGAGCTCGACGTGCTCCCCGCCGCGCGCTACCTGCGCTACGCGCAACTGCTCGAGGGCGTCGAGCTCGCGGACGGGGCGGACGCGATCGCCCGCGTGCGCGCCGTCAAGTCGGCGTGGGAGGTGGACCGCATGCGGCGGGCCGCCGCCCAACTCGGCGCGGCGTTCCGGGCGGCGCCCGACCTGGTGGCCCACGAGGAGACCGACCTCGCGATCCAGATCGAGCTCGAGCGGGTGCTGCGCCGCGCCGGCCACCAGGGCCCGCTGCGCTTCCGGGGACTGAACGGGGTGATGTTCTATGGCGCCGTCCTGGCCGGCCCCGACGGGGCGGTCGCACCCTGGGCGGACACGCCGCTCGGAGGTCCCGGCCCGAATGCGGCCGTCGGCAAGGGGCCAGGCGGCTGGCGGATCGGCGCCGGCGACGCCGTCACCGTCGACCTCGTCGGCGCCGCCGACGGCTACGTGGCCGACGCCACGCGCACCTTCTTCCGCGGCGAGCCGCGTGTGCCGCTCGCCGAGGCCCTGGGCGTCTGCGAGGCGATCCTCGCCGACCTCGAGGGCCTGATACGCCCCGGAGTCCCCGCCCAGGACCTCTACCGGCGCGGGCTCGAGCTGGCCACTGACGCGGGCTTCGGCGACCACTGGATGGGCCACGGCCCGGCGCGGGTCCGCTTCGTCGGCCACGGCATCGGCCTCGACATCAACGAGCGGCCGTTTCTCGCCGAGGGCTTCGAGGCGCCGCTCGCCGCGGGCAACGCGATCGCGGTCGAGCCCAAGCTCGTGTTCCCGGGCGTCGGCGCGGTCGGCGTCGAGAACTCCTACCTGATCACGGCCGCCGGCCCCGAGCGGCTGACCTAGTCGCGCTCCATCTCCTCGAGCCGGCGCACCCGCTCGGCGTCGTAGCCGACCTGTCCGACCGCGACCCCGGCCGGGACCTCGACGTGGAGCTCGTCCTGGATCTCCACGCGCGCGCGGCCGCGGGCGATCTCCAGATCGAGCACGTGGCCCGCGACCGAGCGGTCGTCGGCGATCAGGTGCAGATGCCAGCCGGGCAGCTCGAGCCCGTCCACGTCACGCGGGAAGCGGAACCCGACGATCGCCGCGTCGAACCCGCCCGACTCCCAGACGACCTGGGCGGCGATCGCGTCGGCGAGGGTCGGGTCGGGCTGGTCCTGGCGGGGCACGCTGCGCAGGGACGCCCGCTCGACGCGGGCGTCGATCCGGACCGCGAGGCAGGCTGCGCTGGGTGGGGCGAGCGCATCGACCTGCGCCGTGACGGTGTCGAAGGCGCCGGGCCCGACCGGGCCCTCGATCTCGGCCGTGAAGCGGCAGACGACCGCGAAGGGCGTGCGGTCGTCGGGGGCGGCGCGCACGACCGAGCCGTCGGCAAGCGCGACCCAGGCCTCGCCGTCGAGCACCATGAGCTCGCCGTCGAGCAGGTTGCGGGTGCCGAGCCCGTGGTCACCGTGGTCGAGGAGCTCGGCGATCGTGAGGTCGCCCGCGAGGCTGCCGCGCAGGAGCGCGTCGATGGTCGAGGCCTGAAACGCCTCGTGGTCGTGCTGCTCGAGGTCGGCCGCCGCCTCCGCGCGCGTCACCCGCGCCACGTGGATCCCGCCGATCAGCCCGTCGTCGATCGGCACCGCGCGATCCTACCGGGCGCGACGGAGGCGGATCGCGCCCTTCGCGGTCGACGGATCGACGACCCGCCCCCGCTGCGTGATCTCGATCTCCCCCGCGGCCACGAGCCGCCGGGCGGCGCGCCGCGCGGGCTCCATCAGAGGACGCCAGTCCTCGCCGCCGACCTGCCGCGCGGCCTCGGACGGGCAGATCGTGGCGTCGCGGGCGCGCACACCGAGGAGGTCGCGGATCGCCTGCTCGAGGTCGCGGTCGACCGCCTTCAGGCCCCGCCGGCGGCACGTGTCCGAGCACCAGCGCACGTGCTCCCAGTCGTTGGCCCAGCGCCGCCGCCACGCGATCTCCCGACCGCAGCCCGCGCACACCTTCGGCGCCGGCGTCACGCGAGGGCCCGGGCCAGCGCCCCCGCCGCGTCCCCGACGACCGGCTCGCCGTGTGATCCGACAAGGATGCGTGGCCCGTGCGCGAGCAGGCGCGGCAGGAGCGGCGCGTGCCGGGTGGCGTCCCGGTCGAGCAGGTCCCCGGTCCAGACGAGGCCGTGGCACGAACAGGCGAGGAACGTCCCTGCGGGCCCGTCGGGCTCGACGGTAGGCACGATCGCCTCGATCCCGCCCGGCAGGACGTCGCCGTCCGGCAGATCGCCCCCGGGCGCGAGCACGCACGCGCCGGGGAAGCGCGCCTCCACACGCGCCGCGGCCGCGGCCCGGCGCGCATCGGCCAGCACGACGAGCGGCGGCCGCCCGATCCGCCCCACGTCGCGGTCGAGGGCGCGCCAGAAGCGCTCGGCCTGTTCGGGGTCGTCGGGGAGCACCGGGTCGATCAGGAGTCGGGGAGCACCGGGTCGATCAGGACGATCCCGCCCGGCGCCTCGTGGTAGATGGCGTTCCCCTCGGCGCCGTCGGGCGGCGCCGGTCCCGTCCATCGCCAGAGGCCCTCGGCGATGCGGTCGACGCGCATCAGGCCCCGAGCCACGCGTCGATCAGCCGGCGCGCGATGCTCGCCGGGGGCGGCAGGACGGGCAGGTCGTCGCGCGAGTACCAGCAGAGGCTCTCAAGCTCGGCGGGGTCGAGCTGGATGTCGCCCGCCGCCCACTCGGCCGTGAAGCCGAGCATCAGGGAGTGCGGGAAGGGCCAGCTCTGGCTGCCGAACCAGCGCGGCTCCGTGATCTCGATGCCGGCCTCCTCGCGCACCTCGCGCCGGACGGCGTCCTCGGCGCTCTCGCCGGGGTCGACGAAGCCGGCGAGAGTCGAGTGCATTCCGGGCGGGAAGTGCGCCGAGCGGCCGAGCAGGATCTCGTCCCCGCGCGAGACGAGCATGATCACGGCGGGGGAGTGGCGCGGGTAGGCGCGGTACCCGCAGGTGGGGCAGGCACGGGCGCGCTCGTCGACAAGGCGCTCCGTCGCGTTGCCGCAGACGCCGCAGAAGCGGTGCGTGCGGTCCCACTCGGCGAGCTGGAAGGCCCGGCCCGCGAGCGCCCAGTGCGCGTCCGGCAGGCGCCCGTGCAGGGGGCGCAACGGCTCGAGGACGAAGCCGCCGGGTAGATCGGCGCCGTCCGCCAGCGCCGCGGCCTCGACCGCGACGCCGGAAAGTCGGCCGACGTGGACGGTGTCGTCGGGCACGTGCGCACCCAGCTCGCCTCGACTCGGCAGCCGCGGCGCAGCCGGATCGGCGACCACCAGCGCGGCCCCGGCGAAGAGGACGACCAGGTCGCCGTCCACGGGGTCGTCCGGGCGGCGGATGGCGGGCGCGAAGTCCATGCGGGGGAGCATCGCACGGATCCGGGGTGCCGCCGACCCATATACGGCATGACACCTCGCGATCCCGCATGGCTGTGCGGTTCGCGGGTGGGGAGGAGAACGGCAGGAAACCGCGAAATGGCGCCCCATGACTCCCACCGCCACCGCTCCTGCCCTGTCGCCCTCCGAGGCGGCGCAGCGCCTCCGGGTTGCGCCGAGCGCGGCGCGCCCGGCCCACGTCATCTCGATGGCCAACCAGAAGGGCGGCGTCGCCAAGACGACGTCGACGGTGAACCTGTCCGCGGCCCTCAGGGAGCGGGGCAAGCGGGTGCTGGCGATCGACCTCGATCCGCAGTCCAACCTGACGATGAGCCTCGGGATCAACCCGGAGACGCTCGAGCGCTCCATGTTCGATGTGCTCGTGCACCGGGAGCCGATCGCGAGCATCATCCACCAGCGCGAGGTCGACGTCGCCGCCGCCTCGATCGATCTGGCCGGTGCGGAGCTCGCGCTGGCCTCCGCGATCGGCCGCGAGCGCACGCTCGAGAAGGCGATCGCCCCGGTGCGGATGGACTACGACTACATCCTGATCGACACGCCGCCGTCGCTCGGCCTCCTGACGATCAACGCGTTCACGGCCTCGAATGGCGTGATCGTGCCCGTCCAGTGCGAGTACCTCTCCCTGCGTGGGCTCGTACAGCTCGAGTCGACGCTGCAGATGATCCGGGAGAACCTCAACGGCGAGGTCCGGATCGAGGGGATCCTGCCGACGATGGTCGACAAGCGCACCGTCCACGCACGCGAGGCGATCGACCTCCTGACCGAGAACTTCGGCGACGTTGTGTTCACGACGCGGATCCGCAAGTCGGTGAAGCTCGCGGAGGCCCCGGTCCGCGGGGGCTCTGTGCTTTCCTACCAGCCAGACGGTCCCGGCGCCATGTCCTACCGCGCCCTCGCCGAGGAGGTGCTCAGCCGTGACGAGTAAGCGCGCCAGCATGCACGACGGCCCCCTGGCCGACCTGTTCCGCGCGACGGACGCCTCCCGCGAGGCCGACGTCCACCGCGACCCGAGCCCGACCTCGGACGAGACGCGCATGATGGAGCCGCCGGTCCAGGTCGCACCGGACCCGGTCGACGCGCCGCCCGTCACAACGCCGCACATCCAGCCCGTCCCCGACCCGGTCGACGAGCCGGAGGAGCGCCCGGCCGCCGCGTTCGCCCGCGGCGACGTGAAGGGCTCGCCGCTCGCCCGCGAGGTCTCGGGCAACGCCTACCTGGCCGTGATCCGCGTGGTCGGCGTCGGCGGCGCCGGCGTCAACGCGGTCGACCGCATGATCGACGCGGGGATCCGCGGCGTCGAGTTCATCGCCATCAACACCGACGCGCAGCAGCTGAGTGCGTCGGAGGCTCCGACCCGCATCCACATCGGCGGCGCCCTCACGAAGGGCCTCGGAGCCGGTGCGCGCGCCGAGATCGGGCGCGAGTCGGCCGAGGAGTCCGAGGAGGCGATCCGGGACGCGCTGCGCGGCTCGGACCTCGTCTTCATCGCGGCCGGCGAGGGCGGCGGCACCGGCACGGGCGCCGCGCCCGTGGTGGCCCGCATCGCCCGCGACATGGGGGCCCTCACGATCGGCATCGTGACCACGCCGTTCCGCTTCGAGGGCGCACAGCGCCGTGCGCAGGCGGATGCCGGCATGGAGGTGCTGCAGGCCAACGTCGACACGCTGATCGCGATCCCGAACGACCGCCTCCTGCAGGTCCTGGAGCGCGGCGTCTCCATGGTCGACGCCTTCGGCGTCGCCGACGACGTCCTGCGCCAGGGCGTCCAGGGCGTCTGCGACCTGATCACGACGCCGGGCCTGATCAACCTCGACTTCGCCGACGTGCGCACCGTGATGCGCGACGCCGGCACGGCGCTGATGGGCATCGGCATGGCGAGCGGCTCGAACCGCGCCCGCGAGGCCGCCCTGCGCGCCGTCGAGTCCCCGTTGATCGGCCACCAGATCCGCGGCGCCACGGGCATCCTGCTGAGCGTGGCGGGCGGCCCGGACCTCTCGCTGCACGACACGATGGAGATCGCGGAGGTCATCCGCGAGGCCGCCGACGACTCGTGCAACGTGATCTTCGGCGCCATCGTCGACGAGAACCTCGGCGACCAGGTCTGGGTCACGGTCATCGCCACGGGCTTCGACCGCCCGGCCGGCTCGCGCCCGCTCGAGGCGTCGATGACGGGCGGGGCGTCGATGATCCCCGAGTTCAACGTCTCGGCGTCGGAGCCCGACAAGGGCGACGGCGGGCTGGACGTGCCCGACTTCCTCAAGTAGCGGGCGCTACTCCTCGAGTCCCAGCTCGGCGGCCAGCTCCTCCGGCGTGCGCACGCGCCCGTTGCGGCGCGCCCGCTCCTGCGTCTCGCGGGTCAGCACGAGCCCGCGGTGGATCTCGCTGAGCAGCTCGGTCACGACCTGCACCCGGCGCGTCTCGTCGCGGTCCTCGAGCAGCGACTGCTTGACGTCGTGGCTGAGGTCGACGCGGGCGGGTCGCGGTCCTCGAGCAGCGACTGCTTGACGTCGTGGCTGAGGTCGACGCGGGCGGCCAGCGCATAGGCGAGCCCCGGGCCGGCATCCGGTGCCTCGGGCGCGGAGCCGGGCAGCTCCCCGGCGAGCGCGAGGTAGGCCGCGATCGCCGCCTCCTGCGCGTCGGCCGGGGCCTCGGCGGGCTCGTCGACGAGCGGAGTCACGATCGCGGAGCGGTACGAGTGCTCGTCGTGGACCTCGTCGACGCGGATCGCCTCGACGCCCATCACCACGATGTTGGAGCGGCCATCGGGGAAGCGTTCCAGGACCTCGTCGACGCGGGCCGTGCAGCCGATGTCGCGCATGCCCTCCTCGTCGGAGTAGATCAGCCCGAACGGGACCTCCTCCTCGAGGCAGCGCTCCAGCATGTCCTGGTAGCGCGGCTCGAAGATGTGCAGCGGCAGCGGCTCGCCGGGCACGAGCACCAGCTCGAGCGGGAAGATCGGGATGTCCATGCCCACGCCCGAAGCGTAGGCCATCGCTACGGTACGGTCATGAGCGCCCTGCCCGCCGACCCCGTCGCGCTGGCCGAACTCGTGCGCGCGGGCGACCGTCGCGCGGTCGCGCGCGCGATCTCGCGCATCGAGGACGAGGACCCGATCGCGGAGGGCCTTGTCGCGGCGCTCTGGCCGCACGTCGGGCGGGCGCGGGTGGTCGGGGTGACCGGACCGCCCGGCGTGGGCAAGTCCACGCTCGTCGGCGCCCTCGCCGCCGAGCTGCGCCGCCGCGGCCAGACCGTCGGCGTGGTCGCGGTCGATCCGTCGAGCCCGTTCACGCAGGGCGCGGTCCTCGGCGACCGCGTGCGCCTCGTCGAGCATGACACCGACGACGGGGTGTTCTTCCGTTCGATGGGCAGCCGCGGGCGCCTCGGCGGCGTCGCCGAGGCCACGGCGCTCGCCGTCGCCGTCCTCGACTGCGCGGGCTTCGACGTCGTGCTGGTGGAGACGGTCGGGGCGGGGCAGTCCGACATCCGCGTGGCGGACCTCGTCGACGTCGTCGTGCTGGCGCTCCAGCCCGGCAGCGGCGACAGCGTGCAGGCGATCAAGGCCGGCGTGATGGAGATCCCCGACGTGGTCGCCCTGACCAAGAGCGACCTGCCCGGCGTCGACGCCTTCCGGAGCGAGCTGCGGCTCGCCCTCGGCATCGACCCCGAGCGCGCGCCCCTGCTCGCAGAGGTCTCGGTCCCGAACGGCACGGGCGTCGCCGAGGTGCTCGACGCCGCGGAGCGCGTGCGGGCGGGCCTCGGCGACGACGGCGTCCGCGCGCGGCGCCGGGCGGGGCGCCTCAACGAGGCCGTGCAGACGGCGGCCGCGCGGGCGGCGGCCCGCGCCGACCGCGTGCTGCGCTCCGACCCCGAGGTGGTCGCGGCGGCCGAGCGGCTCGACCGCGGCGAGCTCGACCCCCTGGCCCTCGTGCGCCTGATCGAGGCGCGCAGCGGGGAGGCCCCGTGATCGACCTCGACCGCATCCGCGAGGCCGCGGAGCGCATCCGCGGCGTGGCCTTCGAGACGCCGCTCCTGCACTCGCGTCACCTGTCCGACATAACCGGCGCCGACGTCTGGCTGAAGGCCGAGAACCTGCAGCGCACGGGCTCCTTCAAGATCCGCGGCGCCGCCAACCGCGTGCAGCGGCTCGACGCCGACGAGCGGGCGCGTGGCGTGATCGCCGCGAGCGCCGGGAACCACGCCCAGGGCCTCGCGCTGGCCGCCCAGAGCCTGGGCGTGCCGGCCACGATCTGCATGCCGATCGACGCCTCCCTGACCAAGGTCGAGGCGACGCGCGGCTACGGCGCCCGCATCGAGCTCGAGGGCGTCGCCTTCGACGACGCCCTCGCGCACGCGCTGGCCATCTGCGAGCGGGAGGGCTCCGTCTTCGTCTCGCCGTTCGACGACCCCGACGTGATCGCCGGTCAGGGCACGGCGGGGATCGAGATCATGGAGCGGATGCCCGACGCCGACCTCGTCGTCGTGCCGTGCGGCGGCGGTGGGCTGATCGCGGGCGTGGCCACGGCGGTTCATGCCCTGCGGCCCGAGGCGCGCATCGTCGGCGTGCAGGCGGAGGCCTGCGCGCCCTTCGTCCGCGCCCTCGAGACCGGCGTGATCGAGTCGGCGCCGTCGGCGGGCACCATCGCCGACGGCATCGCGGTCAAGCGGCCGGGCGGGAACACCTTCCCGATCGTGCGCGACCTCGTCGAGCGCGTGGTCACCGTCGACGACGAGCAGATCGCCGCGGCGATGACGCTGCTCGTGGAGCGCCAGAAGCTGGCGGTCGAGGGCGCGGGCGCCGCCGGCGTGGCGGCGCTCCTGGCGGGTCGCGTCGGGGACGTGGCGGGCCGGCGCGTCGTCGTCGTCCTGTCGGGCGGCAACATCGACCTGCTCCTGATGCAGGGGGTGATGCGTCACGGGCTGACCACCGCGGGCCGCTACATGCGCTTCACGACGCGGATGGTCGACCGGCCGGGATCGCTGCGCGAGTTCCTGGACATCCTGACCGCGGAGCGCGTCAACATCGTCGACATGTTCCACCACCGCGACGGCACCGACCTCGGGGTCAAGGACACGGCCGTCGACATCACGGTCGAGACGCGCGACCACGAGCACGGCGAGCACGTGCTCGCGCGGATCCGCGCGGGCGGCTACCCCGCCGAGCGGATGTCGCTCTCCTAGCCGGTCTGCAGCGGGGCGGAGCCCATGCCGCCGCCGAGCACCGGCCGCACGTCGGCGAAGCCGCGCCGGGCGAGGATCGCCGCGCCGATGCCGGCGCGCTGGCTCGACTGGCAGATCACCGCCGTCGGGTGAGCCGGATCCAGGCCCTCGAGGCCCGCGAGGTGCAGGTCGTGCAGGGGGATCTGGCGGGCGCCGTCGAGAGGCAGGGGCAGCTCGTCCTCGGTGCGGACGTCGACGATCTGGAGGTCGCCGCGCTCGGCGAGGAACTCGTCGAGGGTCAGGGGCGGTAGCTGCACGAGGTCGCGCACCTCCGCGGCCGGGAACCAGCCGCGCTGGGTGAAGTGCCCGATCGCCTGCAGCTGGCGGGCGGCCTGCAGGGCCTGGGCCTCGTCGTCGGCGATCAGGACGACGGGGTCGTCGGGGTCGAGCAGGAAGCCGGCACGCGTGCCGAAGCCGGTCTGGGCGACGGGAACGTGCCAGGCGCCGCGGGCGAGGCCGTGGACGGCGTCGGCGGTGGAGCGGACGTCGAGGAGCGGCGCGTCGTCCGGCAGCCCGGCGAGCCGCTCGGGGGGGCGGGGGCGGGCGACGAAGGGGCCGCGGTTGGTGTCGACGATGCGCGCGAGGTTCGGGGGCTTGGGGGCGAGGCCGGCGTTGGCGGCCGCCACGAAGGCCTCCTCGCCCATCGGCTGCAGCATGTCGTTGAAGCGGCGCTCGAAGCCGAGGGTGGTGGAGGGCTTCGCGCTCATGCCCTTGCCGCAGAGCGAGCCCGCGACGTGGCCCGGGAAGACCTCGACCCCGTCGGGGAGCTGCAGAATGCGCTCGTGGAGGGTGCGGTAGAGGCCCGCGGCGCCCTCCTCACCGGCGACCGCGAGGTCGGGGCGGGCGACGTCGCCGACGAACAGGCTGTCGCCGGTCAGGAGCAGCCACGGCTCGTCGGCGCGGGTGTGGTCGATCACCTGCAGGGCGAGGTGCTCGGGCCGGTGGCCCGGGGTGTGCATCGCGACGATCTCGATGTTGCCGGTGCGGATCGAGTCGCCGTCGGCGAGCGGGGTGTGCGGGTGGTCGGCCCCGGCGAGCGCGGAGACGTAGACGGGCACGCCGAGCTCGAGGGCGAGGATGCCATGGCCGGAGATGTGGTCGGCGTGCGTGTGCGTCTCGATCACGCCGACGAGGCGCGCCCGGTGGTGCTCCAGGGCGCGCTCGAGGGGACGGGTGTCGAGGGCGGGATCGACGACGACCGCCTCGCCGGTGCCCTGGCAGCCGATCACGTACGCGGCGCAGCCGAGGTCGCTGTAGATGAGCTGCTCGAAGATCATGGCCGCCATCCTTCCGTGCGCGGTGGACCTGCCACGACTCTACAGCCCGTTGGTGGCGGAATCCGCTCCCGTGGCGCTAGATCTCGCCCTGGGCGCGGGAGAACGACGGCTCGCCGTCGAACATCCGTAGCTTCTCGACGTGCACCCAGTTGAAGCGCCCGCCGAAGCGGCCCAGGAGCTCGAGGATGTCCTCGCTGGTGATCACGCTGCCGCGCGTGATGAAGCGCGCGCGCATCACGTCGGTCGGATCGAGCCGGGCGCTCGTCTTCGGCCACACCTGGGTCCCGCGGCACTCGACCATCTTCAGCTCGAGTGCGGTGCCCTCGGCGATCCGCTGCGCGGCCTCGCCGACCGTGGCCGGCGGCTCCTCCGTCTGGAAGAAGACGTCGACGCCGACGAGCTCGACGGACTCGGGGATCACGAAGGCGGTCTCCTCGCGCGGCACCGGCATCGCGAGGCGCTTGACCTCGCGCGCCGTCCACTCGGGGACCGACTTGCCGAGGTTCCCGATAACGGCCTCGGTGTAGGCCGTCGTGCCGACGCTGCCGTCGTCACCTATCACGTCGCGCGTGCGGACGCCGCTCGCCAGCGTCGCCATGACGGCGTTCTCGACGGAGGAGGCCGCCTCGAGCTCGCCGATGTGGCGCAGCATCAGGACAGCCGAGAGGATCATCGCGGTCGGGTTGATCACGTCCTTACCGGCGTACTTGGGCGCGGAGCCGTGCACCGCCTCGAAGATCGCGACGTCCGTGCCGAGGTTCGCCGACGGGGCGAACCCGAGCCCACCGACGAGGGCGGAGGTCAGGTCCGACAGGATGTCGCCGTTCATGTTCGTGGTGACGATCATCTCGAACTGCTCGGGCTTCTTGACCAGCTGGTGCGCGCAGTTGTCGACGATCACGTGCCAGGCGTCGATGTCCGGGTGCTCGGGCGCGATCTCCTCGAAGGTGCGCTTCATCGTGCCTTCGGTCATCTTCATGATGTTCGCCTTGGTGGCGCAGGCGACGTTGGTGCGCCCCTCCGCCTCGGCGAGGGCGAAGGCGAGGCGGATCACCTTCTCGCAGCCCTTGCGGGAGATCAGCTTGAGGGTCTGGGCGACGTCGGGCGTCTGCATGTGCTCGATGCCGGCGTAGAGGTCCTCGACGTTCTCGCGCACGACCACGAGGTCGAGGCCGCGGCCGGAGTAGGGGGTGGGCACGCCGGGCGTCTCGCGGACCGGGCGCACGTTCGCGTAGGTCTCGAAGAGCTTGCGCAGCGTCACGTTCGCACTCTTCTCGCCGAAGCCGACCGGTGTCTCGAGCGGGCCCTTGAGTGCGCAGCGGGTGCGCTCGATCGAGGCGATCGTGTCCTGGGGCACGCCCGTGGCGAGGCCCTTCTTGAAGACCTCGGCCCCCGCCTCGTGGACCTCCCAGTCGATCTTGACGCCCGTCGCGTCGACGATGCGACGCGCCGACTCCGCCACCTCGGGGCCGATCCCGTCTCCGGGGATCAGCGTCACCGCCGTCGTGCCCTTGCTCACCCTTGTCCCCTTGGTTCGGGAAAACCTCCGGCAGCATAGGAAACCTCCGCCCGGTGTGGGGGAGCGGATAGGATCCGGCCGTGGCGCACCATCACGGGCACGCGCACCACGGCCACGCGCACGGGGCCCACGGCCACGGCTCCTTCGCGGGGCGCGCGCTGTGGATCTCGCTCGCCCTGACGCTCCTGCTCGGGGTGATCCAGGTCGGTGGCGCGGTCGCCTTCGACTCGCTGGCGCTCGTCTCCGACGCGATCCACAACCTCTCGGACGCCGTCGCCGTCGGGCTCGCCGTCGGCGCGGCGTGGCTCGCGGGCCTGCCTCCGCGGGGCGCGCGCACCTTCGGCTACCGCCGGGCCGAGGTGCTGGCCGCGCTCGTGAACGCCGCCTTCCTCGTCGTCCTGTCGGGCGTCCTCGCCTGGGAGGCGATCGGGCGGCTCCTCGATCCGCGCCCCGTCGACGGCGGCGGGGTGGCGGTGATCGGACTGGTCGCGATCGTCCTCAACCTGATCCCGGTGCTTCTGCTCCTGCGGGCCGGCGCCCGCCGCAACATGAACGCGCAGGCCACCCTCCTGCACTTCGCGAGCGACGTCCTGTCCTCGTTCGCCGCCCTCGTCGCCGGCCTGGTCATCGCCGTCACGGGCTGGGAGCGCGCCGACCCGATCGCGAGCCTGCTGGTGGTGGCGCTGATCGTGGCCGCCTCCGCGCGCGTCCTGCGGGACGCCACGCGCGTCCTGCTCGAGCAGGCGCCGCCCGGCGTCGACCCGGACGCCCTCGGCCGGGCGATCGCCGGGGTGCCCGGGGTCTGCGACGTGCACGACCTCCACGTGTGGCAGATCAGTGACGGCTTTCCGGCGCTGTCGGCCCACGTCGTGGTCGACCCGGGGGTCGACCCGCACGCGACGCTGCACGCCGTCCAGGGTGTCCTGCAGGCGCACTGCGCGATCGACCACACCACGATCCAGATCGACGTCGATCACGCGCGCGGCCTGCGCATTCAGCCGCGCCTGAGCCAGCCGCAGGAGGCGCCATGACGAGCCCCATGATCGACCCCGACGAGCTCGCGAACCTGCACGCCGCAGCCGCGGTTCAGGTCGTCGACTGCCGCTTCCGGCTCGGCGAGCACGGCGCGGGGCGCCTCCTCTTCGCGGAGGGGCACATCCCCGGCGCCCGCTACCTCGACCTCGACGACGACCTCTCGGCGCCGATGCGCGAGGACCGCCTCGGCGGGCGCCACCCGCTGCCCGAGCGCGATGCCCTGGCGGACTCCGTGCGCGCGGCCGGCCTGCGCGCCGGCGTGCCGATCGCCCTCTACGACGACGGCACGGGCGGCGCCGCGCGGGCGTGGTGGGTCCTGCGCCATCACGGCGTCGAGAGCCGCGTCCTGCGCGGCGGGATCGCGGCCTGGGGCGGCCCTCTGGAGACCGGCGACCCGGCCCCGCTCGCCGGCGACCTCGAGCTCGGATCCGTGCGCACGGGCGACCTCGTCGACGCGGCCGACGTGCAGGCGGCCCTCGTGCGGAGCGTGCTCGTCATGGACGCGCGGGCGCCGGAGCGCTACCGCGGCGAGGTGGAGCCGATGGATCCCGTCGCCGGCCACATCCCGGGTGCCGTCAACGCGCCCTTCAACGCGCCCGACGCGGTCGGGCCGGAGGTGCTCGCCGCGGACGAGGCGCCGATTGCCTACTGCGGCTCCGGAGTCACCGCGGCCGCGCTGGTCCTGCGCATCGCCGACCTCGGCCGCGACGACGTCCGCCTCTACGCGGGCTCGTGGAGCGACTGGTGCGCCCGCGGCCTCGCGGAGCCCGCCGGCTAGGCGAGCAGCCGGCGCAGCCCCTTGCGGCACTCGGTCGCACCGCCCTGCGCGGGATGGCGCACGCGGCCCGTGGCGAGGTCGCCGAGCGAGCCCTCCGCGACGCGGCCGACGGCGATCACCTGCGCGGGCCCGAGCAGCTCGACGAGGCGCGCGAGGAACGGCCGCCCCAACTCGACCTCGCCCCGGCGCGGCGCGCGGTTGGCGAGGGGCCGGCCCGGGGGATGGGGGTGGAAGGGGACGCTGTTCCAGAGGACGACGCGCCGCTCGAGGCCGGCCTCCTCGAGCACGCCATGGATGATCGTCGCCGAGCTCTCTGTCCAGCCGCCCTCGCGCAGGCTCGAGGCGGCGTAGGGCGGCCCCCACCCGGCGAGCTGACGCTCGCTCGTGAAGGCGATGCCGCTGAAGCGGCCGCCGCGCCAGCCCATCGCCTCGCCGGCGAGCACGGCGACCGGCGCGGGCCGCTCGGCGAGGTAGGCGAGCACGTTCGCGCGCCGGACCGTCGGGGCGTCGGGTCGGTCGAGCGCGGGGCCGAGGTCGCGCAGCGGGTTGACGAGGCCCGCCGGCGTTGCGCAGGCGGCGATATCCGCGACGAGGTCGGCGAGCGGGTCGCCCGTCACCGCGCGGAGACGATGGGCACGCGCCGGGCGCGCGCCTCGATGCGCTGCGGGCCACGCGGGCGCAGGCGGGCGGCGTGGCCGCCGCCGTGGCGCGGGCCGCGGCGCGGGCCCGGGGCCCACGGGCGCCGGCTGCGCGGGTGGCGGTCGACGCCGCCCCCGCCGCTGCCCCCGCCGAGGCCGGCGAGCCAGGCCGCATCGATGGCGTCCTGACGCTCCGTGTCGCGCAGCGCCTGCCTCATCCAGCGCCAGACGGGGATCACCAGCAGCTTGGGCAGGATCGTCAGGATGATCCAGCCCCAGAGGATCTCCTCCCAGAGGGTCAGTTCGCTCATACTGGCTTCCTTCGCACGCCACGGATAGTAGCGATCACCTCCGAGCGCGTCAGCCCGCGGGCGGCGCGACGACGAGTATCCCCTGCAGCGACCGGCCGTCGAAGTCGCCGATCCGGTAGCGGGCCGTCGCGTCCCAGTCGCCCGCCCGCGGGATCACGACGCTGCCGACCCAGTGGCCGGCCCCGATCTGGCTGAGCTTGACGGGGAGCCGCTCGACGCCGTCCGCGGAGAGGACGACCGATCCGTCGGCGGCGTCGAGGGCGGGCTCGCCGACGTCGTCGACGACGATCAGGTGCACCTCGTTCGGGGTGCCGGCGACGCCGGGGGCGATCGTGAGCTGGGCGATCCGCCCGTCCGCCTTCGCCGTGACGGACATCGGCCCGGGCGGGGCGGCCGCCGAGCCGGTCGGGGCGAGCCCCGTCAGGACGCCGGCGACGGCGAGGACGACGAGCACGATGCCCGCCTCCGCCGCGAGGGCGCGGGACGATCCGGCGCCGCGCCGGCGCACGAGGGCGGCGAGCGCCACGGCCACGACGACGAGGCCGGCCTTGACGAGGACGAGGCGCCCCCAGTCGGCGTCCCAGAGGGCGGCCATCGAGCCCGCGTAGACGTAGGCGCCCGTGGCCCCGCTGACCACGAGCACGGCGAGCCCGACGAGGGCGAGCCGCGTGAAGCGCCCGACGACGCCGGCCAGGAGATCGCGCCGGGCGCCGTCGCCGGCCGCACGCAGCGCTCCGGGCAGGCAGACCGCGAGGGCGATCACGCCGCCGCCCCAGACGCCGGCCGCGGTGACGTGGGCCCAGCTGCCGAGAATCGACGGCCACGCGGGGTCCTCGGCGAGCGCGTGGCCCGCGAAGGCGGGGACGGCGGCCAGCACGACCGCCAGGGCCAGGACGGGGCCCGTCGGGAAGGCACCGCGGGCCGCGAGGGCGAGGGCGGGGACCAGGACCAGCGCGAGCATGAGCGCGATCAGGGCCATCACCGCCTGGCGCAGCGAGAGGAGCTCGCCGATCGCGAGGCCGCCCGCCCACGCCTCGACCGGGAACCACGCGAGCGCCGCCACCGCGACGACCAGCGGGGCCGCCACGCCGAGCCGCACGGCGGTCCGACGGAAGGCCGCATCGGCCTGCTCGGCGGCAGCCGGGTCGCGCTCGCGCCCGCTGCGGATCGCCGGGGCCCAGACCGCGGCGAGGATTGCGGCCAGCCCGAGCGCGGCGACGATGCCGGCGAAGCGCAGCGCCCGCACGACGCTGCTGACCGCCAGGGCGCCCGCGGGCTCCACGACGGCGTCGACGGCGGGCCCGTCCGCGGGGGCGGACGGGCTGCCCACCGAGAAGACGAAGGCGCCGCTGATGCGGTGCCCGTCGGCGGAGATCGCGCTCCAGGCCACCGTCGTGGTGCCGGTGGGCAGGCCCTCGCGCACGAGGACCGACAGGGTGCGGCCGCTTACCGTGGGCTCGCCGACCGCGAAGTTGGCGCCGTCGGGGGCGATCACGGCGATCCGCGCGCCGACCGCCTCGACGGATTCGCTGAACGTGAGCTGGACCGCCATCGGGGCGTCGACGAGGATCGCGCCGTCCGCGGGGGTCGTGTTCAGGAGCACGGCGTGGCCTGCGGCGGCGCCCGGCAGCACGAGGAGCGCGGCGAGGAGCGCGACGAGGAGGGCGAGGTGCCGCATTCAGCGCCGGGGGCGGGAGCGCAGGGCCACGGCCAGCGCGAGCACGCCGAGAGCGACGGCGAGGGCCGCCGCGCCGAGCGCGAGGCCGGTGCGCCCGCCGCCGTCCGCCGGCGCGGACGTGGCGTCGCCGGCGGCGGCGGTCAGGGTGATCGTGGGGGCGGGCTCGGCGAGGTCGTCGGGGCTCTCGCCCGCGGCCGGGACCTGAATCCAGCGCGTCTCGCCGTCCGCGCAGGTCTGGACGGCGGGGATCGCCAGCACCGCGCCGGGCTCGTCGGGCAGGGCGAGCCGGATCCGGAGCTCGCCGAGCTCGCCGTCCGGCAGGTCGCCGTCCCACCAGCGCACGATGTCCAACCGCGGTGCGGTCTCGCCGCCCGCGTCGGCCGGCTCGCCCGCAGGGGTCGATTCGACCTGCCAGCCGGAAGCGGAGGCCGGCCAGGCAGCGCGGATCGAGGCGGGGAGCTTGAGCGCGATCTCGGTGGTCGGCGACCCCGCGCAGCCGTGGGGGATCATGACGGTGAACGTGGCCTCCGAACCGGCCGGCGCCGTGGCGGGCTCGATGCCGACGTGGGCGAGGGCCAGCGCGGGCAGGAGCGCAAGCGCGACGAGCGCGGCCACGATGGCGCCGGGCCTTACCACGCGCTGCTCCGGGCCGGGGCCGTGGGCCGGGTGCCGAGGAGGTCCCGGAGCGCGCGGGCGGTGGCGCCCGCGGCGAGCGCGGTGCCGGCGATGCCCACCACGATCACCAGGCGCACCGCGACGGTGGGGACCGGACCGGGGACGAGGGCGTGTGCGAAGGCCGTGCCCGCCGCGTCCATGAGGGGCGCGGCGCCGACGATGACCGACGCGAGGAGCAGACACGGCTCGCCGCCGTAGCCCAGCACCACCGCCTCGGCGGCGGTGGTGCGCGTGACGAGGAGGCGATCGTCGCCGCCCACCATCCGCACCGCGATGCCGTCGGGCGCCGCGCGCACGGTCGAGCGGTAGTCCGTGCCCGGGGTCTCGCCGGCGTGCCCGGGCGCGGCCGCCGGGACCAGCGCGAGCACCACCAGCGCAAGGAGGACCGCCTTCGCCATCGGACGCAGCGTAGCGGCGGGCAGTGGTCAGCCGGCGAGGCCGGCGGCGAGGTCGCGCACCAGCTCCTCGAGCGCCTCGGGCCCGCCGCGCTCGATCGCGTCGATCGCGGCCGAGCCGACGATCGCCCCGTCCGCGCCGGCGGCCACGAGGCCCTGCACGTGCTCGCGGCGGGAGACCCCGAAGCCTCCGAGGACGGGCGTGTCGCCCGCCGCCTCGCGGGTCGTCTCGACGAGGGCGGCGACGCGGACGTCGAGCGACTCGCGGGCGCCGGTCACGCCGACGGCGGCGACCAGGTAGACGAACCCGCGGCTGGCCTCGGCGGCGGCCCGGATCCGCTCCGGGCGCGACGTGGGCGCCACGAGGTGGATCAGGTCGATGCCGGCGTCCCGGGCGGCGTCGCGCAGGACGCCCGACTCCTCGGGCGGCACGTCGGCCACGATCAACCCCTCGGCGCCGGCCGCGGCCGCATCGCGGCAGAAGTCCTCCTCGCCGTAGCCCTCCACGATCGCGCCGTAGGTCATCGGCACGAGCGGCACGTCGACCCGGGCGTCGATCTCGCGCAGGATCTCGAGCGCCCGGCGCGGCGTCACGCCGCGGTCGAGCGCGGCCTGGGCGGCGCGCTGGATGGTGGTGCCGTCGGCCAGCGGGTCGGAGTAGGGGATGCCGAGCTCGATCACGGTCGCGCCGCCCCGCACCGCCGCCTCGGCGAGCGCGGGGGCGTCGTCGTCGGCCATCAGGTAGACGGCCAGGGACGGGCGCGGGATGTTCACGCGTCGCCCCGCCGCGCGGCGATCTGGTCGACGTCCTTGTCGCCGCGGCCGGACAGCCCGACGAGGACGTCGCCCGACGGCCCGAGGTCGCGGGCGATCCGCTCGGCGATCACGAGCGCGTGGCTGGACTCGAGGGCGGGGATGATCCCCTCCAGGTGGCAGAGGCGGTCGAAGGCGACCAGGGCCTCCTCGTCGGAGGCGCCGATGTACTCGGCGCGGCCACTGGCCAGGAGCGCCGCGTGCTCGGGGCCGACGCCCGGGTAGTCGAGGCCCGCGCTGATCGAGTGCGTCTCCACGACCTGCCCGTCGTCGTCGCAGAGGACGAACGAGCGCGAGCCGTGCAGGATCGAGACGCGGCCGCCGCCGAGCGAGCGCGCGTGCAGCTCGCCGCCGTCGCCGCCCGCCTCGACGCCGACGAGGCGCGTCGCGGGGTCGTCGCGGAACGGGTGGAAGATGCCGATCGCGTTCGACCCGCCGCCGACGCAGGCCACCACCGCGTCCGGCAGGCGCCCGGCGCGGTCGAGCATCTGCGCGCGGGACTCCTCGCCGATGACGGCCTGCAGGCGCCGGACGAGGTACGGGTAGGGGTGGGGGCCGGCGGCCGTGCCGATCAGGTAGTGCGTGTCCTCGACGTTGGCGATCCAGTCGCGGATCGCGTCGTTGAGGGCGTCCTTGAGCGTGCCGGCGCCGTTCGTGACGGGCACGACCTCGGCGCCGAGCATGCGCATCCGCACCACGTTGGGGCGCTGGCGGCGCATGTCCTCCTCGCCCATGTAGACCACGGCCTGCATCCCGAAGCGGGCGCAGACGGTGGCGGTGGCGACGCCGTGCTGGCCGGCGCCCGTCTCCGCCACGATCCGGCGCTTGCCGAGCCGGCGCGCGATCAGGGCCTGGCCGAGCGCGTTGTTGACCTTGTGGGCGCCGGTGTGCGCGAGGTCCTCGCGCTTGAGCCACAGGCGCGCGCCGCCGATGTCCTCGGTCAGCCGTTCCGCGAGGTAGAGGGGCGTGGGTCGGCCGACGAAGTCGCGGGCGAGGAGCGCGCGCTCGGCGTGGAACTCCGGGTCGGCGAAGGCCTCGTCCATGGCGGCCTCGAGCTCGTCGAGGGCCGCCATCACGGTCTCCGGGACGAAGCGCCCGCCGAAGTCCCCGAAGCGCCCGCGCGCGTCCGGCGGGTAGGCGTCGGCGGCGGTGCCCTCCTCGCGGGTCCCGATGTCTCCTCGCGGGTCCCGATGTTGCTCATGCCGTTGTCCCTTCGCGCGCGGCCCGGATGAAGGCCGTCACCTTGGAATGGTCCTTGACCCCGGGCTCGCGCTCAACCCCGCGCGCGACGTCGACCGCCCAGGGCCGCGCCGTCCGCACCGCCTCGGCCACGTTCGCCGGGCCGAGGGCGCCGGCCAGGAGCACGCGGCGGCCCGCGCTGCCGAGCGCGGCGGCCTCGCGCCAGTGGGCGTCGAGCTCGGCGGCGGTCGGCTCGTCGCCGAACGCGCGGTCGAGGAGCAGCGGGTCGCCCGCGCCCGGCTCGTCCGTGGGCCGGCGGCAGGCGACGATCGCCCGCTCGCCGAGCAGCTCGCGGGTCTCCTCGGCGTGCGGGCCGTAGACCTGCACGCGGTCGAGGCCCGCCTCCTCGAGGATGCGGGCGGCGCCGCCGACGGTCTCGTCGACGAGGACCCCGACGGCCTCGACGCCGCGGGGGACGAGGCGGCGCAGGCCGCCGGCGGTCTGCACGTCCACTGCGCGCGGCGACCACGGCACGATGATGAAGCCGATCATGTCGGCGCCGGCCGCCACGGCCTGCTCGACGTCGTCGGGGCGGGTCATGCCGCAGACCTTGACGAGGGTCACGCCCGGGTCAGCTCCTCGAGCAGCGACGGGTCGCGCATCAGCGCCGTCCCCACGAGCGCCGCGGACGCCCCGGCCGCGCCCGCGGCGTCGAGGTCGGCGCGCGAGCGCACGCCCGACTCCGCGACGGCGACGTAGCCGGGCGGCACGGCGCCGAGCAGGCGCCGCTGGTCGGTGGGGTCGACGGAGAGGGTGCCGAGGTCGCGCGCGTTGACGCCGATCACGGGGCAGCCGAGGTCGAGCGCGCGGCGCAGCTCCGCCTCGTTGTGCACCTCGCAGAGGACGTCCATCTGGTGGTCCTCGGCGGCCTGGATCAGGTCCCGGGCGAGGTCGTCCTCGACGAGGGCCAGGAGCACGAGGATCGCGTCGGCTCCGTCGTCCTCGACGAGGGCCAGGAGCACGAGGATCGCGTCGGCCCCGTGCGCGCGGGCCTCGACGACCTGGTACGGGTCGACGAAGAAGTCCTTGGCCAGGAGCGGCAGGTCCGTCACCTGCCGCACCCGCGCGAGGTCGAGCAGGGACCCGGCGAAGTCGCGGGCGCTGGTCAGCACCGAGATCGCGGCGGCGCCGCCCGCCTCGTAGCGGCGCGCCACCTCCGCGGCGTCCGCGCCGGGCGCGATCGGGCCCTCGCTGGGCGAGGCCCGCTTGATCTCGGCGATCACCTTGACGCGGCCCGGCTCGTGCAGGGCGCCCGCGAAGGGGCGGGTCTCCCGCCGCCGCGCGACCTCCTGCTGCGTCCACGCGCCGATCTCCTGCAGATAGCCCATCAGTTCGCCTCCTCCGCGGCCGCGCGGGCCGCCTCGCCGACGCGCTCGAGCGTCGCGCTCGCGCGTCCCGTGTCGATCGCCTCGCGGGCCTGCTCGAGGCCCTCGCCGATCCCCGCCGCGCGCCCGCAGACGGCGAGCGCCGCCGCCGCGTTGAGCTCGATCGCGTCGCGCACCGGCCCCGCCTCGCCCGCGATGACGCGGCGGATGATCGCCGCGTTCTCCTCCGCGGAGCCGCCCGCGAGGTCCTCGGGCCGCGCGCGCGGCACGCCGAGATCGGCCGGGTCGAGCATGACCTCCTCGATGCCGTCCTGCGTGACGTCCGCGATCAGGGCGGGCCCGCACGGCGAGATCTCGTCGAAGCCGCCCTCGCCGTGCACGATCAGGGCCCGCGTGATGCCGAGCAGCCGCATCACCTCGCCCATCACGGGCACGAGGTCGGAGCGGCTGACGCCGATGATCTGGAACGGCGTCTGGACGGGGTTCGCGAGCGGGCCGAGCAGGTTCATGATCGTGGGCACGCCGAGCTCGCGGCGGATCGGCCCCGCGTGGCGCATCGCCGGGTGGTGGGACGGCGCGTAGAGGAAGCCGAAGCCGAGCTCGTCGATCATCCGCGCCACCGCGGGGTGGGGCAGCTCGACGGGGATGCCGAGGGCCTCCAGCACGTCCGCGCTGCCCGACTTCGACGAGATCGCGCGGTTGCCGTGCTTGGCGACGCCCGCCCCGGCCGCCGCGGCCACGAGCGCGGCTGCGGTCGAGATGTTGACGGAGCCCGTGTGGTCGCCGCCCGTGCCCGCCGTGTCGACGAGGTCGGCCCGCGCGGGCTGCACGACGACGGCGTGCTCGCGGAGGGTGCGTGCGCAGCCGGCGATCTCGGCGGGCGTCTCGCCCTTCGCGCGCAGGGCGACGAGCAGGCCGGCGGTCTGGGCCGGGGTCGCCTCGCCGCGCATGATCACGTCGAGCGCGGCGGCCGCCTGGGCCTCGGCGAGGTCCTCGCCGGCGAGCAGCGCGACGAGCGCGTCGTGCAGCGGCTGGGTGCTCACGCGGGGCCTCCGAGGGCGAGGAAGGCCGCCATGATCGCCGGGCCGTCGGGGGTCAGGACGCTCTCCGGGTGGAACTGCACGCCGTGGGTCGGCGCGGAGCGGTGGCGCACCGCCATCACGGTGCCGTCGTCGGCGCGGGCCGTGACCACGAGGTCGGCGGGGATCGGCTCGTGGGCCGCGAGCGAGTGGTAGCGGCCGGCGCTGAAGCGCGGTGCGAGGCCGTCGAGGAGCGGGTCGTCGGCGATCCGCTCCACGTCGCCGGCCTTGCCGTGGACGAGGTCGGCCGCGGCGCCCACGGTGCCGCCGTGGAGCTGCACGAGCAGCTGGTGGCCGAGGCAGACGCCGAGGATCGGGATCGCGCCGTGGAGGTGCCCGATCAGTTCCCCGGAGACGCCGGTCTCGTCGGGGGTGCCGGGGCCGGGGGAGATCACGAGGTGGGAGGGGGCGAGCGCGACCGCCGCGTCGACGTCGATCGCGTCGTTGCGGTGCACGATCACCTCCGCGGCGCCCGCCTCCGCGAAGCCGTGCGCGAGGTTGTACGTGAAGGAGTCGAAGTTGTCGATCAGCAGGACGCGGGTCATCGGCCGTACGCCCCCTGGTCGGCGAGGTCGACGGCCCGCTGGAGCGCGGCGATCTTGCGCAGGCACTCGCGGTGCTCCTCCGCCGGGTCGGAGTCGGCGACGATGCCGGCGCCGGCCTGCAGCGTGGCGACGCCGTCCTGGAGCTGGATGGTGCGCAGCGCGATGCAGGTGTCGAGCGTGCCGTCGACGCCGAGGTACCCGACGGCGCCCGCGTACGCCCCGCGGCGGTGCGGCTCGAGCGCACTGATGATCTGCATCGCGCGCACCTTCGGGGCCCCCGACACCGTGCCGGCGGGGAAGGTCGCGGCGAGCAGGTCGAAGGCGTCGTGGTCCGGGGCGAGCGTGCCCTCGACGCGCGAGACGATGTGCATCACGTGGCTGTAGCGCTCGATCTCCAGGAGGCGCGTCGGGCGCACCGTGCCCGGCTCGCAGACGCGCGAGAGGTCGTTGCGGGCGAGGTCGACGAGCATCAGGTGCTCGGCGCGCTCCTTCGGGTCGTCGAGCAGCTCGGCCGCGAGCCGGTCGTCCTCGTCCGCGTCGCCGCCGCGCGGGCGGGTCCCGGCGATCGGGCGCAGTTCGGCGACGCGCTCGCGCGAGAGGGCCACGTGCGTCTCGGGCGAGGCCCCGATCAGCGCGAGGTCGCCGAGGTCGACGAGGAACAGGTACGGCGACGGGTTGACGGCGCGCAGGGCCCGGTAGATGGCGACGGGGCTGCGCGGCGTGCGCCGGCGGTGGCGCTGCGACACGACGACCTGGAAGACGTCGCCGGCGCGGATGTGGTCCTTGCCGATCAGGACGCGCTCCTTGCCGATCAGGACGCGCTCAACGTACTCGTCCATGTCGAGGTCGGCGACCGACTCGCCGCCCGCCACCAAAGGCGGCACGGGCTCGACGCCCTCGGGCAGCGGGCCCAGCAGGCGCGCCGCGATGTCGTCGGCGAGCGCCTCGTGGCCCGGCTGCGCGATCACCTGCACGGTGGCCCGCACGTGGTCGAAGGCCACGACGACGGGCGCGATCAGGAACGCCGCGGGCTGCGCGAGGTCGCCGTCCTGCGCCGCGGGCAGCGGCACGGTCGGCTCGAAGCTCGGGATCGCGTCGTAGCCCACGAGCCCGACGGCGCCGCCGGCGAACGGCGGCAGGCCCGCGAGGTCGAGCATCGCGCCCTCGGCGAGCCGGGTGCGCAGCGGCGCGAAGGGGTCGTCGCCCGTCATCGGCAGGTCGATCCGCTCGCAGCCCGCCGACAGGAACGAGTAGCGGCCGACCTGCTGGCCGCCCTCGACGCTCTCGAGCAGGAAGCCCGGCCCGAGGTCGCGCAGGCGCAGGTAGGCCCCGACCGGCGTCAGCAGGTCGGCCGGCAGCTCGCGCACGGAGGGGCGCAGCCTCGGCGGGTCCTTCGGTCGGGGTGTCGTGGGGTTCATCGGGTCTCGGGTCGGTTCCGTACGGGCAACAAAAAGGGCCCCCCGTCTGGGGAGCCCGGGCGAAGCGGATCGGCGGTGCGCGTCAGGGCGAAGCGGATCGGCGGTGCGCGTCAGCGCACGGGATCCCGCCCGGGCTGGGGCCACCACCACGCGCCGGTCAGGGTCGTCCGCATGCGCGCAAGGGTGCCAAGCCTCGCCATTCCTGTCAACGCGGCAGGCGCCCGCTTGGTAGCCTCCGGCGGTGCCCCGCACCGTCCTCCTCAGCGCCGTCCGCACCCCGTTCTGCCGCCTCGGCGGCGACCTCGCGGGGGCGAGTGCCGTCGATCTCGGCGCGACCGCGGCCGCGGCCGCGCTGGAGCGCGCCGGCGTCGCCCCCGGCGACGTCGACTACGCCCTGATCGGCACCGTCGTGCAGGCCGGCCAGATGCACGCGCCGGCCCGGCAGGTGACGACGCGCGTCGGGATCCCCGTCGAGCGCGGCTCCGAGACCGTCAACAAGGTCTGCGCGTCGGGCCTCAGGGCCGTCGCGCTCGCCGACTACATGATCCGCCTCGACGAGGCCGCCGTCGTCCTGGCCGGCGGGATGGAGTCGATGACCTCCGCGCCGTTCCTCGCCCTCGGCGCCCGGCAGGGCTACCGCTTCGGCGACGTCCAGCTCGCGGACGCCAACCTCCACGACGGCCTGCGCGACCCGTGGACGGGACGCGTGATGTACGACCAGGCCGACGAGGTCTCCGGCGAGTTGGGCATTGCCCGCGACGAACTCGACGCGTGGGCGCTGCGCTCGCACGAGCGCGCCGTCGCCGCCCAGCGGGCCGGGCACCTGACCGCGGAGCTCGTCCCCGTGGTGATCCGGGAGCGCAAGGCCGAGCGCGTCGTCGAGCAGGACCAGGGCCCGCGCGAGGACTCGACGCTCGAGGCGCTCGGCAAGCTGCCCGCTCTGATCGAGGGCGGCACCCACACCGCCGGCAACAGCCCCGGCGTCACCGACGGCGCGGCGATGCTGGTCTGCGCGTCCGAGGAGGCCGCCGCCGCGCGCGGCCTCGCGCCCCTCGCGGTCGTGCGCGCGAGCGCCGTCGCCGCCGACGAGACGCGGCGGCTGGCCTGCGCGCCCGCGGTCGCCGTCGACCGCGCCCTCGAGAAGGCGGGCCTCGCGATCGCCGACGTCGACCTGCTCGAGGTCAACGAGGCGTTCTCGTCCGTGGCCCTCAACACCGTGCGCACCCTCGGGATCGACCCCGAGCGCGTCAACCCGCAGGGCGGCGCCGTCGCCCTCGGCCATCCCGTCGGCGCCTCCCCTGGTGGTCGAGGTCCTGCCGGCGTGACCTCGGCCGGGGCCTCGCGTGGGACGATAGAGACCCTGTGAGTGCCCCCAACGACGACATCGTCGTCCGGCTCGACCGGATCTACACGCGCGGCGGCGACCTCGGCGAGACGTCGCTCGGCGACGGCCACCGCGTGGCCAAGCACAACCCGCGCGTCAGCGCCTACGGCACGGTCGACGAGCTCAACGCCGCCCTCGGCGTGGCCCGGCTGCACGCGGACGGCGGGGCGATGGGCGACTGGCTCGAGCGGATCCAGAACGACCTCTTCGACGTCGGCGCGGACCTCTGCGTGCCGCCGCCCCCCGAGGACGACGAGCGGCACCGCTCCCGCCTCCGGGTCTGCCCGGAGCAGGTCGCCTGGCTCGAGCAGCGCATCGACGAGGTCAACGGGTCGCTGCCGCCCCTGACGTCGTTCGTCGTCCCGGGCGGCACGCCGCTCAGTGCGCACCTGCACGTCGTGCGCACCGTCTGCCGCCGCGCGGAGCGCGACGTCTGCGCGCTCGCCGCGCAGGAGCCCGTGACGCCCGAGGTGATCGCCTACCTCAACCGCCTCTCCGACCTGCTGTTCGTCCTCGCCCGCGCCGCCAACGAGGGCGGCGGCGAGGCGCTCTGGAGCCCGGGCGCCGGGCGCGTCTAGCCGGCTGCCGCCGGCTGGAAGGTTTCCGCGACCTCGTCGCAGGCGGCCGGGATCACGTTCGCGCCCGCGTCG